>Ga0364893_10056_pt1 | contig 77829 bp, 81 predicted proteins | sample ExccelJu500001D3_FD_206943 | JGI IMG/M metagenome (GOLD analysis project Ga0364893, IMG submission 206943) | Enriched cells from Trout Bog Lake Hypolimnion, Wisconsin, USA - BchlTB.July16.5000.01.D3 | ecosystem: Environmental > Aquatic > Freshwater > Lake > Hypolimnion/Profundal zone | place: USA...
ACCCGGATTGTGTTTTTGCCAGCATACTACTAATGAAAATGATTGTGTCGTGAATCAAAGCGCTGGTTTTAAGGTCATAGAACAGCGCTCTTATTTAAATTTAGGGAATGCGGATTTATTCGTCATCCCTGTGTAGACAAGTATCCAGTGCCATTATTTAACTGGGCTCCCGCCTATGCGGGAACGAGCAAAACCGAATAAATCCGCGTTACCTTAGGGAATATTTCTAGAAAAGTTCAGCGCGCGGCGAGTAATGCCCCGTGCATTTTGCTCATGGCTTTTTGCTCTATCTGGCGGATACGTTCAGCCGATACATTAAATTCTGCTGCCAGATCATGCAGCGTTGCGGCAGTATCACTATTGTGTAACCAGCGGGCTTGAATAATACGACGGCTACGCTCATCCAAGCTGTCCAAGGCTTGTTTCAAGCCAACGCTCTCGAGTTTTTCAAGTTCATTGCGCTCAAGTACTTGATCCGGTTCCTGTTCGGCGTCTGCGGCCAAGTAGGCGATAGGAGCAAAGCTACTTTCCTCGTCAGATGCGTCTGGCTCCAAAGACATTTCGTGATTGCCGAAACGAGTTTCCATTTCGACCACTTCACGATCGCTTACATTTAACTCCTGCGCAATTCGTGAAACTTCTTGCGGCTTTAAGGTGTCAAGTCCTTGTTTCATGCTGCGTAGATTAAAAAATAGCTTGCGCTGAGCCTTGGTCGTAGCAATTTTTACTAGCCGCCAATTGCGTAAAATATATTCATGTATCTCAGCGCGGATCCAATGTAGCGCGAAGGAAACCAAGCGCACGCCACGTTCAGGATCAAAGCGCTTAACAGCTTTCATCAGTCCAACATTGCCCTCTTGAATCAAGTCGGCTTGTGGCAAGCCATACCCTGCGTATCCGCGCGCAACACTAACTACAACGCGAAGATGTGATAAAACGAGCGCACGAGCGGAGTCTAGATCATTATCGCGGCGAAATCGCGTAGCAAACTCCAACTCTTCCTCGTGGGTCAAAATTGGAAAATGTTTGACCGAAGTAACATAACTATCAATGCTGCCAACCGCAGATGGCATAGGTAACGAAAGGCTATAGCTCATATTTGATACCTCCTGAGATAATTCTAGCACTCTAGCAATAAGAGTGCTAGTGCTTGTTATAATCTCTTTTTATTCAAGTCGTTATAAGCAATTAATGGCACAAGTGAAATAAGTAAGTGCCTTAACAAAAATTATAGAATTTTGAGGAAGATGAAAATCTATTGGAATGTTCCCGTCGGCTTCAGCTAGTCACTCGTGAAAGTCTGCACACTGAGAAGGTTCGACTGAAATTACACCAATTAACTGCTTATCTTTTCCAAAATAGGCAAATGAAACGGTGACTCCCTTTGTCACAAATCTATCCAAGTTGGATTTAGTGGTGCAGACCCACTTTACTAATGACTTTTCTACCGCAGTGGAAAGCGAGGCAAAAGAAATATCTTTTGAATTGTTATTAATAAGCGTGTAGTTATATTCAAATGTATCTGATACTCCAACAGTAAAGTCTAAACGGGTATCTTTGTCGACCATCCTCGGAAGGCCGATATTTTCTTGCGATGCGATTGATGCCAACTCCTCATCAGAATATGAACTTGATATTTGACGGGTTGGCGAGTCACTGTTTTGATCAACTATTTCCGTGTTCTTTGCATCAAGGATGTAACTCCGGTAAGTAAAAGTTGCTATAGTGGCAAGGATTCCAATGACAGCAGCTGCCACGAAGCTTAGCAAGGACACTTTTTTCCATGATCTTTGTACTGGTACTATTTGCTCATGAGGAGTAGTTGCCGTTTTTGATGTAGACGTTTTTCCATCAGCCCCTTTTTTTGAACTGCGTTCACTATTTCCTGCTGTAGATTTTGAAGCGGTAGTTTTGCTATTTACAGGGACAGATTTAGTTTCCTGTACCTTGCCGCCAATCGTCGTCAACGCTCTTGTCTCTTTACTCATTTGAGTTTCTCCGATTGTCGTTACGACATCAAGCGTTATTGCTATAGGTTTGAGTAAATTAAATTACTAATTGACATCTTTTAACACTTGGCCGCAAAATAATTTGCGAATTCAACTCGCAGGATGGTTGAAATAACCTTGCTCAAATATACTGCATTTACGCTAAGAGTATAGTAGTCATTTGTATAGAAATATATGAGTATATATACGAAAAATTTAAGATGCCATTTTTGCGGCAAACAGTTGCTAAACACCAAATGTGTTCGTCATCCACTTCGCAATGCAACGCCTGACTTAATTGCACTACTTCCTTTTTACATAGAAGTGAATCCATATAATCTTCAAGAATAATATATGCGCGATTTACTGAGTTGATATATTAATTTCAGGGGTATATGTTGGCCTCAGATTGCTAACCACCCGATTTGAGGGGATATCCTCGGTTGCAGGCTATTTTGCGGCTCTTTAGCGGGATGGCGTAGGTGTTTGTTGAGAGGAGCAATTCGTGCGCCTGATAGTTGGGTCGCGCCGCAATGCTCACAAGTGTTTTTTGGACAAAATGGGCAAGATAGGATAGTTATGGAGCCAGCGACCCTGAATCGGGATCTGCGTATTTTGATGTTAGAAGAGACCCCCATCGATACAGAATTGGCTGAGGAGGAATTACGCAAGGCCGGAATTGCTTTTATTTCGATGCGAGTGGAAGCGCGGGATGCCTTCATCAAGGCACTAAATGAATTCCATCCAGATATCGTTCTGTCGGACTACAAACTGCTCGACTTCGATGGTATGGATGTCCTAAAAATAGTGCAGCGCGACCATCCTGAAGTACCTGTGGTTATGGTTACCGGGGGGCTAAGCGACATTGAGGCGGTAGATCTGATCCATGCGGGAGCGAAGGATTGCGTACTTAAAGACCGGCTTGTGCGGCTGGCTCCGACCGTTCAACGTGTGCTGTCGTCCGAGCGAGGAACCCGTGCGCGCAAGGTGGCAGAGAGGGCTCTGCAGGAAAGCGAAGCTCGCTATAGACGCATCGCCGAAGGACTCACTGACTATCAATATACGGTGCGCATCGAAAACGGGCGTGCGGTGGAAACCACGCAAAGCCCGGCTTGCGAGGTGGTGACTGGGTACAAGGCAGAAGAGTTTGCCGCCAACCCCAATTTGTGGATACAGATGATCGCGCCGGAGGATCGTGAATTAGTCACGGATCGTGTGCAACAGATTTTGGCGGGGAAGGATGTTCCACCGATGGAACATCGCATTTTTCGGAAAGACGGAGAGACCCGCTGGGTGAGCGATACGACCATCTTGTTCAAGGATGTTTTCGGGACGTTAATATCCTATGACGGCGTGATCAAGGATATTACCGAGCGCAAGCGAGCTGAGGATGAACTGCGAAAATCCCACGACGAACTGGAAGACAAAGTGCTCGAACGCACCGCAGATCTGCAAACAGCCAATACCGCACTGCAAGCCGAGAAGGCGTTTCAAGAAGAACTCATCAGAAAACTTGCGGAAGCACATAACCAATTGCTGCAGTCGGAAAAGATGGCCTCCATCGGCCAATTGGCTGCGGGTATGGCGCACGAAATCAATAATCCCATAGGATTCGTGCACTCCAATCTCGGAACCTTGAAGCATTACATTGACGACCTGTTAAAAACACTAACGGCTTACGAAGCGAGCGAAGAAGAGCTGACGGAGAAAACACGGGCTGAATTGGATAAGCTGAGGCAACAAATTGATATTGTTTATCTTCGCAAGGATGTCGGCAACTTGTTGTCCGAGTCTATGGAAGGTTTGCAGCGGGTTAAACGCATTGTTCAGGATTTGAAAGATTTTTCACATATGGAGGGGGAAGAAAGGCAACTGTCCAATCTGGAGCAGGGATTGGACAGTACCCTAAACATTGTATGGAACGAGCTCAAATATAAAGCCGACCTCGTCAAAGAGTATAGTGGCATTCCAGAGATCGAGTGCATTCCTTCACAACTTAACCAAGTCTTCCTGAACATGCTGATGAATGCGGTACAGGCGATTGATGTTCATGGCGTAATTACATTACGTACCGGACAGGAAGGGGATAATATCTGGGTTGAAGTTGAAGATACGGGCAAGGGCATTAAGCCCGAGCATTTGGAACGGATCTTCGAACCTTTTTTTACCACTAAGCCGGTGGGCTCTGGTACGGGGCTGGGTCTATCGTTGTCCTATGGTATTGTGCAAAAACACGGTGGACACATTGAAGTAAAAAGCGAAGTTGGAAAAGGCACGATTTTCAGAGTGGTGCTGCCACAACACGCGGTTCCGACGAAATCACCCTAACATCTGCAAGGGATTGAAATTAATTTCGAGGAGTTGATATGGAAAACACACTGCTGCTAGTCGACGATGAGGAGAATATTTTACACTCTCTGGTGCGCGTACTGCGAAGCGAGGGCTACCATATACTGACGGCTACAGATGGCGAGCAGGCCTTGCAAATACTGGCTAGTAACGAAGTGCAAGTCATTCTTTCCGACCAGCGCATGCCGGGCATGTCGGGTTCGGAGATGCTCAGTCATGCCAAGGAATTATATCCAGAAACTGTGCGCATGATCCTTTCCGGCTATGCCGATCTGGCTTCGGTTACCGATGCCATCAATCGGGGAAATATCTATAAATTTCTCATCAAGCCTTGGGATGCTGACCTGTTACGTGCCAACATTCGCGAGGCTTTCGACCGCTACGAGCTGGGACGAAAAGGTGCTCAGTTCACCAAAATTTACGAGAATACCGTCGAGGGTATTCTCATTACTGATGGCGAAAGCCGAATTCAGGCTGTCAATCCAGCCTTTACTGCCATTACCGGTTACTTGCCAGAAGAGGCTCTCGGCAAGACCCCCGCCATACTGCACTCGGGCAAACAGGATGCCGAGTTTTACCGTCGCATGTGGCTCAGCCTCCTTGACCAGGGCAAGTGGACAGGAGAAATATGGAATCGTCGCAAGAATGGCGAAATATATCCGGAATGGTTGAATATTACCGCCATTCGTGATCAGCATGGACACCTGCAGCAATACGTTGGCCTGTTTACCGATATTACCGAACACATGCAGGCAGAGGAGAAGCTGCGCTATCAGGCTTATCACGATCCCCTTACTGACTTGCCCAATCGGTTAATGTACACCGAGCATTTGGACATGGCTCTGCCTCAGGCTCGGCGGCGTGAGCAGATGTGCGGCATCATGATGCTCGACTTGGACTATTTCAAGAATATAAATGATACTTTCGGCCACGAAGTCGGCGACAAGTTGCTGATTCTCGTCGCCCAGCGTTTGCGTGAATGTATCCGCAAAGAAGATACCCTCGCGCGCATGGGCGGCGACGAGTTTACCTTTCTGTTGTCTTTGGCGAATGATATTAAAGATGTTGCCCGCGTTGCCGAAAAAATTCTGGCCAGCTTTACGCATTCGTTCACCATCGACGGCAAAGATTTATTCGTCACACCCAGCATTGGTATCAGTTTATTCCCCGGTGACGGCGAGGATGCCGAAACTTTATTGAAAAATGCCGATGCCGCCATGTACCGGGCCAAGGAAGGCGGACGGAATGCTTACCAGTTTTATACCGCCGACATGAACGCACAGGCGCAGGAGCGCATGTCACTCGAAAACGACTTGCGGCATGCCCAGGAAAACGGCGAACTTGAAATGTATTATCAGCCCAAAGTTGCGACCGAAGATGGCCGCATCGTTTCTGCCGAATCGCTGATTCGCTGGCATCATCCAACGCGCGGCTTTGTTTCGCCCAGTGAGTTTATTCCGCTAGCGGAGGAGAATGGCCTTATTCTGCCAATCGGCGAATGGTTGTTGAATGAGGTTTGTCGGCAGATCCGGCGCTGGCGTGATGACGGGATGGCGGTGCCGTGTATCGCCGTCAATCTTTCAGGGCGTCAGTTTCAGCGCCAGAATCTGCCTGATATGTTGGCTCAAGCAATTGCCGATGCCGGTATAAATCCCGGCGATTTAGAGTTGGAGCTCACCGAAGGCACCATCATGAGCAATGCCGAGTCCAACATTGAAATGCTGGTGCTGCTTAAGCGCATGGGCTTGTCTCTGGCTATCGACGACTTTGGTACAGGCTACTCGTCGCTAAGCTATTTGAAACGTTTTCCGATTGATGTGCTGAAGATTGACTATAGCTTCATACGCGATATTGTCACAGACAATAATAGTGCCCAGCTCGTGCGCAGTGTTATTGATATGGCTCATGGCCTCAAGTTGAAAGTGGTGGCAGAGGGAGTGGAAACTCAGGAGCAACTGGATTTTTTGCGCCAACATCAGTGTGATCTAATCCAGGGCTACCTCTTCAGTAAGGCAGTTCCGGCCAAGAATTTTGAAAGTCTGGTACGTGCTGGTTCAATTCTATTGAAAAATGAAGCTAAAACCGAATAAATCTGCATTTCCCTAGAATCATGCCGGAAGTCGCAAATGGCTTAACCGGCGATTGAGAATGAATGATGAAAGCTATCGGATTATTGAGTTTGGGAAATAGGCGTCCAACTCATCCATTTTCCTCTGCATTTCATTGACGAAGGCATCATCAGGTACCAGATTATTAAGGTTAACCTCAACGTTTACTTTCGAGGACAGATATCCGGCGATTAGCAGATGTCGACCAACCAACACATCACTCAGAACATTCGGGTTACCAATTTTTTCTAATTTGTCGGCTAAGGAAAAAGCGCGAGCGGAAAGTGTCATGAGCCTAAAAGGCGGTTCTGCGGCATCACGGGTTGCCTGTGTAAGAGCTATCCGCTTGGTGGACTTCTGCTCATCGGTTTCGGAGGGCATTTGATATGCCTTCATTACTGCATTAAAGGCGTTCACATCTGCTTCTGCTTCGGATAAAGCTTCTGCTCGCATTGCGCTGACTTGTTCAAGGATTTCTTTCGCCTGTCCTTCGACTTCGCTGAATTTTTTCTTTCCGATGGTCAAGTTGCATACCATCGAAAGTAGCGCCAAGCCTTGAGCCACTGTTACGGCAGCAGCTGCCCCACCTCCCGGTGTCGGAGAAGCGCTGGCTAGATCGCTCAGGTAAGGTTTTAAACTATCAAGTTGCAAGCGTTACCACCTTCCCGTATTTTTCCCAATCGGGCTTTCTGTTTTGGTCATAATTGCTTTTGTTATTTTCGTAAAGGCGAACAACATTTCTCAGGCACATACCAATCGTCATCGGACCCACTCGCGGGATGTAAATGCCCGCCTTTTCCTTTGCGCTGTCTTCGAAATTTTGAACGAATGAAAAATTAAGGCACGTAGTGTTTTCTTTAATTTCTTCGCCGCGAACTTTCTCAAAAGCTCTCGACGGAACACCGGTTACGATAATCTCTGATTGGCTCAATGCTTCTTTCCGGGTAATGGGTGTTTTTTCCCCGTGCTTGCGCATCACGACGCCGCCATCAATATCGAACGAATAGACCGTAGCGCCGTCATTTTTTAGCATGTATGCCAAAGGAAGTCCAACCACATCCGAGCGATTAAAAATGGTTATTTTCTTTCCCGCAAAAGTTTGTCCGGCGCGTTCGTCCAAATGATCCACGTAGGCAAGCGTCTTAAGAATGCCCAGCGAAGTGCAGGGCAAAATAGCCTTTTTCTTTTTTGCTTCGTCCACATAACGTTCGTCTGCATAAAGCTTCTTCGACCAAAAACTGGATAAGCCTTCAATATCTTTGGAATGGGAGATCGACTCCTTTATTTTTTTATCGCGGGCATCATTGAATATCGGATAAAAAACAAAAATACCATGAATCGAAGGGTCTTCATTGGCCTGTTGAATTTTCTTCTCGATTTTATTCGAGTCTGTTTGAATCAGACCCAATTTAAAGCCGATAAAATCGCAGAACTTTTGCAAAGTACTGGCATAAACCATCGAAGCTTGGTCGCCAGTATCCAAGGAAAGAATTCCCAAGATATTTAGTTTATTTTTGTAGCCATTCCGTTCAACCGCAATTTGCTGCTCCCTGCGGTAAATATGCGCCAACTCATCAGGATTAAATTCCCTGTAATGCAGTCGCTTTACAACCCTTTCTGGCAGCCAGTAACTATCGCCCACTTTCGTACATTCAAGTTTTCCCAACCTGCACTGGCGAGACACATGTCCGGGGCTGAGTTTCATTATATTTGCGGCTTCCTCGGTAGAGTACCAAGGTCCGATTATCGGGAAAGTAACAGGCATAACAAGATTCCATCAAAAAACTTAGCGAATGTTAGCAAGCTAACACTGCGTTAGCAAGCAGACATTTGAGTTTAACTAAGCGTGTTTACCTAGGCTCAATTTGCCAAAGATGTTGGGAAACCGATAGCCATGCACCAAGCCAGCCTAAATAAGCCGAGAAGCCAAGCAGCGATATGCTGTCTGACCATGATAAATTCGCTAGGGTAAAACTGGTTGCGTATAAGTGGGTTAGATTGGCAAGGCTATAGTTTAGCAATTTCAGACTGATTGCGATGATGAGCCAGGCTGCGGTTCCGCCCAAAAGCCCTTGCACAAGTCCGAAATACAAAAACGGTCGGCGAATAAATCCGTTGGTTGCACCGATAAGCTTGGACACTTCGATTTCCTCGCGCTGGGTCAATATCTGTAAACGGATGGTGTTAAAGGTAATGGCGATAAGCGCAAAGCTGAGCATTGCCGCCAAAATAAATACAGCTAAACGACCAAAGTTAAGCAGTGCCTCAAGTTTGTAAGCCCATGACGAATCGAGTTGCACGTGCTCGAATTTTGGCCATGATTTTAAGTCATCGCGTAACAGCTCAAGTTTTTTTACTTCCATCGCGATAGGGTAAATTATAAAGGCATCAGGCAACGGGTTTTGAGCCAATCCGCCAATAACGTCAGCAAGGCCCGTGCTTTGTTGTAATTGTTTTAAAGCCAAATCACGAGGGACAAATTCGATGCGATCTATCGCGGCATGTTCTTTAAGCTGTTGGCTGATGCGCGAGATTTCTTCCTGGCTCGTGCCAATTGTAAGAAATGCGCTGATTTGCGGCGTTCCGGCCATTTGTTCCGAGATAGCCTGCACATTTTTAAGTAACACATAACCGCCAACTGGTAAGCTCAGGGCAATGCCAATAACGATGAGATTTAGTAAAGTGGCTCCGGGTGTGTGGCGCAAGCGTTGCAATGTAAAACGGATCACTCTTAGATGTTGGAGAACAATATTCTTCATGCGACGAGCTCCCCCGCTTTCAATGACAATGAGCGAGCCGGAAACTGACGCAGAATCGATTCGTCGTGGGTAGAAATGAGTAGGGTGACCCCGACCTGGTGAAATGATTTAAAAATATTCATAATCTCGACGGAGTATTCGGTATCGAGATTGCCGGTGGGTTCATCGGCCAGCAAAACAGATGGTCGATTAACAATCGCGCGTGCAATACATAAACGCTGTTGTTCACCACCGGACAAAGCGATGGGATTAGACTTTTCACGCTGGAGCAACCCCACTTTATCCAAGGCGGCGCGAACCCGTTTTGCACTTTCCCGGTGATCGAAGCCGCAAATTTGCAGCGGTAGCATTACATTTTCGAAGGCATTTCGATCAAACAACAATTTGTGATCCTGAAAAATAAGACCTAAATTGCGGCGCAGATAGGGGAGGGCGCTCCCCTTGAGTGATTTGATGTTCTGTCCTTTGACAATTGCGCTACCGCTGGTTGGGCGTTCAATGGCTGCAATAAGTTTAAGCAAGGTGCTTTTGCCCGCACCGGAGTGTCCGGTGAGGTAGACCATTTCACCCTCGGCTATTTCGAAGCTCATATTTTTTAAGGCTTCATGCCCGCCGGGATAGCGCTTGTAAACTTGATTAAATTTGATCATAACTCCAAGCCCAATAAAGCCGTAACAAAGTCTTCCGCAACGAACGGACGTAGATCATCCAAACCCTCACCCACGCCAATAAACCGCACAGGGATGGGGTGCGCCTTGGCGATAGCGGCAATTACCCCTCCCTTGGCGGTGCCGTCAAGCTTGGTTAGCACCAGACCAGTGACGTTCAAAGCTTCATCAAACGCTTTGACCTGACTCAATGCATTCTGCCCGGTGTTGGCATCCAGTACCAGTAGCACTTCATGCGGAGCTTCGGGCAAGGCTTTGGCGATAACGCGCTTTACCTTTTTGATTTCTTCCATCAGGTGCACTTGGGTGGCCAGCCGTCCGGCAGTGTCAGCCAATACTACGTCAACGCCGCGAGCCTGCGCCGCATGTATCGCATCAAAAATAACAGCAGCGGCATCGCCGCTTTGTTGGGAGATAACGGTTACATTATTACGCACGCCCCATTCCGCCAGTTGTTCCCGCGCGGCGGCACGAAACGTATCTCCTGCTGCAAGTAATACAGATTTGCCCTGACTCTGAAAATGCTTGGCCAACTTTCCGATAGAAGTGGTTTTGCCAGCTCCGTTGACCCCACACAACATAATAACAAAAGGCTTATGCCCATCGGTGACCAATGGTTGCGCCAGCGGTTGCAGTAGTTTGAGCAGGGCATGGGCCAAAGCTTCTTTGATCTGAGTCGGCTCGGCTAGCTTCTGTTCTTTAACATGACGGCGAACCTCGGCCAAAAGAAAATGCGTGGCATCCATGCCGACATCGGAGGTAATAAGAATTGTTTCCAATTCCTCGAAAAAATCATCGTCTATGCGACCGCTGCGACCGAGTAATTCTGTAAGTTGGCTGCCGGTGCGCGACAGGCTGTTCTTTAATCGGCTAAGCCAATTAGTTTTTTCCGGAGAGTTTGCGGGGTCAGATTTTTTTAGTAGGCCGAACATATGATCTATTTAGCAGGTGGTCTGAGAGCATCAAAATAGAGGATAATACACATCCTTTTGAGACGGCTTAACGCCGCCGTTATTATTCTATTCTGATTGACCTATCTTGGGCTAGAAATATGCGCATGCGAATGTTTGTTAGATTGTGGTGGCTGATATTGTTGTCGACTTTTTCTGTTCATGCTGAAGTGTTTGAAAAGACGCTAAGCAACGGACTGAGAGTCGTTGTAAGCGAAGATCATCGCGCGCCGGTCTTGGTGCAGCAGGTATGGTATCGGGCTGGCAGCATGGATGAACGTACCGGTAAAACGGGAGTCGCGCATGTGCTGGAGCATATGATGTTTAAGGGAACCAAAGCGGTTCCGGTGGGGGAGTTTTCCAAACGCATTGCGGCGGCGGGGGGGCGTGAAAATGCTTTTACCAATTACGACTACACTGCCTATTTTCAGCAATTGCATAAATCCAAATTACCTTTGGCGATGCAGCTGGAGTCCGACCGTATGCAAAACCTGCAATTGACTCCGGCAGAGTTCAACAAAGAAATCAAAGTCGTCATGGAGGAGCGTCGTATGCGTACCGACGACGAGCCGCATGCTGTGATGCAAGAAAGCCTTATGGCTGCGGCCTATCAGGAGCATCCATATCAACATCCGGTGATCGGTTGGATGAGCGATCTGGAAGCGATGACAGCAAAGGATGCGCAAGAATGGTACAAGACTTGGTATGCGCCAAACAATGCGGTTCTAGTGGTTGCCGGAGACGTTAAGGCAAGCGAAGTGTTTGCTTTGGCAGAGCGTTATTACGGCAAAATTCCGGTGCATTCATTGCCGGTGCGTAGAAATTACATTGAGCCGCCGCAAATGGGAATTAAACGAATTACAGTCAAGGCACCGGCACAATTGCCGCACATCATCATGTCGTATCACGCTCCCACCTTGCATGATGCAGAAAGGGATAGCGTGCCATATGCGCTCGAAGTTCTGGCGGGTATCTTGGATGGGAACGAAACGTCCAGATTAAACAAATCGCTGGTGCGGGAACAGCAGGTAGCCAGTGAAGTGGGCGCTGGTTATGACAGTACTTCACGTGGTCCGGGCATGTTTACGCTGGAGGGGACTCCATCGGAAGGTAAAACCGTTGCTGATCTCGAAGCTGCGCTTCGTGAGCAAATGGCCAAGCTGATTCGCGATGGCGTAAGTGCGGAGGAGTTGCAGCGGATTAAGGCGCAAGTTATCGCAAACGAAGTGTATAAACGTGACTCGGTGTTTTATCAGGCCATGCAGATCGGTCAAATGGAAAGCATCGGCTTAAGCTATAAAGCCATCCCTGTAATGCTGAAAAAAATTCAGGAAGTGACTGCGGAGCAAGTTCAACAGGCTGCTCGCGATATTCTCATTGATGACCATCTGATTGTTGCCGTGCTGGATCCGCAACCGCTTGCCGGAAAACCGAAACATGCCGGGGGAGCTAATCATGTTCACTAAACTTTTGTTGATCATAGTTCTATCAGGCTTGGCCAACAGCGCTTTTGCAACGCTGCAAATCCAACATTGGCAAGCGCCCAGTGGCGCACAAGTATATTTTGTTGAAAACCATGATTTGCCGATGCTCGATGTGGCAGTTGATTTCGCTGCCGGTAGCGGTTTCGACGATGGAGCGAAACCGGGAATTGCGGCGTTAACTAATGGCCTGCTTGATTCGGGTGTAGAAGGGTTGAACGAGGATGAAATCGGGCGCAAGTTGGCCGATATCGGTGCGCAAAAAGCGGAGCATGTTGATCCGGATCGTGCCGGATTGAGCCTGCGTACCTTAAGCAATCAAACTGAGCGGGTCGCCGCATTGGGTATTCTGGCGCAAGTGTTGCAACATCCGTTGTTTCCTGAGGCAGTGTTGGCGAGAGAAAAAACGCGCCTGATAGCCGCGCTGAAAGAGGCCGAAACCAAACCGGAAAGCATTGCAAGTAAAGCATTTGGTAAAGCAGTATTTGGCACTCATCCGTATGGAAAGCATACCGAGGTTGCCGATGTGGAAAAAATGCAACGCTCCGATTTGGAGAGTTTTTACCGCTCGCATTACAGTGCTAAAGCTGCGGTTGTTGCATTGATGGGAGATATTACCCGCGCCGAGGCCGAAGCGATTGCACAGCAACTTACCGCAAGCTTGCCGGCAGGCGGGGCTAGTACTCGCGTTGTACCGGTTACCGCGCAGATTCAAGCCAGTGAACAGCGTATCCTGCATCCTGCCACACAAAGTCACATTTTGATCGGGACACCGGGTATTTCACGTAACGATCCGGACTATTTCCCGCTATATGTTGGTAACTATATTTTAGGCGGAGGCGGATTTGTATCGCGTCTGATGAATGAGATACGCGAAAAACGTGGTCTGGCTTATAGTGTGTATAGTTATTTCATGCCGTTGCAGCAACCCGGTGCTTTTCAAATCGGATTGCAGACCAAAAAAGAGCAAGCAGATGAAGCCTTGAGATTGACACGAGCCACTTTGCGCGAGTATGTAGACAAGGGAGTGACGGAAAAAGAATTGAAAGCGGCGAAGGATAATATCGTCCTTGGCTTCCCGCTGCGTATCGACAGCAATAAGAAGATTCTCGATTACCTGAGTATGATCGGATTTTACGGCTTGCCCCTCACTTATATGGATGACTTCACCGCCAAGGTAGAGACGGTGACCACTGCTCAAATTCATGATGCATTCAAACGGCGCATTAATCCGGATGCAATGGCGACGGTGGTTGTTGGCGCTCCGGAAGAGAAACCTGAAAAAATTAAAGAATAGAAATCTTGTAGGCTGGTGGTGAGGAACGGACCCCAGCATTTGCGTTCATCGAATTTGCCGGGGTTCGCTTTGCTTACCACCAGCCTACGACATCAAGTTCACAGGGAGTCTAGAATTAACAAAGTACGCATCATCGGTGGGAGTCACCGCCGCCGCTTAATCGAATTTCCCGATGCTGAAGGATTGCGTCCAACCCCTGATCGAGTGCGCGAGACGCTGTTTAATTGGTTGGGGCAAACACTTGATGGGCGCCGCTGTTTGGACTTGTTTGCGGGTAGCGGAGCTTTGGGGTTTGAAGCCGCTTCGCGGGGTGCGGCGGAAGTGATCATGGTTGAGCGTAATCGTTCGGTTTACCGCAATCTGCAAGAAAATATAAAAAAATTAGGATTCGCTAATGTGGCGTTATATGGCGAAGATGGGCTAGAATTCGCCAAGCAGCAGAATAAACCGTTCGATGTGGTTTTTCTCGACCCCCCGTTTCAAAGCGATTATCTTCCAAAGCTGCTGTCAATATTGGTTGATAAATTGGAAGAGGACGGAGTGGTGTATGTGGAAAGTGGCACGCCGTTTGAACCGGATGCCGCATGGCGAGTTATTAAACAAGCAAGGGCGGGAGCCGTGTTTTATCAACTATTGCGGTATGGGCAAGCATGACAAGAGTCGTTTATCCGGGAACTTTCGACCCCATTACGCGCGGACATGAAGATGTGGTGCGGCGTGCTGCCGGACTATTTGGTGATGTAATTGTCGCCGTTGCTGAAAGCCGTCGAGACACGCTGTTTACTCTGAAAGAGAGAGTGGAAATGGCGCAGGAGGTTTTTGCTAATTTTGCCAATGTTCAAGTAGAAGGTTTTAACGATCTGCTAATGAACTATGTACAAAAAAAAGAAGCGCGGGTCGTGTTGCGGGGCTTGCGTGCCGTGTCGGATTTTGAATTTGAATTTCAAATGGCGGGAATGAACCGGAGCTTGCAGCCTGAAGTTGAGACTGTATTCCTGACTCCGGCAGAGAAGTACACATTTATATCCGCCAGCATGGTACGGGAAATCGCGCGCTTTGGTGGTGATGTAAGCAAATTTGTGTCGCCCTCGGTCGCGGCAAAACTAAAAGATAAAAAACCAACTTAAGGAGAAGTAGACATGGCACTGATGATTACCGATGAATGTATCAATTGCGACGTATGCGAGCCGGAATGCCCGAACGACGCTATTTCACAAGGAGATACTATCTACGTGATTGATCCCAAAAAATGTACTGAATGTGTCGGGCATTACGATACTCCGCAATGTGTGGAAGTCTGCCCGGTTGATTGCATTCCGCATGATCCCGATGTGGTGGAAAGCAAAGCTCAACTGCAAGCTAAATATGAAAAATTAATGGCGGCGAAGGCTTAGTTTACTGTTGTCGATTATGAAAGGCCCGCGTATACGCGGGCTTTTTTTACTTTTGGCAGACAGGACAAAAAAAGCTGGATCGTTGCCCCTGTTTGATCTGCCGGATGGCGGTGCCGCAATTTCTACAGGCTTCGCCAGTTCTACCATATACCCAGTAGTGCTGTTGAAAATATCCCTGTTTGCCACTGCTATCAACATAGTCACGAAGGCTGCTACCGCCAAGAGCGATAGATTCATTTAATGTGGCCTTGATTTCAGCAACCAGTTTTTTGCAACGCGGGCGGCTGAGCTTTCCTGCGGCAAGGTTCGGCTTAATGCCCGCTCGAAATAATGCTTCATTCGCATAGATATTTCCCACCCCGACAACTACATGATTGTCCATGATGAGCAGTTTGATTGCGGCGATACGTTTGCGGGTGGCGCGATATAAGTAATCCTCGTCAAATTCAGCTTGTAATGGTTCCGGCCCAAGCTTGGAGAATAGCGGGTGTTCGCTTATAACTCCCGCGTGCCAAAGCACAGCACCGAATCGGCGCGGGTCGCGCAAGCGCATGATAACGCCATCAGCCAATACCAGATCAAAATGGTCGTGTTTGTTCGGAGCAGTGGCACTGGTAAGGATGCGTAAACTACCGCTCATGCCGAGGTGCAAAATAAGTGTGCCGTGATCAAAATTAACGAGTAAATATTTAGCGCGGCGCTCCAAGCTGTGCACGATATGCCCGCGCAGTAACTTGGGCAGATTCTGTGGAATAGGCCAGCGTAGCTGTGCGTTACGGATGATGACATCGGCGACTATCTGCCCCGTCATGTGCGGGGCAATTCCTCGCAAAGTGGTTTCGACTTCAGGAAGTTCAGGCATGGTTTCTATAATGTTTAATTGTGATAAAAAATGAGCGTATTATGATTGCGTCGGGGGGGCGGTATTATAAATTTACTTTCTGGATATTCATCATATCCAAAAAAGGTAATCAAGATGAGCAATCAGACTATTCGGACGGCGCAATCATGTGCACCGCAAGCTCGTCAGGCAGTACAGGAATTTCATGCGGCGGTATCCCAGCCAAACATGGAGTTGGTGGTCTTCTTTTGTTCAAGTGAATATGATCTTGACGAGCTGGCTGCGGAAATGCGAAGTTTGTTTGCGGGAATTCAAGTAGTCGGTTGCACTACTGCAGGAGAAATCGGGCCTGCCGGTTATTGCTCGCATAGTGTGACCGGGGTAAGTTTTTGAAAGGGACTGAGATAAATAATAGGGGAAACGCGAGATAAATGTGGGATGATTTGCAGGTTAATGGGAAGTAACGCAGCAAAGACTAAAAATAGTTTTCAACAGGTAAAAACACAAAAATTAACCAGCACGAACCCAATTTAACAACTCATCAGCTTTAACCGATTGACCGTAAATAATCATTTACCAATCCCATAATCGAAATTTCCGCTTCTGGCTGTAGATCGCCTTGTGCGTCAACAGGAAGAAATGGGCGCGCGTCAATGTGTACCGTATGAGCGCTTTGTTCAAACCAACGCGACACTGCACGCTTGTGACTATCCTTAGCAAATATAAGCCCGTTGCCTTTGAAATGTTCAGTGCGTAGTAAATTACCCTTGGCATCAGTACGGTGACGCACCAAACGGCTTTGAGCTGCCTTGTTGATATCTCCCCCTTGTTGATGAATAGCGGCATAGACTTTATTACTACCCACAACGGCGCTGGTGGCATCATAGCCACTATCAATCGAAGCGGCCAAGCCTCCGCTCCGCTGCAATATCATGCCAGGCCAACTACCTTCCTTGCTTCGTTGTTTAATGGTAGAAGGCTTTAATCCTAGCCATTTCGGCCTTCCTTGAGCTTCGAAATTAGCTGCAGTCTGACTGAGAAATTCAAGCGAAATAGCGCGTGCCAAAGGTCTAGTATTACGAGTTCCCAATTCCATTTGAGATAAACCAGCAAGCGCTTGGTTAGCATCAATCTTGATTTCAAACATAACAGCCCTCTATAATGGTGACAAGCCCATGATGAAAGCTGGAAATTAGACGGCGAGCCAGCGGAAGAGTACCTGCATCGCAGGTGATGGTGAACAGCCGGTCACCCATCATGGCAATACCATTTTGGTGTAGCGAGTCGAGTTAAACCGACTCGCTTCTACTTTGTAGGCATTCACCAACACATCCATTTTGCCCAACTTCTTTACGTTGTAATCCATACGAGCGGGAATGTAGATTACACGGCCATCATCTGCGGTGTAGGCATAAACAACGTCATGCTCTTGTGTATCCCAATACACAGCTTCAGGGTTAGCAATGATCGCCGGTAGTGATTGGTATTCTGCCAATGTAAGCGCTACACCATCGGCCTGATGCTTGTCACTGTCGGCATGAACCAACCGTTTCGCCGGGAATGCTAATACCCGTGCTGAATCTACGCCGCCATTATGAGCCTTGGCAAAATCAGCAATATCTTCCGACACAAACCCAACAACCTGCGCATCATGTCCAGGAGCGCGCTTGTCCAGCACGTCACTTACCCAATTTGCAAACACTTGATGCCGAAGGTCTGAATTATTGAGCGCTTGCACAGCCTGAACACGGATTGCACGATCCTTAACCGCGCTAATCTTGCGCATTACCTCAGAATCATTACCGAACACAGATTTGCCGGGGTTATAGCTCCAACCGGCATCAGGAAAAAACAGCCTGTCTTGTCCGTCGACTTTGATACGCAATGCTTTAACTGGCACAACTGTGCCGTCTTTCATACTAATATTGTGATCAATCAACCGGTCTTTTGATGACTCAACGTTGAGGCCATCTTTTTGAATAGCCGCATCAGTAAGCGGATTTACCCGGCAACGGCAATTAAAACCATTCGGTGGAAACATCGCATCCCACATCGGATCATCATAGCGAAATACACGGCCATTCATCGCCCGGTGCATCGGCCTTGTTCTACCATCCAGCACAGCAACGTATTGCCAGTTAGGATGCGTATCCGTGCTTTCCATCATCGAACGATAACGGCCAGCCATATAGGCGGTTTGCAAATTAGTCTGGTAAATCGTTTTGAGACGGCGCGGACTACCCAATTGTGCGGTACCAGTTTCACCTGTGAGCGTATTAACGTGTTCAGTCTTGCCCCACCAACCCTTATCTTGAAGGATGGGCGTTAAATTCTTTTCGAATTCTTGGAAAGTAGTGCCGTTGTTTAATGCATCATCCAACGCGCCACGTATATCATTAAGGATATCGGTATTCATCACTTTGGCGACGGTGAAAGCCTTGGCTTGCGATTCCTGCCAAAGCTCTTTCCAGTCCCAAGTTAACTGATACCCTTTGGATTGAAAATATTCAATGGCTTTCTCAGGAGGCAAGCCAAATACAGCCGACAGATCAGGCTTGTTCATCTTGCACGCTTATACGCCCCCAAATATCAGCTACAAACATTGTGCGTGCCAATGTTTCTTCGAGTTGTTGCGTATTCATTGAGGGAAATATTTCAGCTAGTTTCTGATGCACATCCGCATAGTCGGCTGAATTCGCAATCATCTGAATCACTGATTTAAGCGCATCCGCCGACTGATCTTGCATCATATTAGGAGCAATCGCCTCGATAACCGCATCAAGTGCGACCTGATCTGCAAAGATATCCGGCTTAATTTCAGGTACACCTTGAGATAACGCCGCTTTATTAACATCTGGAACTGCCGACCGTTCAGCGGGTGGCAAAAGCATTTGAGGCTGGGCAATCGTGAGAATATCGTCGCCATCTTCGGATAACGGAATGCCGAGACGTTCATGTGCCCAATCAGCCTTAATTTTCATGCCGATGCCGACCAGCTTGGGCAGCGCGTCAGCGAAAGAGCCGATGTCTTCGGTTTCCTGAACATTGAACACAAAGCGCGGGCAGCGGCGTAGATCACTAATGCCACCCTTGTTGAGCGTTAACAAAGGGAAAACAAGATCACGGGTCAACGTGCTACCCAACTGCACGCTATCCGACTGAAGAATATCGTGACGCACATCATCATGTACCTTGCCGAGCGCATTGGTGCTACTTTTACCATCGGCCTGACTGGTGAGCGTACCACCGAGGATCGCCTTACTCTGACTTCTCTCAGCCCAGCTTGTCATTGCCTCAAAAGGTGTATGAGTTCCTTTTGCAGCCTCGACAATTTCAATCATCATCCCTTCTGGAATAATGCCTGCGGCATCGTGACCCAACGAGACTAACGCTTGCAACAGCGTGTTCTTTTCCGCCTCTTGAGTACCGGCAGGATATTTACCAATGCGCATCGGCAAGCCGTAAATTTCTAAAAACTCGGCCAGATCACCAACAGAATAATTCTTGAACAAATACGGCCATGCCAATATTCGATGCAGACCGGCACGGGATAGGTAACCGCTTTTGGCTTTATGCACATGCACAATCCAACCAAGCGGCCATAGTTCAGCACCGTCTGGCGTGCCATCACGCAGACGTATTTCACTGCGAGTTGCACGATCTGTCTGAAACCAGCTTTGCGGGCGGTGCATGATTTTGCCGGGTAACCGTTCATCGCCGAACATCTGCCACTCAACTTCAAGGCAAGCAAAGCCGTGACCAATCCCATCGAGACAATCAAGAATGACATCCTCAAACTTTGGCACATCCTGTATCAACTCTTTAGCATAGCCAGCAAGCTTTTTTTCAGATGCGCTGGCATTGCGCGGCGGCACAATATCCCAATCAACCGTAAGCAGAGCACGCTTGCGCTTGCTCATTTCAGCAAAGATGTGGGCATCTTTCTCTTCCATATCCACAAACAGATCGTGCTGCGCAATCACGTAGCCCAACTCTGCCTGATGCATTATTTCCGCAAGCCGAGCGGGAGTAAGTCCACGCGATGGATGTGTGGCGAATAATCGTTGTAGCGTTTCGATCTGCGCGGTTTGCGTCGTTTCCAGATTATCCTTTTCGCTGGACTTCCCGAACCAATTTAAAAAATCTACCATGCTCCGTCTCCAATTCTTGATCCAAGTCCGCCTTTTGGTACCGCTGTAAATTCAATAGGTGCAGTTGGCGTTGAGGCCGCATGAATACCCAAACCAATTGCCCAAAACCTATCCGCATGACCGTTCTCAGAACGCTCGGCTGTAAATCGAATATTTCCCGCCTCGGTAGTGACCTTACTAACGGCACGCAAATCTGCCCTGATCTCGGGTTTGTATGGGATGCGGATTTTCTTATCCTGCATCTTTCCTCTCACCGGATAAGCCAATGCCTCTTTTGTGCGGGTCGTAAAGGTCACGCCTTCAACCCGGTATTCACCAAACTTGCGCTGCGCGTCATCGCACCAACCGATACCAAGGCCAGTCTGATCTATACATGTGCGCTGCATGAGTGCCATGATCGGCCAAAGAATAGCTTCCTGATCCGGCTTTGACATCGCCTTCAGCTCAATAATCATGCGCGTGTAAAGCACGTCGCCGAGCAATTCAAACACCCACAGCACCGTTAAATCTTTCTTGCGGCCAATGTCCAGCCCCGCATAAAGTTGCCCCTTTGCTGAAGCTAGATAATCGTAGGAGTACTCCCAATTATCACCGGCTGTATATTCACAACTGGCGATCAAGTCGTATTCCAAAAATGCTGCATCGTCATCGGCAGGCTGGCACATGTACTCTTGTAAAAAACTCTCTTCATCCGCACAGCCGGAACGGATGAACTCGAAATATTGGGCTTCATCCATCTCCTGCACTTCATGGTCTTCGGGCAGAGACTGTTGCAGCTTGTATAAAAAGCCATCGTCGAGCGCATTTTGTAGTGTGACGCGGTGCAGGCTGATTTTTTTAGGATTGCCGTTCTCGCGTATTTCGCGGATTAATTGATTAAAGAAATTATGCGAACCGCGATGCGTCGAAAGGACTTCCATTGAGCCACCCCATGTAATACCGGGATAGGCAATAGACCACAGCTTGCGTGGATCGGGGTGAAGCGCGAACTCATCAAGAATACGTCCACCGCGTTTACCGGCCTGTGCATCAGGATTGCTCGACATAGAGTGGATACGCAAGCCATTGGTAAAAAGTAGCACGTAGGCTGAAATTTTCTTCTCATCGTCGATAATACGCAGACCCAAATCCTCAACTGCGATATTCATCACTTTGGCAAATAGTTTGCAATCCTCAATGAACAAACGCGCTTGCAGATCATCTCGGCTGGATACCCACTGATCGCGCTTTGCAGAAGCCTCGGCAGTACGTTCATCGGCTGCATAAGCTGTTGACCAAGACAAACCAATTTGCCGTGATTTCTCCATCAGCTTTAGCCTTGAACGATCCATGATCCAGCGCGACTGATACGGCAGAAAAATTGCATCAGGATTCGCGGGTATGACTTTGGCCTTACCCATTACTTAATTCCTAGCAGATCGCGAATTCGAGCAATGACTTCAGGCGAGGCACCACCATCCGTTGCTGCCGAAGTTGCAGCCTCTGCGGCCTTTGCGCGCTCTTCTGCGCGTACCTTTGCTTCTATCTCAACCTGCCATTGCTTTTGCTTCACCGTCGCATTCGACAAGCGCGCAACCATCAGCCCTATCTCTTTCATCGGTGCGCCCTCTTCCATTTTGAGCAGAGTATCGAAAGCCTTCTGCTGCACCAGACGAATCAGCGCATCATTCATCGCCCCTGCATCATCCGGGATAGATTCGGAGATCGCCTTGGCCTGCTCGGTGGCAAGCTTCAAAGCATGAAGACGATTTTCAAATTCCTGACCGTAACGGTTGATGCTGGACTTCCCGATCTGATAATGGTCGGCGGTGTGATTAAAGAAGTCGGCGCGTACCAGATTTTGAAAGATGTAAGCATGCTGCTGGCCGGAAATGATTTAGGGCTACAGATTACGCGCTTACAACCCGGTGCGATCAGGACGCTTTACAACACCAAGTTGCGCAATTCTGGCTTGGCAGTATTTTCAAGGGAGTGGCACTGCGAGTTTATTGAGACACAGCCACGCGAACAGATTGACCCGTCATCGGGAGATTTTTTAAAGGTGGGTATTAGTTTTTATTTACCACAAGACACGTCAATGGATACGCCATTGGATTCTGTAGAAGTTAATTTAACTTAGGAGATTTAAAAATGTTGAGAATTAAATTGGCATTAGGCGCAATTGAACTGTTGGCAGCACTTTCTGAGACTCGCTTTGTTGAGGTTGACGATAATGATTTGTATGAAGTCATGATCGATAATGACCTTATTGTCGAAGCCTCTGATGAGGACTGGGCTGCCCAACTGGAGGCTGACGCAGTACCAACTGATCCAGCTCCAACTGATGTAGCTCCAACTGATGTAGCTCCAACTGATGTAGCTCCAACTGATCCAGCGCCGACTGATCCAGCGCCGACTGATGTAGCACCGACTGATCCAGCTCCAACTGATCCAGCTCCAACTGATCCGGCGCCGACTGATGTACCGCCGACTGATGTAGCACCGACTGATGTAGAACCGACCGGTGGCGCTCCGGCTGACGTTGCACCGACTGATGCCGCACCTGCTGAAACTTCGGGAGGGGCAAATGCTACTCATAGTTAAAGCCGCGCCGGGAATGAAGATTCCCCTGGCACATAGCCATAAACAAAGCATTCCTGAAGGACGCATTATTCAGGTCGAAGATAGCCATTATTACCGCAGCATGATCACCGATGGCGATTTGATCGAGGCGACGGATGACGAGTGGCAAGAGCAACAAAAGGCCGATGCTATCGCAGAGGCCGATGCGATTGCCGCCGATAAAAAAGCCAAAGATGTTGCGGCCAAGGCTGCTAAGGCGTCGGCGAAATCGGGCGATTCAGCAGCAGCCACTAACTAAACGGAGCCATCATGGTAGATATTGCTTTTTCGCAAATCATGGAAGGAACTCGCACACCGGGAGTTTCGACTGAATACAATTTATCTGGTGCTGTTAATTCGTTACCAGCCAATTCATACCGATTGGTAGCCGTAGGCCAGCGACTGGCATCAGGCTCAATACCAGCCGGTCAGGTAATTGATGTTTTTAGCAGCGATGATGCCGCTAACTATTTTGGTCGCGGCTCGACTGTGCATTTGGCTGTTATGGATGCGTTTAAAGCCAATCCGAATCTTTCGCTTCAGGCGGTCACAGTTGATGATGCGCTTGCCGGTGTTGCGGCGGTGGGATCAGTTACGATCACAGGCCCGGCTACGGGGAGTGGTGCGTTGACACTCGGCGTGAATGAAAACACAGTATCAATTGCGATTGGTACGGCAGACACGGCTAGCACCATTGCTGCCAACCTTAATACGCAAATCGGCGCTCAACCCAATTTACCGATTACGGCAACCGCGTTGGCCGGTGTTGTCACCATTACGGCTAAAAACAAAGGTGCGTTGGGAAATGACATTGATCTCAGTGTCACCCTTCAAGGTGCTATCGGCGTCGGCGCTACTGTTGCGTTGATGACAGGCGGGTTAAGCGACCCCGATATGAGTAGCGCGCTGACTGCTATTTACAACGCAGGCCATAACATCATTATCAGCTGCTTTAACGATACCGCTAATTTAACCGCGCTGCGCACGCATCTGAACAATGTATCCAGCCCGACAGAAAAACGCTTTGCGCGTGCCGTAGTGGCAAACGTATCAACGTATGCCAGTGCAGTGACGATGTCATCCGGCATAAACAGTGGCCGCATTTTGAATGTGCTCGTACCGAATGCGTATGAGTCGGCCTATGAAGTTGCGGCGGTAATGGCGGCTATTGCGGCGAGCGAGCCTGATCCGGCACGGCCATTGAATTCTATGGAGCTGGTAGGTTTAACAGCTCCGCCGTTGCCCAATCAATTAAGCAAGTTGCAAATTGAGGCGTCTTTGCACAACGGTGTGGCCGCTACAAAAGTCGGCCCTGGCAATGTCGTGCAGATCGTGCGTGCCATTACCACTTACACCCTTAATGCGGCTGGCGAACCTGATCCGACATTGCTCGATTGGACTACTTTGGGCACGTTGGATTATGTCGCGACGGCCATTGATACGGCTATCGAGCTGCAATGCCCGCGTGACAAAAAGACAGCGCGCAGCGCGGCCAAGCTGGCTGATGTCATTTATGAAGTGATGGTCAAATGCCAAGATGCCGAATACGTTCAAAACGTGCAGCAAACCGATATTTTGATCGTGACTGATCCAACTGACCCGACCCGCACAAACACCCGCGTCAAGGTCAACGTCGTGAGCGGCCAGAACGTAATCGCGCAAGTGTTGGACTTGGTGCTGTAAGTAAATAGCAACGAATACGAACTACGAGGAGTGAAGCATGTCAATTGAATATGATGGTGAGATAGTCTGCGAGATCAACGGTGTCGAGATTGATATCGTATCGTTTGACGATACCGTAAAAACCGGCAAGAAGATCGTTAAAACGATGAACCGCAAGGGCAAGCCAAAGGGTAGCGTGAAGGGCATTCAAGATGTCACGATGAAGATCACAGCACCCGCACCGGCCATCGGTGAATTTAGCTGGCGCACGATGGTCGATGCGCGCATTGTAATCTACCCGGTTGATAACCCATCCAAGCGCACCACGTTCTTTGACTGCAACGTGGACAACGTCGGCTCCAAATACCAGCTTGAAAACGAGATGGTGCGCGACATTAGTTTATATGCACTGGACAAGGTTGATCCGCAATGAACAATCTGAAAGTTGAAGGCAAGCTGCCTATCGGCGTATTGGTGGACGGACATCGCTATAAAAAATTTTCTATTCGACCGGCCACATTACGCGATTCAGTCAATGCGATAGCGAAATTGGGAACAGAACTGGCTACGGCAACGGGTAATACGTTGCGGTATGCCACAATGGCGGAGCGTGTAAGTTTTGAAGAACTCGATCAAGAAAAGGTTAAGCACGATTTGTTGCTGGATTTGTTTGAACGCGATGCTGATGTACTTGAAGCCGCATCGGACGCCGTCGAAAAAAAGCTCGACACGCTGAGCAGCAGCTAAAGCATATTCGCCTTGCACAGGCGCTGCTCGCCTGTGCCGGATACGACCCTGATAAAGCATTGGGTATGTCCGAGGCGGAGATTGAGTCGCACTTATCTAACATTACCAAGATTCGCAGTGGTAAGCCGCAAAGCGGTTCGGGTACACGTAAATTCAAAGGCCACAGGAAAAATAAGCCGTCATGAGTGGAAAGAATTTTGAACTCTCATTAATCATGCGGCTGCGCGATCTCGCCTCCGGCGGTTTCGCGCGGGCGCAAAAAGATATTCAGTCGGGCATTAACAAGACTGAAAAAGCAACCGACACTCTCACCCGCACAGTCGCAAATCTTGGCAAGCAGCGCTAAGCCGCCGAGGTATTGGGTATTCGCACCGAGCAAAATATTCAGCGTGAAATACAGCGCACTGAAGCGGCTTATGAGCGATTAGCGAGATCCGGCACGATGAGCATGGGTGAGCAGGCGCGCGCGGCTGAAGCGACGCGCAACCGCATTCGCGAGCTGAATAACGAGATGGGTAAATTCACGCTCGCACAACGCGTGGCCAGCGGTGGACGTACTATTGCAAGTATCGGTGCAGGGGTTGCGGCTGGCGGCTATGTGCTATCAAAACCCATCGAACAAACGATGGACTACGGTATGCGCCTGGCACAAATGTCGAACACGGCCTTTACTGATCGCGACACGAAGGGACGCATTGCTGGCAAGCGTGAGCTGAACGATGCCGTGGTTAAATCGGTGCGTTATGGTGGTGGCACACGCGAAGGTGCTGCCGAAACGTTAGATTCCATCATCGCTTCAGGTGCTGTCTCCGGCAAAGACGCAATGGCGATGCTGCCAACCTTGATGAAAGCGGCTACGGCATCGGGCGCGCAATCTACCGAATTGGCGCAGATCGGCATTCGCGCGATGCAAACATTCAAAATCAAACCCGAAGATTTATCTTCTATTACGGATATGGGTATCGCGGCAGGCCAAGCCGGTGGTTTCGAGCTGAAGGATATGGCGAAGTGGTTGCCCCAGCAGATGGCGATGGCAACCAATCTGGGCATGTCGGGTAAAGCGGGTTTTGCCAAGCTGGCGGCGTGGAATCAGGCATCGGTCATTACGTCTGGTACCAAAGACGAGGCGGGTAACAATTTGCGCGATCTGTTGATGGAAATTAACACGCCCCACTTTGCCAGACATTTGCAGCAAATCGGCGTGGACGGGAGAGGGACGCTTTTAAAAGCCCAAGGGAAGGGTATAAACAATGTCGACGCGACGGTAACGATGGTCGAAAAGATAGTCGAAAAAGACAAGTCCTATCAGGCGTTGCAGGCCAAGTTAAAAGGGGCTAGCAACGACGGTAAAAAACAAATCTATGAGGCTATGTCCAAACAGATGGAAGGGACGGCGGTTGGCAAGATATTTCACAACCAGCAGTCGCTGATGGGTTTTCTCGGTTTGATGAACAATAAAGAATATGTGGCCGATGTTGAAAAAAAGACACATGAAGGCGAAGGAAATGCGGGGCAAAAGAATTTTGAGGTGATGTCTGCCGAGCCTGAATTCAAAGTACAACAAGCGAAGAATGAAAAGGTTTTTGCCACCTACGAGGCGTTTGACAAATTAACGCCGCTGATCGGCTCGGTTGCAGATGGGTTTAAAAGTGTGGCGCAGGAATACCCGATAATGACTTCAGCCACGATTGCCGCGACAACGGCACTTACTGCATTGGCCGCAGCTGCCGGTGCGGCAGGTTTGGTTAATATGATGATGGCCGGTAAAGGCGGCGGCTTAACCGAGATGCTCTCTAAAGGTAAAGGGTTTGCCTCCGGCGCCGGTAGTTTTTTGATGAAAGGCGCGCGTGCGTTGACGCTGCCCGGATTGATAGGCACGGGTTTGTATGAGGGGGGGAGTGCAGCCCTTAACGCGTACCAAGGAAAAGATGCCAGCAACATGCTCAGCCCGACGCGAGGTTCTTTATTGTCCGATGTTATCGGCGAAGCGGTAGCTCGTAGCATGGCGTTATTCGGAAACCAATCGGCCAAGGATGCTATCCAAATCAATGTGCATCTCGATGGCGAACAGATCGCCACGGTGGTCAACAAACGAAATTCGCGTCTCGCAAGCCGCAACTGATCAATACAGCGGAAGTGCTTCCGTCTTAACCCGCCTCCCGCGCGCGCGTAACGTGCGGCCATGACTTGGGAAAACACATTACTGGATGCGAAATTCCGTGGCACCTCTTTTGATGTCATTGAGACCGATGACGATTTTTCGCACGCACTCGTTGAGCATACCTATCCGTATGTGGATGGTGCAGATGTGGAAGACATGGGGCGCGAAGCACGCCGCATCACGGTTAAAGCTATTTTTTATGGCGACGATTATGAAACCCGGCTAGATACATTTTTAATGTTGCTGGATCAACCGGGCACCGGTGAATTTATTCACCCAGTATTCGGCTCGATTAAAAATGCGAAAGCTAAGCGCTTTCCCGTCCACCATGATGCCGAAAGCCCGGATCAAGCCACTCTCGTCATCGAGTTCATTGAATCAACAACGGGTAATCCGTTCTTTGATACGACGCAATCGGCAAAATTAAAAAGTGCTGATATTGCCGCCAAGAGCGCCATCGCTAAAGCTATCACCGTTAGTAAATACGCTTCGATTATCACGGCCATCCAAGCCGCTAATCCGATGGCGAGTTTGAACGCGTTGCGCACGGCGATCACCGGACCGATCTTGGCTGCAATGAGTTTTGCCAATGCAGTGCTGGCTAATCTCGACGTACTCGCTTACCCGCAAAGCTGGGCGAACGATTTTCAAACGCTCATCAGCGGTGCGCTGGCGGTTCGCGGGTGGGGTGCAAATCTGGTGGCCGAATGGGCTTCGATTCAGAGTACGTTTTCTGAGTTGGATATTTTTAGTTCCTCATCGGCTGGTGCGCAGCCCTCGCCTGCCGATTCAACCTCGGCCATACCCCCCTCTCAAATGCAAGCAGTCGCTGTGGCGCAAGCCACAGTGGGTATATTTCAAGCAACAGGCTTGGCCGATGCGGTAACACTTGCCTTTGCCGCCATTGCTGATGCACAAACATCGGCCACCACTTCAACCACCGCTACTTCGTCCACTGCCGCACCTATTACGCCCGGTGCGCCACTGCTCTCACCGGATGATATTGAGGCAATGTCGAATACGGTACGCACGGCGATTGAAGCATCGATCACACAAGTGCGCGCGGTGTACACACTGGAATCCAGCCGCGATATTGTGGAGGCGTTAAAAGATTTAGCACTTTCCATTCAGTTAACGGCTGCCGCGCTGATCGAATCACGTCCCCCACTGGTGCAGCGCACCGTCACCGCACCGGGCAACATGCGCTTGCTGGCACATCAGCTCTACGGCGATGCATCGCGCGCGCCGGAGCTATGGCTTTTAAACAATGCACGCAGCCCGTTTGTCAACACTGGAGATGTGATCAATGCCTTTGCCGTCTAAAGCGCTGGATGAAAAAATGGAGTTGTGGATCGGCGGTGGCGAGCACGCCGAATGGAGTGGTTACGAAATCGACTCCGATATGCTGACCCCGGCTGATGGTTGGGAAGTTTCGCTGGGGTTAACTGCCGGGCAAACACCCCCGGCTGTTGTGGTTGGAGCATCTGTCCTAGTGAAGGTGGGCGGCGAGACAGTGTTGACCAGTTATATTGATGAAATTCACGATCCCGTCAGCAAAGCGGCCTGTACTTTTAGCATTACCGGGCGCGACTATGCCGCCGATCTGGTTGATTGCAGCGCGCCGATTTTTTCCGGGCAAAACGTTGGCCTGATTCAGATCGTTAAAACGATTGTAAGCCAGTTCAATTTGCCTCAACCTAGAATTGATGCGGACACCACGCTCACCCGTAAAAAAATCAGCGTCGAGCCCGGTGATTCAGCTTGGGATGCATTGGTACGTGTGGCCGAAGCCAACGGGTTGTGGCCGTGGTTTGATCCTGATGGCACGCTGGTAGTCGGTGGGCCGGATTACAACTCACCCGTTGTGGCGAAGCTTATTTGTCTTTATTCAGGCAAAGGTAATAACGTGATCAGCATTGATCGCACCACCTCAATGCATGGCCGATATTCACAAGTAACGGTTTATGGACAAGTGCCCGGCACAACGACTGATGTGGGTAAAAATTCACTTTTTGCAACCGTGCTGGACAATGGGGTAACTCGCTTTCGTCCTAAAATTATTGTTGATCATGAATGCGACAGCGTTGCCGTTTGCGAGAACCGCGCGCGTAAATTTCTGTCCGATAGTCGCTTGAACGCGGTAACACTCACTGCCGAAGTAAAAGGGCATCGCATTGTCGCGCCGGGACAACCCTCTGACGGACTATTGTGGACACCGGGAATGCGCATCAGTGTGACCTCTGAGCGGCACGGCATTAAAGATCAAGTGTTTTTTCTGATGGGGCGCAAATTCAAGCGAAGTCGCAGCACCGGCACTCGCACGGCGTTAATGCTCAAAGAAGATGGTATCTGGGCATTGGATGCGCATCCGCATAATAAAAATGGTGCGCGGGGCCCTGGACAAATCATCAACGTGAGCGCGGGGTCTTAATGAATAATCCGATCAAGATGATCGATGAGCGTATCCGCCGCAAGCTGGCTGGTATTCGACTCGCCTTTCGTGGCGTGGTGACGCTTGTTAATGCAGCAGGCGGTGTGCAATTGGTGCAAGGCACCGGGCTAAACGGCGAAACACTTCAGGGCATTGAATATTTTCAGCACTTCGGTTTTACCAGTAATCCCCCTGAAGGCACAATGTTTGTCACGATCCCGCTGGGTGGCCGCACTGTGCATTGCATCATCGTGGGTTCAGAAAATGCCAGCCTGAGATTGCCGAATTTGAAAACCGGCGAATCGGCGCTCTACAACGATCAGGGTATGAAAGTGCATCTCACTGAAACCGGCATAGTGATCGACGGGGGCGGCAAGCCGGTCAAGATTCAGAATGCGAGTGAGATTGATATTCTAAATCCGGACGGGACAGCCCCTTTTGAGTTTGTTAATACAGGTTGCGCATGCCCGCTTGGTGGAAACCACGTTATGGGATCAACAAAATTTAAAGGGGGTATTTAAATGCCAATGGATGCTGGAAGGTGTTTGGCGAACTTTAAATCATTAAGACCTGCACCATTAACAACTAACGACCCGATTGCGGCTGCGGCCTATGGTGACGCAATGATTCAGGCTATTTATCAAGCATGGATTAATGAGTTACATGCGAATGCCGCTGTTTCGGTGGTAACGAACGGTAGCGCTTCAACTCAGAGTTGTAATAACGGAACCATCCTGTAGCGGAATCTCTTCCGCCTTAACTCGTCTCCCGCGCGCGCGTAAATTGCTCAACATGGATGCCTATATTGACCCCACAACCAAAGACTATGTGCTGCTGAGTGGCTTAGTTAAGCGCGACCCGGCGAATGGCTTGCTGAACGCATGCTATCTGCGTTTAACGGTCGAGCTAAATAGTTACTGGGATGATCCAACCTTCGGAAGTTTGCTTTATACCTTACGCCGCGAGAAGGCTTCTCCGCGTTTAGGTGTGCTGGCTGAGCAATACGCCTCGCAGGCACTCGCACCCATTCTGGCCGATGGAAGAGCGACACAAATTAATGTATCCAGTCAGACCATCAGCGGCGTTTTGTATTTGCTGTTTGAAGTGATCGCGGCTTCAGGTGAGTCTTTAACGTTTAAACATCCGGTGACCGTCGGCTAATCATGTCATTTACAACCCTCGACTACAGACAGGTTCGTGCCAATATCCTGCGGGATATACAGAACGCAAATACCGCCGCCAGCGTTGGCTCAGATTCGGATTTTTACATCCGAGCTACGGCAACAGGTAGTGCTGTTGAAGGGTTGTACGAACATCAAAAATGGATTGCTCGGCAGTTATTTCCCGACACGGCAGACATTGACTATTTAGAAGCCAAACACGCTAACCCGCGTGGTCTTCCCAGAAAATTAGCCAGTGCGGCCAGCGGCACGGTTTTGCTGCAAGGTGCAGTTAATGCACCTGTTCCTATTGGGACTCAATTTAATACCAACGATGGCAATTCTTATGTCACCACCGTTGCGGGCGTTATCGGCGCGGGAGGCACATTAAACGTTGCCGCTCAATCAACGGCGACAGGCTTAGCAACAAACCAAAATGTCGGCACGATATTTACGCTGACTAATCCACCTAACGGTGTTCAGCCTCAAGGCTCGATTGTGGGTATGTCGGGTGGTACAGATATCGAAACGCAAGCGTCATTGGTTGCGCGCGTGTTGTTCGATATCCAAATGCCGGCTAGCGGTGGTGCAACGCATGACTATTACACCTGGGCGATGTCGATTGCGGGTGTTACAGATGCCTATGTCTTTACTCAGCGCCGCTCGGCCAATAGCGTAGATGTGGTGATTGAAACTACAGGTGGCTTGCCTAGCGCTGCTCTGATCGCCGCTGTGCAGGCGTATATCAACACTAAATTTCCGCCCGGCGCTGATGTTCTGGTGATGGCTCCGACCTTGGTTTCTGTGCCGGTGACAGGCGTGACCGTATTGTCCGGTGTGCTGATTGCAGATGTGTTGCCGCTTATTGAGGCGGCGTTGCAGAACTATTTCTCATCCTTGTCGGTGGGTAGCACGGTTCGTTGGCTTCAAATCACTAGCCTCATTACCAGCATCCCGGGTGTACTCGATGTGGTTATGACTACACCTACGTCGAACATCATTACACGTGCTGACAATACTCACTCTGAGCTGGCTGTCTTGGGTGCGGTGAATTTGACATGAACCATGCCGAAATATTAGGTCGCCTGCTACCTCCCGGCGCGTTTGATTTAACCGCGCCCAATATCTCTAACGAGCTGGAGGCCGAGGGTGATGAACTCGATGCCGCTTGGGCGAGTGCCAATAATTTGCTCAACGAAATTAATCCGGGCGAATCCTATCTACTTTTGCCGGATTGGGAGCGCGTCACCGGGCTGGCCGCTTTTGCAGCGACCTACAATTTAAACATTGCCCAGCGACAGGCGGCAGTCGCATCGAAATGGTATCAACGCGCTGTCATTTCCATTCCTGACTTTATCCAGCTGGCAGCGTTATATGGCTTTCCCGGCGCAACCGTCACCACGTTCGTGCCAAGCACCTGCAACAGCACCTGCAACGATGCGCTCTATAGCGAGGCAGACCGCTTTTGTTGGCAAATGAACTTGCCCGTAGGGGGCGGAATGTTTTTAGCCACTTGCAACAGTTCATGTAACGACGCGCTCGGATCGTGGGGGACGGGTGCTGTTGAAAATGCCATCAAGTTAGCGCGCAAAGCCCACACCACAGTTATTTTCAATTACGTTTAGGAAAAATCATGTTTCGTATAAATACACTTAATGCGGTACTGAATCTTTTTGGAGCTGGGAAAAATGGCTATCAGGATGGTAACAAAGCCCTCGGCGTGATACCAACTTCGCTGAGTGCTGCGACCATGAATGCGATTCAGGAAGAGCTGGCCGCGATACCTGAATATGTCGGCATGGCGCTTGACCCAAACAATAACCATCAGGTATTGGCGGCCATCTTACAATTAATCGAAGCCTCGGCAGGAAACTATTCGTTAGACACGGGGGCTGCAAATGCGTATGTAGTAGCAATGAGTCCCGCGATCTCTGCGTACACGGGTAATTTCCCGTTCAGCTTTAAAGCGGCCAATGGAAATCCGGCAGGCGCGTCGACGGTGAATTTCGGAGGTGGGATTGTTCCGCTGCTTAACGATCAGGCTGGTGCACTGGGTGTTAACGACATTGTTGCCGGGATGATCGTGAGCGGTGAATTTAGCTATGCTGACAACAAGGCTTACATCAATTCGATGGTACAGAGTCAGTCGGATGCGCGTTATGCCAAGCTAGCTGGGTTGAGTACGCAAAACTTTAATGTCGCATTAGCAACTTTGCTTACTCACGCAGTTAATCTTGGACAGCTTAAATCGTTTGTCCCAGCGGGTAAATTGATTATGTGGGCGGGACAGTCTGCCCCGTCTGGATATTTACAATGCCCGACCTCACTTTCTTACATCAGCGCTACAACTTATTCAGACTTAGCTTTTGCAATTGGCTCGACATGGGGCGGATCAGGCAGCACGAACGCAGGCGGTTTTATTATTGGGAATACCTACGTTATTCAGAATGTAGGAACAACTAATTTCATGGCAATTGGTGCGGCGAATAACAACGTTGGAACTGTGTTTACAGCAACAGGAGTCGGCGTTGGAACGGGTGCGGCATATGCCCAAATAGCCCTTCCGTGGTTTTCTGCTGGATACGCTCCAGTTCACGGCACGTCTGGGATTGGCGTATCATCAACAGGTGTAGTTATCTCGCACGGCCACTCGATTACAACTGGCGGGAATCCATTGATATTAAATGTTGGCATTGCGAATGGCGCGGCTGGTGTAGCGCCAACGTACGGAACAGGCTCAACTGCACCAACTGTTGCCACAAATACTGGCGGAGCAGCCAACTTGGCGGCAGGTGTAACTGTCATGATATGCGTCAAATACTAATAGGAGACTATTTAAATGAATACGAAAACTGTTTATATATACGACAAAAACGGAGTTTTTGTCGAGTCGTATATGTGTCAAGAAAGTCCACTTGAGCCGGGTATATTTATTACTCCTGAAAACTCAACACCTATAGAGCCGCCTTTAATTCCTATCGGAAGTGCCGCAGTATTTTCCAATGGCGAATGGTCTGTGTTTTCCATCCCAACGCCAACGCCGCCCGTAATTGCACCGCCGACACCTGCTGAGTTACAAGCTGAATTGGTAGCGAGTGCAGGTATAGCAATGGCGAAATTAGACGTGTCTATTTCGCGCATATTGCGTAAAGGTATTGCAGTGCCAGCAGATATTAATGCATACGGTGATGCGCTAAGGGAAATATTCATTGGCAAAGACACAACGTCTACAACTCTTCCAGCGGCACCAACAGACTATCCAGCGGGGACATAATATGCGGCTAATGTTGATGCTCTAAAGCTTTAAAAGACGGTGCGACCGTTAAAGGTGTGTCACCACCCTTAACGGCCACCTCCCGCAGATGTATCCTGCGTTTAGCCAAGACACCGTGCTGTGATCACAGCGGTGTAAGGCTATCACGCAAGAGTGGGCTTGATGGAAAGTATTAGATGTGGCAAGTGCAGCAAATTGCTGGCTAAAGCGGAGTTTGTCCGAATTGAAATAAAGTGTCCGCGCTGCGGCACGATGAACCAAGTGAGTGCCTTGAGCACCCAACCCGAACGCCTTGGAGCGTCAGTCCGAAAGGAAGCGCTCCATGAACAAGCATCAACCGATCCTTAACAATTCAAAGCATACGCCCATCATCCCGTGGATCGGCGGCAAGAGGCGGCTGGCAAAACACATTTTGCCCATATTTCCGGCGCATACCTGCTATGTCGAGCCATTTGCGGGTGCAGCGGCGCTGTATTTCATGAAGGAACAGGCTAAAGTCGAGGTATTGAACGATGTGAATGGTGATCTGGTGAACCTGTACCGGGTCGTAAAACATCACCTCGACGAATTCATCAGGCAGTTTCGTTGGGCGCTGACCAGCCGGGAAATGTATAAATGGCTACAGATCACCCCTGAAGAAACATTAACCGACGTGCAACGCGCCGCACGATTCTTCTATCTGCAAAAGAACGCTTTCGGTGGCAAGGTCAGCGGCCAGAGCTTAGGCACAGCGACCACCAGTCCACCAAGGCTCAATTTACTGCGTCTGGAAGAGGATTTAAGCCAAGCCCATTTGCGCTTGTCTCAGACCTTCATCGAACATCTCGATTGGACGGCCTGCATTATCAAGTATGACCGCCCCCACACCTTGTTCTATTGCGACCCGCCGTACTACGGCACTGAAGGCTATGGCGTGGACTTCGGCATCGAGCAGTACACCCGTATGGCCGAGCTGGCCAGAGCGATCAAAGGAAAGATGGTGATCTCGGTAAACGATATCCCTGAGATGCGCGAAGCCTTCGCGGGGCTGCACATGGAAAGCTTAGCGATCAATTACACGGTTGGAGGTGCTGGTAGGGCAAAAGGGAAAGCTGCGGAGCTAGTGATTCGGAACTGGTAAAGGATGGGGTGGGAGTAAATTCCTGTTCTATTTTTATTCTGTGCAATTTTGTTTCAGCGGGTAAAATTAGAAACAAGGCGAGTTTATCTCGCAATTTGGCTTAATTTATCTCGCGCCGCATCAAGTTTTCCGGTAGGAAGTTGTTTTGCTGCCAGCGGTTTATTGGATCAATTAAGCCTGTTCGATATCACCCAAGGGCATAGCTTTGCTCAAACCTTGCTACAGCGATTTGAAAGCAAAGCCCCGAATTCCAGTATGAACAATAGCTTCGCACTTTTGCTGATTGACGGCATGTCTGTGCGCGAAGAGCGTGTAGCGCATGCGTTGCAGTACTCATTAGGTAAAATTCCCCTGCTGGGTGGCTCTGCTGGAGATGATCAAAAATATGTTAAGACCTACGTTTATAGTGATGGCCGCTTTAGTACCGATAGTGCTGTACTGGTTCTGCTCCAAACTTCCTTGCCCTTCAAAATATTCAAAAGCCATCATTTTGTATCTACCGATGAACGTCTTGTCGTAACGGAAGCTGATCCTGTAAAGCGTATCGTCAAGGAGATAAATGGCCTGCCGGCTGCCGAAGAATATGCACGACTGATAGGCGTTAAGGCTCGAGATCTTGATTCTATGTGTTTTGCCACTTCACCCATTGTTGTGAAAATTGGCGGAACGGATTATGTGCGTTCTATTCAGAAGGCGAATGCCGATGGTAGCCTGACGTTTTACTGCGCTATTGAGGAAGGACTAGTACTTAGGATGGCGCACGGCATGGATATGGTAAATAGTCTGGAGCAAACTTTTGACAGTATCCGTAGAGAAATCGGAGCACCCCAGCTAGTTTTGGGTTGTGACTGCATTTTGCGTAATTTGGAAGCAACCCAAAATGGTTTGAAACAACGCATTAGCGATATTTTTCGGCGTAACAACACCATAGGTTTCAGTAGCTACGGCGAACAATTTTACGGCATACACAACAATTTTACCTTCACCGGCTGTGCCATTGGTGTAACCACTAAGCTTGATAATGGTGTGCACGATGTCTGACCAAGCTGAATCAAACACAAAGGCATTGCTTGCCGAGATCGCACGGCTAAACAAGATAAACCAAGCGTTGATGAATCGTGCTGAAAGTAGCACCAGTGTTATGGGGACTGACTTCAATTTGTTTCAGACAGCAATTACGCTTGAAGATCAGGTGCGCCGTCGTACTGGGGAATTGGAAGCGGCATTGCAGGACAATGAAAAAGTCACCCGTGCCTTGCGTGAAAGCGAAAATCACAACCGCTTACTCGTCGAAAACTCTCCCATGTGCATCCACGAAATCGACTTGGATGGCAGGATAACCTCCATGAATCGGGCAGGACTCTGCATGTTGGGTCTCGAAGAAGAAAAAGATGTGCAAGGTTACTTGTACCTGAATGCGGTAAGTGACGCCGACCGGCAGCGTATAGAAGTATTGCTTGCCCGTGCGTATGCCGGAGAAACCGGCCACTTTGAATTTAACGCAAGCGGACCACAGGGAAAAATTTATAAGTCGTGTTTCGTCCCCATCAAGAACAAGGAAGGCGGTGTTGAAAAACTGATGGGAATCACCGAGGATGTAACCGAGCACAATAAAGCCGATGAATTGCTACACAAATCATTTGAAGAGATTGAAGACCTTTATAACTGCGCTCCCTGCGGTTACCACTCTTTGGACAAGGACGGTATCATTATTCAAATTAACGATACTGAACTTGGGTGGTTGGGCTATACGCGAGATGAGTTAACCGGAAAAATTAAATGGATAGATATTATTACACCAGCCAGTCAGCAAACTTTCCGGGAGAATTTTCCGCTATTAAAGACGCAGGGATTTATCCGCGACTTTGAGATCGAAATAATTCGTAAGGACGGCTCGATATTGATCGGGCTATTAACCGCGACAGCTGTTTATGATGTCGGCGGTGATTTTGTAAAGAGCCGGACAACAGTATTCGATATTACCGAACGTAAGCGTCTGGAGCAGAAACTGGTGGAGCGCGAGACATTGTTCAGTGCTATTTTTAATCAGGCATCCAGCGGTATCGAATTGATAGATCCGGTAACATTGCGTTTTATTGAGGTCAATCCCGCTGCCTGTCGCATGTTGGGCTATACACACGAGGAATTTCTCCGGCTGCGCCTGTTTGATACTCAGGCTGACCTGAATGAAGAGGCGCTGGTTGCTGCGGTGCGACAGGTAGAAGCATCTGGCGGGATGACCATGGAAAATCGCCACCGCAGCAAGAATGGCGATATTCTGGATGTCGAAATCAACTCGAGATTTTTGGATTTGCCTAGCAGGCGACTGCTGATCGGTACTTGGCAAGATATTACCGAGCGCAAACGGGCTGAATCTAAAATCAAATATCTGGCCTACCATGACCAGCTGACTGAGCTACCCAATCGCGAATTGTTTTATGACCGCCTGTCCCAGGCAATATCACAGGCAAAGCGGAAGCATATGCGTCTGGCACTTCTCTTTCTTGATCTTGATGGTTTCAAGGCTGTCAATGACAGTTACGGTCATGAAGCCGGAGATGGCGTATTGCAGACGGTTGCAAGGCGATTACAAGCATGCGTACGGGGTGTGGATACGGTCGCCCGTCTGGGCGGTGATGAGTTCATCATAATTTTAAGCGAAGTTGAAAAGACAGAGGACGTGCCCGGCGTTGCGGCGAAAATTATACAAAAACTGGAGGAACCAATATTGCTGAATGACGCACACCAATGCAGCATTGGTGCAAGTATTGGAATTGCGATCTATCCGGAAGACGGATATGAAATTGACAAACTGATGAGTGCTGCGGATAGCGCTATGTATGAAAGCAAGGCCAAGGGAAAGAACCGGCTTACTTTCTTCAAGAACAGTATGAGTGAACAGGTTGACAGGCAACCGTGGATTGCTTTTGATGAAGCCCATTTGCTCGGTGTATCTGAAATTGATTTGGAACATCAGGAATTGGCAAATATGATTAACAAAATTAATGAGGTGGTTAAACATAATTTGCCAGCCGAAGCCGCATTAAAACTGTTTGATGAAATGATTTCTATCGCCCGTAGACATTTCGAAACTGAAGACCTCATGATGGATAAATGCCGATATCCTGAGGCTGAAGCGCATAAGCAAGCACATCGGCAGTTAGTAGGTGAAGCGAATTACTTACGGAGACAGTTTATACAAGGTGGTGAATTGCTTGTTTTGCAGTATCTAAAAGATTGGTTACTGCCGCATATATTGGGAATGGACAAACCGTTGGCCAACTATCTCATTCAGCATAAAGATTAGTGAATTGCAAAGGGTGTGAATATTTTTAAAGCCGGGCTATTTGAGACTGCACGAAGGACGGCTTCATCGAATTCCGTTTTTGGCGAAGCTCCGTTTCGAAAAACTCCAATCGTTTGCGTGAAAAGTTTTGTATAACCGAGTGGTTAACTTGTGACTTCCCGCAATCTTGCTGCGGGGCGTTTACTCCTACTAGGCTTATATTTTGCCATCTGCATTATGAAAGTAATCTGCATATTTCATATCGTCATTCAAAATATGCCCCACTAATATTTTTTTGATTTTTACCCCCGCATCCAACCACTGTGAATCATTGCCATAAGGCAAGAATTCGCAATGTATATTATTTAATTCCAATAATACTCTTTGATGTATTTTGGAGTGTTCTTCTACAAACGGATAGTTCCATCCTTGAATTAATTTTTCTTCAATAATGAAATGTCTTTCAGCATCGTCAATAATGAGTTGTAAACATTCTTTAATTTCAGTTGAGTGCTTCCCTTTTGAAATTGCAAGATTCAGCTCATTTATTAAATCGAAAAATCGCATGTGATCATCATCAACGTCCTTAATGCCAATACGCATTTCTTCCATCCATTCATACTTCAAAGTTGGCTTTCTCATGACTATTCCTTAATAATTATTGAATACATATCCAGAATATTTGTTGTCGAAATAATTGTTAACTCTTCTCGAATTTTAGCTTATTCGTTTGAATGGGTTAATGCCGCAAGGTAGTCCCCAAGTTGACTATCGAATGTTTGAATATGATCTAGAAACCAGTCTTTTATTTGTTGAAGTACCAATAGTTCATTGCCGTTGTGAAAATTAACAACCTGACCGGAAAGAAACTCTAGAAAATGTTCATGCTCATACGCATGTTCCTGCTGGGATGGGTATTTAAGTTCATCCATCATTGTATTTTCCGTTTCAAAATGCTTTTTTGTAAAAGTTATCAGATCATTTAGTAATGCAGAAATTTGATCGTCTTCAATGTTTTGAGTTATTGCATCATTAAGATTGTTTACTTTGCGAATCAATTCACGGTGCTGCTCGTCCACAATTGGAATGTCAACTAAACAAAATTTGCTGAAATCCATCCATTTCTCATTCGTAGAGTTAGTGGCTGGTTTTTGCTCAGATAAAGTATACGTATTTTTCCCGCGAGATTTACTTTCATACATCGCATCATCTGCTGCCAGAAGCAATGAGTCCATCTCCGTAGCATTGGTAGGATAGATTGCAATTCCAATGCTTGTTCCAACAAGACATGTATTACCATTTTGCAATGGAATTTCAACTGCCAAAGATTCAATTAACTTCTTTGCCACGGCAACAGACACGCTGGGCGAATCAAGTTCGCCAAGAATGACAGCAAACTCATCTCCTCCCAATCTAACTACCGTATCCATTTCACGAACGCTCGCTTGCCAGCGTTTTGCAGCAGTTTTCAGAACCATATCTCCGGCAACATGGCCATATAGATCATTGATCGGTTTAAAACCATCCAGATCGAGATAAAGTAAGGCAACATATTTGTCAGTTCTTCGGGCTTTTGATATATCTTTGGAAAGTCGATCAAAAAACAGAGAGCGATTTGGTAAGTCAGTTAGTAGATCAAAATTGGCCTGATGCCAAATCATTTGTTCGGTTTTCTTACGTTCGCTAATATCTTCTATAATCGCTATATGAGCTTGCGTATCGCCAAAATTGAATGGGGCAGTTCTGACATATACATCCATTACTGTACCGTCTTTTTTTACATGGCGTGTTTCGAATTCGGTAATTCCATCATTTGATATTAGCAATAGACTTTGAAGTTCCGGCGCGGCCTTTTGAAATCGAATATCCGGTATAGTCATACTCAGAAATTCCAACTCCGTATAACCGTAATGCCGCGAGGCTTGGTTATTTACTATCAGAAATTGGAAAGTTTTGGCATCATATACGAAGATAGACATTGGACTTTCATCAAACAGAAAGTGATAACGTTGCTCACTATCTTTAAGCAATTTCTCGATTCTTTTTCGTTCAGTTATGTCTTCGACCTGCGCAATGAAATAGGGGGGCTCTCCCAAAATATTTTTTTCTATGGTTGTGGTCAGTAGAACCCAAATGATGCTTCCGTCTTTGCAGAGATATCGTTTTTCCAACTGATAACTATGGGCTCGACCATCTATTAATTGCTGTCTTTTTTCAATAGTTAAGGGAATATCTTCCGGGTATGTAATATCCTGAAAGTTCATCTTGAGTAATTCTTCAGCTTTATAACCCAGTAAGTTACATAATGCCTGATTTACATGAATAAAATGACCTTGCAAATCATTTGTAACCATCCCGACGGGGGCGTCCTCTAGGATACGGAAGAATTTAGTTTCACTCTTTTGTAAGCGACGAACAAGAAACCCAATCAAGAATGCCGAAATTAGAAATGTCAGCGTAGTTATATATCCTGTTGAAGTGGCACTAAATGACCAGTACGGCGGAATAAAAATATATAAAGCGGTAACGGCACTGAGCAACGAGATAGCCACTCCCGGATAAATTCCACAATAGATAAAAGTGGCAACCATCGCGGGGTAGAAAGTTACAAAAGGGAATCCGGATTCTGCGGGTGCAATCCAGAAGCGGATCAGAAGTGCTATAAGATAGAAAGCTACTGTTAAAACGTAGCGGGAAATTGTGGACAACTTACCGATTGTAGCGTCCTGATCCATTTCACTATGTAGCGACTGAAAGAACTTATACTAATTATGGTCTTTATTTCTTTAAATAACTAGTCCAAAGATTTATATTTGACGCACAGTTCATCAATGACGGTCTAAAAGGTTTGTTTGGCTAAATTCGCTAAACAGGCTTGGGACTTCGTACGAAAATATTTGTGTCCACAAAACAAAATATTAACTCTTTACTCAGTCCGTAATTCAGTCATTTCCTCATCGGTGAATAACCGCGAGCGCGAAAGGAATGACTTGCCTAATGAGCCTTCCAGCGAGAACGTGCCGCTAAAGCCATCCATTACGTCAATGATGATCTGGGTATGCTTCCAGTATTCGTACTGGGCTTTGCCAATATAGAAAGGGCAGCCACCGATATCGCCCAGATAGACATCACCTGCGCCGATGGTGATGTCGCCCGGTAAGTAGCAATTGGCGGCACTGTTGTCGCAACAGCCTCCCGACTGATGAAATATCACGGCACAGTGTTTCTGCTTGAGCAATTCGATCAACTCCAATGCCGACTCTGTTGCAATCACTTTTTCTACCATGAGTACTACCTCCAAAAAAGCGGGGCGGTTTCCCGCCCCGTGAACGTCGCGAGGAGGCGACGAGGGTATATCGATCCGCCTAGAAGAAGCCGAGCTTTTGTTCGCTGTAGCTGACCAGCAGATTTTTAGTTTGCTGATAATGATCCAGCATCACCTTATGCGTTTCGCGACCGATGCCAGATTCCTTATAACCGCCGAAGGCGGCATGAGCCGGGTAGGCGTGGTAGCAATTCGTCCACACGCGACCCGCCTTGATGGCGCGTCCCATACGGTAAGCAACGTTGCCTTCGCGAGTCCACACCCCGGCGCCCAAGCCGTACAGACTATCGTTGGCGATGGCAAGCGCATCGGCTTCATCTTTAAAAGTCGTTACCGCCAGTACCGGCCCGAAAATCTCTTCCTGGAAGACGCGCATTTTATTGTGGCCTTTCAGCAAGGTTGGCTGAACGTAGTAACCGCCTTTCAACTCGTTTGCCACCTGAGCCTTATCGCCGCCACAGAGCACCTTGGCACCTTCCTGTTTGCCGATGTCCAAGTAAGACATGATCTTTTTCATTTGCGACTCATTGTTTTGCGCCCCAACCATCGTTGTCGTATCCAGCGGGTTGCCTTGCGTGATCGCCTTGATGCGCGTGAGGCAACGATCCATAAATTTGTCGTAAATGGATTCTTGTATCAGTGCGCGCGAAGGGCAGGTGCACACTTCGCCTTTATTGAAGGCGAACAACACCAGACCTTCGATGGCCTTATCGAAAAAGCTATCGTCCGCACGGGCAATGTCGGCAAAGAAAATATTGGGTGATTTGCCACCCAACTCCAGCGTGGCCGGAATCAAATTATTTGCAGCGGCTTGGGCGATCACACGACCTGTTGAGGTTGAGCCGGTAAAGGCAATCTTGGCAATGCGCTTGCTGGTAGCCAGCGGATAACCGGCTTCGCGACCATGGCCGTTGACAATATTGAGCACGCCGGGCGGCAAAATATCGGCAATCAGTTCAGCCAGAATCATAATGCTAATTGGCGTCTCCGAGGCAGGCTTCAACACGACACAGTTGCCTGCGCCGATAGCCGGTGCCAGTTTCCATGCCGCCATCAGGATAGGGAAATTCCACGGAATGATCTGACCGACGACGCCCAAAGGCTCATGAAAGTGGTAAGCGACGGTGTGTTCGTCGAGATCGGAAATACCGCCTTCCTGCGCGCGTAAACAGCCCGCAAAATAGCGGAAGTGGTCTATGGTTAGCGGGATGTCGGCGGCCAGCGTTTCACGGATCGGTTTGCCATTATCGACGGTTTCGGCATAGGCAAGAAGTTCAAGATTAGCTTCGAGCCGGTCAGCGATTTTCAGCAACATATTGGCACGATCCGCCGGTGCAGTGCGCCCCCACTTGTCGGCGGCGGCATGCGCTGCATCGAGTGCGAGTTCAATATCTTCCGCGCCGGAGCTGGCGGCCTTGGTGTAGGGCTTGCCGCTGATCGGCGTAATCACGTCAAAATATTCGCCCTTGACCGGGGCAACCCATTTGCCGCCGATGAAGTTGTCGTAATGAGTTTTATAAGTAATTTTGGCACCGGCGGTGCCGGGATAAGCGTAAATCATAATTCTTCTCCTCTTTTTGTAAGTTTCGCGATTGAAAAGTTCGTTTCCATTTCGGTACTGCACTACTTACCTCTCAATTAGCGTGCCACTCGGTACTCGTGATATAGCTCATTGATTCAATTAAATTTCATGCGAGCTGTCCGTGAAGTGGCGCACGCAGTGCAACGTTCCACTCTGGAACACCTGTAACAAAACGAGACAGTCGAACAGCTTTTCACTACGAAGCTATTGCACTCTTCAACCATCGTTTTATACTGGCTGCAAATGGGTAGTATCCAGAGGAGGAAAAGACATGCGCATGACATCACCCGCGTTGACTTTGCGTCAGGCACGCTCACATCTACTGGAACACGGCGATTGCCCGACCGGTAGCATTGATGAACGCATCGCTCGCTCGTGGCAGCGTAGTTTAGCTTCCGGCCTGCATCCTACTGGCAGGCTAATCAACAGCGAACCATCTAGTGGCAGTAGTCTGCGCAATGCACTGGCTTGCAATCACGATCTGCTGGCTCACTCACGTCCCGTGATGGACTACCTCTTCGAGCAAGTTCACCATAGCCACAGCATGGTCATTCTGGCCGACAAGCGAGCCATGCTCATACATACTTTGGGCGATGTCGATTTTTTGACTAAAGCCGAGCGTGTAGCACTTGCGTCCGGCTCTTCCTGGCAGGAGCAGCATCGCGGCACCAACGCCATCGGCACGGCTCTGGCCGAAGCCTGCAGCATTGAAATTAATGGTGGCGAACACTTCCTAGAACGAAACGGTTTTCTCACTTGTGCCGCCGCGCCTATCATGTCGGCCAATGGCGAATTAATGGGCGTCATCGATATTTCCGGCGATCAACGCAGCCGCCACCCGCACACGCTGGGGCTGGTCAGCATGGCTGCGCGCATGATCGAAAACCGGCTAGTTATCGCCGCCTGTCGTCAACACATCCGTCTGCATTTACATGCCCAGCCGGAAGGGATTGGTAGCGTTGCCGAAGGAATTATTGCACTGTCGGAAGATGGTTGGATTGTGGGTGCCAACCGCAATGGTCTCGCGCTGCTTCACCTCGCGTCACTTGATCTGAATGCAACGCCGCTTACCCGAATCATCGACATGCCTCTCGATGCGTTACTTGCGCGCCACCAGCGCCACCCCGAGCTACCAATACAAATACATCTGCATGACGGCACCGCGTTGTTTGTGCAAGTGCATTCAGAACATGCCGCGCAGATTATTGCGCAGCCTGCAATGTCTGTTCCCATGCCGAATGACGCGCTTAGCAGCCTAGACACCGGCGATGCGCGCTGGCATAACGCCACCGAAAAAGCACGGCGCATCGCGGGCAAGCCGATTCCGCTATTGATCCACGGCGAATCGGGCGTCGGCAAGGAATTATTCGCCCGCGCCGTACACGACAGCGGCCCGCACCATAAAGGTCCCTTCGTCGCTATCAACTGTGCGGCGCTACCGGAAAATTTGATCGAGGCAGAATTGTTCGGTTATGCGCCTGGTGCTTTTACCGGCGCGCGCCGCGAAGGCAATCCGGGGCGCTTGCGCGAGGCGCACGGTGGCACACTTTTCCTGGATGAGATCGGTGATATGCCGCTCCCCATGCAAACTCGTTTGTTGCGCGTGCTGCAGGAACGTCAAGTCACCCCGCTCGGCGGCGGTCGTCCGGTCGATGTTGACTTCGCGCTGATTTGTGCCACACACTGCAAACTGCGTGAAGAAACAGAAAAGGGAAGCTTCCGCAGCGATCTGTATTACCGCATCAACGGCCTCACGCTAACGCTGCCCGCTTTGCGAGAACGCAACGATTTTCAGGCTCTCACCGAACGCATGCTGGCCGATATCAATCCTGATCGAAATATCTACCTCGCACCAGTCCTGCTTGAGCATCTGTGCAGGCATCCTTGGCCCGGCAACTTGCGCCAGTTTGCCAGTGTATTGCGCACTGCCAGCGCCATGCTCAACCCGAATGAAGACTGTATCAACTGGCCGCACCTGCCCGATGACTTAATCGAAGAACTTAACGCGATACCGCAACAGGAAAAACTGCCTGTCACAGACCGGATAACGCAAAATCTAAAAGAACTTTCCATTGTTGCCATTCAACAATCATTAGAAAGCAGCCGTGGCAACATATCGGCGGCGGCGCGTCAGCTCGGTATCAGCCGGCAGACGCTGTACCGAAAATTGAATAACTGAATATGATGTTGTCTGCCAAATTATGAACGATGATGAACTTATTAAATTTGAAGGAGTAACTTTAAAACAAACTCTGGGAGAATAAACATGAATTCCAATAGAGCACTACATTCCCGCAGTATGACTTGCCCTTTGGCTATTTTGAAGACGAAGAAAGTCCTTGCGGAAATAATTTCCAACCAAGAACTCACAAAGCTTTCGTCCAGTTCCGTATTCCAGAAAGATTTAGCTATATTTGTTGAGCAAAGTTACAATTCGCTGCCGCCCGTTATCGAACCGGTTAACAAAATTACGCGGAGCAATAAAGGACAGTTCACAATAGACACGGCTATTCAAGATGTGGCCGATAACATTTTAGGTATAGTTTACCGACTGTCGCTGTGCGGTGGTCGTCATTATGTGCGAATCAGCCCGTATCTGCTGGAGCTGGGGATTTCCCCGGAAAAATGGGGAAACGATACCGATTTGCATCATCAGTTTTGTCTTGAAGAAGATCGCCCGGTTTTAAAAAAAGCACTGGCATTTAGTTACAAAACTGGCAAGCCGTTTCAATGCGATTATCGTATCAAAACCCAGTCTGATACTACGCACTGGGTAAATGATAAGGCAAAAATTGTCGTGGGCAAGGATAGGCGTCCATTGTTCATGCAAGGCGTGATGACGGAGATTACGAACTTTAAATTGTTAGAGGCGGAGCTTATGGGTTATCACAATATGGTCGACAAACTGGTTCATCAAAGAACAGAAATGTTGGAACGCCGCCTTGCTATATTGGAATCCTGTAATGCAAGTTTGGGTGAGAACTATCATAAAATGCATAAAATGTATCTCGAACTGTTGCTCAAGACCCAATCTCTCGAGGCAGAAATATAGTAGCGCTCGTTGGGGCGTGAATGGGATACGGTGTTTGAAAATAATCCAGCGGTTATTGTCCGAAAATTGAACTAGGAGATTTTGAGTTAATTGATTTTTCCTCGAGCCAAAAGAAATCTCCTGAACCTAACGGAATGAAGAAATCTGTAATCATCTATTATGATGAAGATGTCCAACAAAGCTCCCATAAAGAAACCGCTTCATCATGTATCTTTGTCAAAGCGGCTAAACAAAAGCCAGGATGAAGCTCATACTGACAGGTGGGTGATTTCATATGCAGATTTTATTACCCTATTATTTTCATTTTTTGTGGTGATGTATTCCGTTTCAAATGCAAATGTAGAAGGACAGTACAAAGCTTTCGCCGATTCGATCAGATTTGCGTTGATGCTTCCGTCATTTCCGAATTGGCCGGTCGAAACTAGCGGCCCGCCATCAATCTCATCCATCAGGCCAATGCCGCAAACCAGCTACAAGAATAAGGTATTGGCAGACAAACGCACTGCCGAGCTGGGAGAACAGCAACGCAAAATAGAAGATCATATGCACAAACTTGCCAGCGATTTGGCAGAGGTGTTGGATTCCGTAATCAAGCAGGACAATGTCAGAATCAATCTAACCAAGCGTGGTGTGGTAGTTGATATAAGTGCCAGTACATTATTCGATTCGGGGGAGGCCACTTTGCATGCCGGTTCATTGAATGTGTTGCGCGCGGTTGCGGCTGTATTAAGCAAAGAAGATATGCCGGTTGAGATAGAAGGTCATACTGATGACATCCCGATTTCTACAGCCAAGTTTCCCTCTAATTGGGAGTTGTCATCGGTGCGAGCCAGTAGTGTAGCCAGATTGCTGATGGATAATGGAGTACCCGAAAATCGGCTTTCTGTCATCGGTTTGGCATCAAATTTGCCGTTACTTCCCAATATCAATGCTGAAAACCGTGCCAGAAATAGACGAGTGACCATTACGATTGCATCTCCCAATCTGGATAGGGACTAAATTTCAAAACTCACGAGATTTTAGGGCGCTCCAAAAAATTCAGATTTCGCCCAAATGCAAGGCGTGGAAATAATTTGCCGCGCCGCATCTGGATGATATGTAAGCAAGAAGTTTTTTCCACAACGCAGCGGTTGGGATGAAATATGGATTTTTAGACGTGCACGTTAGTTTCTTCTACGCCACCACTGTATGCCACCCGCGATAAACAACAGTAACGGTATTACAATCACCAGACTAATGCTGATGATAGAAAGTGCGCGTGTGCTTAACGCGATAGTGCCATCCCTGATTGCACGTGGCTGGATGGTGATAAGCGCCTCTTCGTTGCTAAGCCAGTTCACCATGTTAATGCCGAGATCTAAATTGCCGCCGTTACCGGAATAAGCGTTGGCAAGAAAAGATGCGCCTCCCACAATGATGATGCGTTGCTCTTTATTATTTACATTACGTTGTAAAGCAACGGCTAGATTGAATGGTCCGGGTATGTCATGGTTCTTGTCCATGTGCAGTTTGTCAGAAGGTTTGAACTCATTGCTACTTACCCAACCGCGTGGAGCGGTCTCGACCAGAGTATGGCGTTCCCATACACTGTTTTCTTCGCTGCCAAGTGCCCGCGCGAAGGGAAACACGGTGATGAGATTGAAATTAAACGTAACCGGGTGAGGTGGGTAGCCAGCACTTAATGCCCAGTTTGCGGGTGCGTTCATGTCTTGTGAGGCAGGGTCAATTATTATGCCGGGGGAGAGCATTAAACCGAGTTTTTCCGCGACAGGCTCTAATCCGCGTAACGGCTCGGCATCGATTAACCACAGCAGGTTACCGCCGTTGTCGATATGGCGCAGTATTTTGGCGACTTCTCCCTGCAATAAATGAGTTTGCGGGTGAGTGAGAACCAATAGACTTGCGTTGCTTGGCACATCCTGTGCGAGAGTAAGATCAAGGCTGCCGATGCGATAGCCGTTTTGTTGCAATTTTCTGCCCAGGTCTCCCAGATCGTGATTGGCCATGCCATCCAGTTTGCGTTCTCCATGGCCATCCAGATACATTAATAATTCATCCTTGGAGTGGGCCAAGCCAAGTAGCGCACTGGAAAGAGTTTGCTCGTTCAGAGAGGTGAGATGCGCAGAGTGCCCGCCAAATTCCACCACCATCTCGCCGTTGTTCTGTATGGCTGCTTTGCGCATTGCATCGGGTTCTTTCAGCGGATCGACGAAAGTGAGCGTGATGTCGGACTTGTAGCCTTGATAAATCGAGATGAATTTGCGGATAAGCCGGCGCAAATCTCCCTGTTTCGCATCTTGCTCCGTGGCGTAGACGGTGATCTTTACCTCGCCGTGCAGTAGGTTAAGCGCGCTGATGCTACTTGGCTCCAAACTGTTTAAATTAGCTTGTGTCATGTCCCATTGTGCAGGGATACGTGCGGCAAGTTGATATAGCGCGACTGCAGCCACGACTAGCAATACTGTAAACGCGATATTTTTTAGCAGAAAGGGCGATGGGCGAATAGATTTCATTTTGGAATGCCCGTTATGCGTAAAGCCTATTGTTATTCACGCGACGTATGGTTAACAACAAAAACGTGGCGATGAATAAAACAAAATAAATAAGATCGGCACTAAGCATCAATCCGGCATTCATGCCGTGAGCGTGCGTACTGGGTGAGAGTGTAAGCAAGTTATTTCCACCATCGACTGAGCCGATATCGATCAACCACAAACCGAACGACAAAGCCATGGCGCTCATGGCGGCAACGATAGGTTGTTTGGTGAGGGCTGAGAGATAAAGGCCCATTGCCGTATAGCTGGCGGTAAGTAGCCATAAACCAATGGCGTTAGTGAGTAGTAGTCCGAAATCCAGATGCGTACCAAACCCTAAAACAGATAACATGAGTGTGCTGCAAATGATGATGAGGGTAAGAAAAAGAAGCAGGCCGAGAAATTTACCAATCACGATATGGCTGCTCGAAACCGGCGCGGCGAGCAGTAGTACCAGTGTTTGATTGCGGCGCTCTTCCGCGAGCAAACGCATGGTAAACAGCGGAATCAGCATCATCAATACTAGCGCAAGTGTACCGAACAAAGGGGCTGCCACAGATAACGTTACGCCCGGGGCATTGGCAACCATGGCAAGCTGCGGCTGAATTTGGAGGTAGGCATCGAGACGGGCCAGAAAAAACCATGCGAAAATAAATTGTAAAGCCCCCAGAATTAGCCATGTGCTAGGCAAGGAAAAGAGGGTGCGGAACTCTTTGTTGGCGATAGTAAGTATCATATTGGTTCGTTTTCGGTAATGCGTGCATAGATATCTTCTATGTTACTTTTGATCGGTGTCAGTTGTTGTGCTTGCCAGCCGTGTTCGGCGGCAAGGGCGAGCAATATCGAGCTGGTGTCGCGATCCGGAGCATGCAAAATGCGGAAGCGGGTATCGGAAAGTGCCTCGACATGCTCAACGCCGACAATCTCTTCCAATTCATCCAAGGAGGGCGGCGACATCAAAGTGACAATGAAGCCGGGCTGATGTCCGTACGCCTGCATGCCTACACTGCTGTCGCCATAAATTAGACGGCCATTTTGCATGATTTCCACTCGGTCACAAATATTTTCCACTTCGCTCAACAGATGGGTGGAAAGGATGACGCTCTGGCTATTGCCTAATTTGCGAATAAGCATTCGAATGTCGCGAATCTGAGACGGATCAAGCCCGACAGTAGGTTCATCCAGTACAATAACTTGCGGGTGATGAATGATGGCTTGGGCAATCCCGACACGTTGCTGGAAGCCTTTCGATAATGTGCCGATAATCTTATTTCCGCAATCATTTAAGCCACAATGTTGCTTGGCCTCGATTAATGAGTCATGCAGCTGCTTTTTTTGTACGAGATGCAATCGTGCGGCGAATATCAGAAAATCATCCACACGCATTTCGCGGTACAACGGGGGGGTTTCGGGCAGATAGCCGATGCAAGACTTGGCTTGATCAGGCTGACGCTGCAAGTTAAATCCACAAATCTCGATTTCCCCGGCGTGGGGCGTTAAGATGCCGGTAAGCATTTGCAGCGTTGTACTTTTTCCTGCACCATTGTGTCCGAGCAAACCAAGAACTTCTCCCTGCTTGAGCTCAAGTGACACGTTCTGGACGGTGTCGCGCTTACCGTAGCGGCGGCTTAGGTTGTGCGCGGATAATGTGATTGGTGCAGACATACAGGGGCTGAACGGTTGTGAGTTGGTATGAATATAACCTAATATGCGACTTCACACCTAAACACTTGGGCTTAGATAGACAAAAAATGAATTCTTTTTACTGCAAAATAATATTGTTGCCATTGCTGTTGAGCGCTTGTGCGCATGTTCCAAGAACTGTCGACGACTCCTCCGAAGGCTCCACAAAGCTTGTAGCCAGCGCAAGCGGGCAAGAAGGCGTCAATGGGACGGAATTGAATCTGAACTCTCCTATATCCGACCTGCCGAACGTTGCGCTTGATAGCGAGATGCTTTATCAGTTTTTGCTGGGCGATGTCGCGCAACAACGCGGTCGTTCAGATGTGGCTGCGCAAGCTTATCTGGATTTGACCAGGCTGACGCGCGATCCACGCGTTGCCCGACGTGCGGCACAGCTTGCCTTCGAGTCTCGCCAGTTGGATAAGTCGCTGGAGGCATTCGGATTGTGGCAGGAATTGGAGCCCTCAGCTCCAATGGCGAATCAAATGTTGCTATCGTTATTATTGAGCGGGGGCAAATATCAGGAAGCGCGTCAGCAAGTGGAACATTTGCTGGCAGCCGCACCCAAAGGCATTGGCAATGTGTTTATGCTGATTCACTCTTTGCTAATTCGCGCGCCAGACAAGGTCGCGGCCTTGGACTGGTTGACCGATGTGGCCAAGCCATATTCGAAAGTGGCAGAAGCACACTGGGCCGTGGCGCAGCTTGCGGCGGCGGCAAATAAAAGGGAGCTGGCGCTGAATGAAATTCATCAGGCGGTTATGCTTCGTCCGGACTGGGATATGTCAGCCATGTTTGAAGTGCAACTGTTGCAACCTACTGAGCCGGTGAGGTCGTTGGATCTGTTGAAAAAGTTCTCGAAGGCTCATCCGGAAAACAAGGATGTCCGCTTGTTTTACTCGCGGGCCTTGCTGGAGCAGAAGCACTATGCGGAATCACGAGAGCAATTTGAAAAATTGCTAATTGGCGACCCTGATAATGTCGAACTGGCTTTTGCCATTGCGTTACTGTCCATGCAAATGGGTGAATTGGAGCGTGCGGAAAAAGAGTTGCAGGAAACGCTGGTAAGGGGAAAGAAAGATGCCGACACGGTGCATTACTATCTGGGGCAATTAGAAGAGGCAAAAAAAGACGATACCGCCGCACTTGCACAATATCGGCAGGTTCAGGAAGGTGACTATGTCTATTCTTCGCGTTTACGCGAGGCGTACTTGCTAAACAAGAAGGGCAATTTGAATGAAGCGAGGGCTACTTTAAAGAACGCACCGGCGGCAGATGAACGGCAGCTTGTGACGCTGGTGTTGATCGACGCGCAAATGCTGAGGGAGGCCAAGCAGTTCGACACATCGTACAAGGTTTTATTTGATGCGTTGAAGACGCTACCCAATCAGCCCGAGTTGCTGTTTGAGGCAGCAATGGCCGCAGATAAATTGGGTGACACCGCAATATTTGAACAGACCTTGCGCAAGTTATTGCAAATAGCCCCGGATCATGCGCAAGCTTATAATGCATTAGGCTACAGTTTTTTAGAACGTAATGTGCGGATCGAAGAAGGAATGAAGCTCGTCGAGAAAGCCTACCAGATTGAACCGGGTGATGCAGCTATTACCGATAGTATGGGTTGGGGTTATTATCGTCTCGGCAAGCTTGAGCAAAGTGTGGAATTCTTGCGGCGAGCTTTTGCGGCAAACCCGGATCCGGAAATCGCCGGACATTTGGGTGAGGTGCTGTGGGCACAGGGAAATAAGGATGAGGCCAAAAAAATTTGGCAGGGTGCCATGAAAGCAAATCCTGAAAATGATGCATTGCGTACACTGGTCAATAAATTTATTCCGTGATGGATTTTTAATGGTTGATGCCGGTTTTATATTATTTGCCAAGTGGCAGAATATCTCCTTTCGGGAGAGTGAGAAAAGGAGTTGTTTACGATGCTCACGTTAACTCGTTTGATGTGTTGCTTGCTGTTACTGGTATCCGTATTGTTGTCCGGTTGCGTTAATCATCTGTCGATGAAAACAATACAGCGCTCAGCCCAATATGAAGCGTCTTTTTCTTTTAATGGACGTGTGTCAATTAAGCGGGGTCTTGAATTTTCGAACGCCGGCTTGCGCTGGGTGCATAGCCCTGATGAAGACGAGGATGAAGTACTGATACTTGAGTCGCTGGGAAGGACTATTGCGCGTATTCACCGCGATGTGCAGGGTGCGACACTGGAGTCTCAGGGAAGGTTCTATGTTTCGCAGGATGTAGAGTCCCTGACTCAGCAAGCACTGGGGTGGACATTGCCATTGACTTTGCTAACGCATTGGGTGGTTGGAGTACCCGCAAAGGGCAGTCCGGCAGAAGTTCAACGCGATTCGAGAAATCAAGTTATTTTGATGCGGCAAGCCGGTTGGGAGATACGTTATTTGCGGTATGCTGGTGTGGCGGCAGACAGCTTGCCTGCCCGCTTTACCATGAAGAAAGATAATTTAGAATTAACGGTGCTGATCGACGAATGGGAAAAACAGCAACAATAACTTGTCCTGCTCCGGCTAAATTAAATTTGTTCCTGCATGTCGTCGGACGCAGACCCGATGGCTATCATCTGCTGCAAACTTTATTTCGTTTTATTGATTTGAATGACACGTTACGTTTTACCGTGCGCGACGATGGTGAAGTGCGACGCATTAACGATGTGGACGGCGTTTCTCAGGAACAAGACCTGTGCGTGCGGGCAGCAAGATTGTTGCAGCAAGAGACCGGCTGTACGCTGGGAGTGGATATTGAGCTGAACAAGCGAATTCCGATGGGAGGCGGCCTGGGTGGTGGAAGTTCGGATGCAGCCACGACGCTGTTGGCGCTCAATAGCTTGTGGGAATTGAACTTGACGCGTAACCGATTGATGCAGATCGGACTGATGCTGGGTGCCGATGTGCCGGTTTTCGTATTCGGCGAGAATGCATTTGCTGAAGGAGTGGGTGAACGATTGCAGGCATATGATTTGCCGGAAGCCTGGTATGTCGTGCTAACTCCGCAAGTGCATGTGCCGACCGCACAGATATTCACACATCCGGAATTGACACGAAATACTATTTCCATCACAATTCGCGCCCTTCCGAATGGGTATAGCAATAAAAACGGAGTTTTGGGCAACGATTTACAGCCTGTAGCCTGTAAGTTATACCCTGAAATCGGGCGGTATCTGAGTTGGCTTTCGCAGTTTGCACCTGCGTTAATGACTGGTTCAGGTGCCTGTGTCTTCGCAGAGTTTGCCAAGGAAGAAGAAGCACAAACAGTATTGCGGCAATTGCCTGAAAGTATGCGCGGATTTGTTGCGCGCGGCTTGCAGCAGCATCCGCTAAAAGATTTTGTAGCAATGGAAACTGTACAAAGCGTTGCGACGCAGTAAATTGAACGGTTTTTAAAGTTTTATTGGGGAGTCGCCAAGTGGTAAGGCACCGGATTTTGATTCCGGCATTCGTAGGTTCGATCCCTACCTCCCCAGCCAACTTGCAGGGCGCTTACGCTCGCTGTATTTTGATCGTCACCTAAACAGTAGTTACTTTACTTGGTAACTGTGGAAAAAGGGTGATTAATGGGGCGAGCAAGTCAATTAATTTAAGGGGTTCAACGTGTCTCACGACAATTTGATGGTGTTCACCGGCAATGCCAACCCTAAGCTTGCCGAAAAAGTGGCGAAGCATCTCAATGTCCATCTGGGACGGGCTACCGTCAGTAAATTTGCCGATGGCGAGGTGATGGTCGAGATTCTTGAGCATGTGCGCGGCAAAGATGTATTTGTCCTGCAGTCCACTTCTTTCCCGACCAATGACAGCTTGATGGAAGTAATGGTCATGGTGGACGCGCTGAAACGCGCATCAGCAGGACGTATTACAGCGGCGCTGCCTTATTTCGGTTATGCCCGTCAGGATCGTCGCCCGCGTTCGGCACGTGTGGCGATCACGGCCAAGGTTGTTGCTGATATGCTAGTTGGCGTTGGCGTTGACCGCTTGCTGACCATGGATTTGCATTCCGACCAGATACAGGGTTTCTTTTCGATCCCGGTCGACAACATTTATGCAGCGCCGATTCTGTTGTCGGATGTATGGAAACAAAATCACCAGAATTTGATTGTGGTTTCGCCCGATGTCGGCGGTGTGGTGCGTGCCCGAGCTCTGGCCAAGCGTCTGGAATCGGATTTGGCGATTATCGACAAGCGCCGCCCCAAGCCAAACGTGGCCAAAGTGATGAATATTATCGGCGACGTCGCCGGGCGCACCTGCATCATTATGGATGACATGGTCGATACTGCGAATACCTTGTGCGAAGCAGCCAATGCGCTGAAAGAAAAGGGCGCCGAGAAAGTAATCGCATACTGTACTCATCCTGTTTTGTCAGGCCCCGCGATTGAGAGAATCGAAAAGTCGGCAATTGACGAACTGGTTGTTACCGATACGATTCCGTTGCGTGAAGAAGCGCGTAACTGTAAACGTATCCGCCAATTGAGCGTGGCGGAGTTGATGGCTGAAACCATGCGCCGCATTAATGCAGAAGAGTCGGTTAGCTCGCTGTTTATGGAATAAGTTTTTGCAATGACCGCGTTGGTCGTTGCGCAACCCGAAGTCTTCTGGTCGCGGAAGATTTCATTTGAAGTGGAGAAGTAAAATGACTATCGAAATCGCAGCAACAACACGCAAAGCGCAAGGAACGGGTGCGAGCCGCCGTCTGCGCAAAGCCAATCGCGTCCCCGGCATTGTTTATGGTACGGGCGAAGCAACCATGATCGAGCTTGATCACAATACGCTGTATTACGCACTGCGTAATGAAACGTTCCACGCTTCCATTTTATCTTTGGAGCTGGATGGAAAAAAACAATCTGTGCTGCTGCGCGATTTTCAAATGCATCCTTTTCGCCAGCAAGTGCAGCACATCGATTTTCAACGTGTCGATGCGAAGAAGAAGATTCATATGAAAGTGCCGCTGCACTTCCTTAATGGTGACACAGCCCCGGGTGTGAAATCGGGCGGTATTATCAGCCACGTATTAAACGATTTGTTAATCTCATGTTTACCCGCCAACTTGCCTGCTGCAATTGAAGTGGACTTGGCGGAACTGAGCTTGGGCCACTCCATTCACGTGTCTGACGTCAAGTTGCCCAAGGGTGTCGAGGTGGCGGGGCATCATCACGCCGGGGATGCGGTAGCAACAGTACAAGTGCCGCGCGGTGCTGTAGAAGCGGCTGCAACAACAGAAGCGGCACCGGCAGCGGCAGCAGCTCCGGCGGCAGATGCCAAGGCGGCAGCTCCGGCAGCAAAACCTGCGGCAAAAAAATAATCTTCGCTTAGGCGTCGTTAACTTTGAAAAGCTCGTCATGCAAAACATAAAGCATGACGAGCTTTTTTCATCATGAGCGAAATAAAACTGATTGTTGGGCTAGGTAACCCGGGCAAAGAATATGCGGGCACGCGCCACAACGCCGGATTCTGGTGGGTGGATGAATTGACGCGTAGCCATAATGTTAGTTTCAAAGCGGACAGCAAATTTCATGGCTTGGTCGCACGCGCCACAATGCACGGACATGAAGTTTATCTGCTCAAGCCGCAGACTTTTATGAATATCAGCGGACGCGCAGTTGGTGCAGTAGCCCAGTTCTACAAGATCGAACCCGCGCAAATACTGGTGGTACATGATGAGCTTGATCTGCCGCCGGGTAGCGCCAAACTCAAGCTGGGCGGCGGCCATGGCGGGCACAATGGCTTGAAAGACATCATCGCGCATCTAAGCACCAAAGATTTTTGGCGCTTGCGTATAGGCATTGGACATCCGGGCGAACGCAACGAAGTGAGCAACTACGTACTAAATGCGCCGCGCAAGGAAGAGCAAGTATTGATAGATGAGGCGATGCAGCGAGCGCAAGATGTTGCGCCACTGATTATCGAAGGAAAATTGGAAGCAGCGATGTTGAAGCTGCATAGTGCATAAAAACCAAACCCCCTCCACCCCCCCTTGTCAGGGGGAGAGCTGTGGCTCCTCCCCTGACAAGGGGAGGCTGGGAGGGGTTAGGGGGTGTAGTAAAACAAAGGAAATAACATGAGTCTCAAATGCGGTATTGTCGGTCTGCCTAACGTTGGAAAATCCACGCTGTTCAATGCGCTCACCAAGGCGGGCATCGCCGCAGAAAATTATCCGTTCTGCACTATCGAGCCCAATGTCGGCATCGTCGAAGTTCCCGATCCGCGCATGGCGGAGCTGGCAAAGATTGTTAATCCGATCCGCATGCAACCCGCCATCGTCGAGTTTGTAGACATCGCCGGCTTGGTCGCGGGCGCATCCAAAGGCGAAGGCTTGGGCAACCAATTTCTAGCCAACATCCGCGAAACCGATGCCATTGTTAATGTCGTACGCTGTTTTGATGATGAGAATGTGGTGCATGTGGCCGGGCGCGTCGATCCGCTGTCCGACATTGAAGTTATCATCACCGAGTTGGCGCTGGCGGACCTCGCCGTGGTAGAACGCACTATGCAACGCGACGGCAAGAAAGCCAAATCCGGCGATAAGGATGCGCTGAAGCTGATCGCGGTGCTGGAGAAGCTGTTACCGCATATGAACGAGGGCAAGCCCGCGCGCACCTTTGGTTTGAGTGATGAAGAAAAAGAGCTGCTTAAGCCGTTGTGTTTGCTCACGATCAAGCCCGCGATGTATGTCGGCAACGTGCTGGAAGACGGCTTTGAAAATAATCCGCATCTGGATCGTCTGCGTGAACACGCGGCGAAAGAAGGTGCGCCGGTGGTTGCACTCTGCGCCAAGATCGAAGCCGAGCTCGCCGATCTGGACGATGCCGACAAACTGGAATTTCTCACTGACTTGGGTTTGGATGAGCCCGGCTTGAATCGATTGATTCGTACCGGCTACGATTTGCTCGGTCTGCAAACTTACTTCACCGCAGGTGTAAAAGAAGTGCGCGCCTGGACTATCCACAAGGGTGACACCGCACCGCAAGCGGCTGGCGTTATTCATACCGATTTCGAGAAAGGTTTTATTCGCGCGCAGACCATCTCCTACGCCGACTTTATCGCCTGCGGTGGTGAAGCTGGAGCGAAGGAAAAAGGCAAGATGCGCGTCGAAGGCAAAGATTACGTCGTACAGGATGGCGACGTAATGAACTTCCTGTTTAATGTATAACTTAATTTCAAACTAAAAAACTTTGTCCGCAGATTACGCAGATTAAACATCAAACAGCCCAAGATAACCGACGCACCATTTGGGTGATGGCATATGCCTGAAAATCTGTGTTAATCTGTGGACGAAAAGCAGTTTTTAGGTTTATACATTATCAAGAGCGCAGTCTGGTACAATGCATCCGCTGCGATTGCTTCAGTCTTGATCGCCCGCTACCGAATCCGGTTCGTTTTTCCCCTCATTCAGCCTAAGACTGGCGCGCTATAGCGTGACAGGCCGATGTAATCAATAGAAAGTTATACATGTCATTTTCATCTCTCGGCTTGTCCGCAGAAATACTTCGCGCCGTATCCGAGCGCGGTTATACCGAACCCACCCCGATTCAGGCTCAAGCAATTCCCGTCGTTTTATCGGGGCGCGACCTGATGGGCGGCGCGCAAACCGGCACCGGCAAAACCGCCGGTTTTACGTTGCCTATACTGCAATTATTAACTGCTTCCGCGAAACCAGTTACTGGCAAAGCTCCAATTCGTGCGCTAGTACTCATCCCCACGCGAGAACTTGCTGCACAGGTGGAAGAAAGCGTGCGCGAATACGGCAAATATTTGTCGCTGAAATCCATGACTATGATCGGCGGCGTCAATATCAATCCGCAGATCAGGCAACTGCATGGCCGTGTGGATATTCTGGTGGCAACTCCGGGACGTTTGCTCGATCACCTGCAACAAAAAACCGTAGATTTGTCGCACGTCGAAATTCTGGTGCTGGATGAAGCTGACCGCATGTTGGATATGGGCTTCATTCGCGACATCAAAAAAATTCTCGCGATCCTGCCCAAGAAACGTCAGAATTTGTTGTTCTCCGCTACCTTCTCCGACGAGATCAAGGCGCTGGCCGATGGTCTGTTGACCAACCCGGCGCTGATCGAAGTGGCACGCCGCAATCAAACTGCCGAGCTGATCGAGCAACGTGTTTACCCGGTAGACCGTGAACGTAAGCGCGCACTACTCACCCAGCTCATCAAAGACCATAACTGGTTTCAGGTGTTGGTATTCACTCGCACCAAGCATGGTGCGAATAATCTGGCGGAATATTTGAATAAGGACGGCATTTCCGCGATGGCGATTCACGGCAACAAGAGCCAGGCGGCACGCACTCGTGCGCTGGCGGAATTCAAAACCGGCAAACTGCAAGTACTGTGCGCAACCGACATCGCGGCACGCGGCATCGATATCAGCGAATTGCCGCATGTGGTGAATTATGAGCTACCCAATGTGCCTGAAGATTACGTACACCGCATCGGACGCACCGGACGTGCGGGCAGTAACGGCGAAGCCAGTTCGCTGGTGTGCATCGACGAACACAAATTGCTGCACGACATCGAGCGCCTGATTAAACGCGAGATTCCTTCGGTACAAATACCCGGCTTCGAACCCGATCCGCGCATTAAAGCCGAACCGATTCTGAACGGACAAAACCGTGGCGGTGGCGGACAGAGACAAGGACAAGGTCGCAGCAAACCGCGTACCGGCGGCGGGCAAGCTCGTTCGGGTGGCGGGCTACGTACTGGAACCGGCGGCGCAAAACCGGCTGCTGGCGCAGGGCGAGGCGCAGCACCCGCACTACATCGCACCGGCGGGCGGGGACGCTAACCTTCACTTCCTTCCCCTTTTAAGGTGGAAGGCTAGGATGGGGGTAAAGCAGCGGGACTGTAGAGCATCTACCCCCACCCTAACCCTCCCCCTGCAAGAGGGAGGGTATGTTGTCGCTAAATGGAGTTAACTATGAATATAAATATAACTAACGAAGAAGCCATCACTGCCACCAAACTTTGGCTTGAGCGCGCCGTAATCGGCCTTAACCTATGTCCCTTCGCCAAGGGCGTACACGTTAAAAACCAAATTCGTTACGTGGTGAGTGCGGCACAAACGCCGGAAGAATTACTCCGCGATGTGCTGAGTGAATTTGAAGTGCTGGCAGAATCCAGCCCGTCCGAAATCGACACCACCTTGCTGATTCATCCGCATGTGCTGACCGATTTTCTCGACTATAACGATTTTCTGGATGTGGTAGATGCGGCACTGGAAGAAGTTGATCTGGCCGGAGAACTGCAAGTCGCCAGCATGCATCCGCAGTATCAATTTGCCGATACCGAACCGGACGACATTACCAACTACACCAACCGTTCGCCCTATCCGACCTTGCATTTGCTACGCGAAGACAGTATCGACGAGGCAGTGGCTGCATTCCCCGAAGCCGAGCAGATATTTGATAAGAATATCGAAACCATGCGCAAGCTGGGGCATGACGGCTGGAACGCATTGGGGCTGGCAGAAGTTCAGAAGGACAAAAATACAAAATAAAACTTGTCCGCAGATTACACAGATTTGCGCAGATTAAACCCAAAAAAATTTGGAAATCTGCGTTAATCTGCGTAATCTGTGGACAAATAGTTTTGTGGTGGTGATCTTAATGGATGATGCAACAAACCTTTCTTTCGCTACGCTAACCCCCGACTGCGTGCTGAACGCACTTGAGAGCATCGGCTTGCGTTGCGATGGACGCTTGCTTGGACTCAACAGTTACGAGAATCGCGTGTATCAAGTCGGCATCGACGACAGCGCGCCGCTGGTGGCGAAGTTCTATCGTCCCGCGCGTTGGACTGATGATGCCATTCTTGAAGAGCACGCGTTTGTGCAGGAACTGGTCGAACGCGAAATACCGGTGGTGCCCGCTTCGACCATCAATGGCAAAACCCTGCACCATTTCGACGGATTCCGTTTCTCAGTTTTTGCCAAGCACGGCGGACGCGCGCCTGAACTGGAAAACCGCGACACGCTGGAATGGCTGGGGCGTTTTCTCGGACGTATTCACGCTGTCGGAGCCATCAAGAGTTTCGAGCATCGTCCAACATTAAATATCGAGACCTTCGGCACTGAGCCGCGCCAGTATTTACTGGCAAATGGATTTATTCCAAATGACATCGACGCAGCCTATCGCAGCGTAACCCAGCAAGCACTGGATGGCGTTCGTCACTGCTTTGACCGTGCTGGAGCCATGAAAAGTTTGCGACTGCACGGCGATTGCCACGCCAGCAATGTGCTGTGGACAGACGAAGGTCCGCATTTTGTCGATTTCGACGACAGCCGCATGGGTCCGGCGGTGCAAGACCTGTGGATGCTGCTCTCCGGCGAACGCGAAGACCGCGTACGGCAAAGGGGCGACGTACTCGCAGGCTACGAAGACTTCTACGAATTCGACCCGCGCGAACTCCACCTCATCGAAGCCCTGCGCACCCTGCGCCTCATCCACTACTCCGCATGGCTGGCAAGACGCTGGGACGACACCGCCTTTAAACAAGCCTTCCCGTGGTTCAACACGCAAATCTATTGGCAAAATAGAATTCTGGAATTGCGCGAACAAATTTCATTGATGGAAGAACCACCGTTGTGGCAAAACTAAAACGTAATGATTACCACTAACCGTTCGTCCCGAGTAGGCACAGCCGTATCGAGGGAGGGAAGTGCCACCACTGGCACACAGCATCGAAAAATGACGAAGCGGTATGAATAAGAAAATTCTTCTCTGCCCCTGCGGTAGCAGCAAACCCTTCACCGACTGCTGTGCCCTCTACATGGACAACAACCAACCCGCCCCCACCGCCGAAGCACTCATGCGTTCCCGCTATACCGCCTACACCCTACAACGCGAAGACTACCTGCTGGCAACTTGGCATCCCTCCACCCGCCCGGCAGCATTAGGCTTGGCAGAAGATGTAGCGACCAAATGGCTCGGCCTCGAAGTAAAGCGCCACGAACAAACAGATACCGACCACGCCATCGTCGAATTCATCGCACGCTACAAAGTGAATGGTCGTGCGCATCGGCTGCATGAAATTAGCAAATTCGTGCGCGAAGATGGGCGGTGGTTTTATTTGGATGGGGCGCTGGATTAAAAGCGAAGTTCGTAGGTTGGGTGGAGCGTAGCGATACCCAACACTTTAAACAAACGACGATGGGTATCGCGTTGCTCAACCCATCCTACGGAACTAGGCTGTTATTTAAATTTAGTTATTTGTTGAAGATGAAACAAGTTATTTGCCAATCGGGTAATGTCCTGAGCAAGGTTAAGCGTCAGCAAACCGTCTGGGAAACTAAGTGAAAAAAGACGGATGGCAATCATTCCTGTCTCGACAGTAAACTTCATAGTACCGATGGAAAATTGATTTAATGGATGAAGAGTCACCATTTTTATAGCAAGCGATCCATCTTTGCCGCGCTCATGTTCCATGTTTGAATATAGTGCATTTTTATTAGGATGTGCTCCAAAATCGATAGCTACTTGATGAAGATATATTGCCCAAGCGGCCAATCCCTTATCAATTCCGGAAACCTTCTTTGTCAATGAAGAAAACCTAAATTCGTTTCCCCACTGTTTCAATTCATCTTTATTAACTGGCTTATTGTGCCAGCGTAGCGCAGCATCCTTGTCGGCGGATAAGTACCAACCATAAAGAGCAGACTCTAAAGTGGCACGTCCCGTAGGATACGTCGGCAAGCAGTGGCCCGCAGATACTGATCGAACCGAAGCAAGATAGTGGTTATACGCGGTCAAAAATAATAATAGTGTGGATGGTTCATCTGTTTTAAGTATATGGTCAATTGCATACGAAGAGCACTTATGGAAAACTGTTGTCACGTCTAGGATAGCTTTTTGCCATTCGGGGGCGTGAACAAAAGTTGCTAATTCATTCTTAAAAGCTATGCCTTGAAAATTTGACAAAAGATCATCGCCCCATCCTACAGGTTGAACAATTGAATTAGTTGTCATATGCCAAGAAAAGTGGTTAGGTAAATTTTTTTGTGTAATAAAATGGTGCCTATTCCTTAAGAATAGGCCGCATGTCACGCTGCGGTTATTGGGTTCTACGCCAATCCCGCTGCCTTGTCAGCAGCTTCGCTCATGTTGTACTTCATCAATACTGTACCTCCAGCGCCTCACACAGAAACTTCATTAACGGGACTGATTCGGTAAAACGTTTTTCAGTAAGTTCGACCAAACTCTTTCCGGTGACTTCTTTGATGGACAATGGTGCAAGGGCGACAAAGTCTTTGCGTTTGATGTCTTCGATTGCAATGTGGTCGGCAGCGTAGCCGCGCGGAGGACGGGTCAGGCTGTCCCCCCAAAGTGCCCATTGGGCGGTGAATTTTTTATCGTCGCGCACAGCAAACCATTTCTCGGGTTTCTGCACAACAAGATCGCGTATCTTTCCCAATGCATCCGCTTCCGGGTGCCAGCAACCGGCACCCCAAAAGCATTCATCGTTTGCGATATGCACATAGAAACCGGGCGCGTGCACGTCCTTGCCCAGCGCGTGGCGGAACTGGATGCCGATATTGGTTTTGTACGGGGTCTTGTCGCGCGAAAAACGCGTATCGCGGAACACCCGCATCAGCGAACCGCCGACTTTGCGCGGTTCTGCTCGAAAGCTCGGTGCAAAGCTTTTTAGCGCAGGCTCCATTGCCTCGATAAAATCGAGTGCCGGTTCCCGCACCAGCGCTTCATAACGTGATTTGTTTTCCTCAAACCATGCCCGGTTGTTATTGGCGGCAAGTTCGTCAAGAAAAGCAAAAGTAGATTTGGTAAACATGGGCGCCCCTTTCTGTAAATTGAGTCTATTAATCTTCAAAACCTAAATTCTAGCAACAGAGAAATCCAAGCATGATTACGTTTACCTGACTAACTAAGCTGGTGAACCTCATTATTTCAGCTTCTTTTGCCAGAACATTGCCTCGCCCATTTTTGGATCAAGTTCGTATCCGGCGAAGCCGCAGGCCTTGTAGGCCGCTTGCGCGATGGCATTGCCTTCCAGCACTTCCAGCGTGAGTTTGCAGCAACCGAGCCGGATCGCGATCTCTTCGGTCTTGGCGAGCAGTTTCTTGGAAAGGCCGCGCCCCCGATAGGCTCGAACGACGATGAGGTCATGCACATTCAGCAGCGGCTTACAGGCGAAGGTTGAAAATCCTTCAAAGCAAACTGCCATTCCGGCGGGCGCATCATCAACGAAGGCGAGCACGACATGCGCACCCTGCCGTTTGTGCAGTTCAGATGCGAGATTGCTTTTAACAAACTCCGGCAATTCCGCTCCGCCGCCCATGTCATCTTTGGCATATTCATTTAACAAATAAACGATGGCTGACGCATGGGATGGCAAGCACAAGTCGGCGATAAATATTTCTTCCATAATAGCTTATCCCTTGAAAGGGAGTTGCTCCGTAACGTTAATGGTGACTCAAAATATCCTTACGACGGGACATTTTGACTATGGGCAGATTGTAGCAATGTTCGGCTAGTCCCAAATTCCTTCTGCTACGTCGACTACGCTCCCGCCCACAAATATCTCGATACCATTTATATTTTCATGCGCACGTAATGCCAAAGTGGAAGGTCGTCCCATCTCATAACCTTGTCCGGCCAAGACATCCAAATTTGGCGAGCCAAATAGTCGGTGGCGCGCCAGATACGCGGCAAGGCTGCCGCAGGCACTGCCGGTGGCGGCATCTTCGGGTATGCCATAGTAGTCGGCAAATACACGCACACTCAGGCTTTGTTCCGGTTCGTAGCTTTCGCGGCTGAATACCAAGATGAGTTTTGCCCAGGCATCGTTCACCAAGGTGAAGTATTTTTCCTTGTCGATTTTCACGCGTTGCAGCGCAGCCAGATTTTTTAGCGGCACAACCAGTGTCGGGAATCCGGTCGAGACTTCTTCAAGCGGAAAGCTCATGTCGATATCGGACGCAGCAATGCCCAGTATTCGCGCGAGAATAGCAGCATCATTTTGCTTGCCAAAGGCGGGAGGTATTTGTTTCATCCACAAAACATTATTTTCAGAAAACGTAACGTGAATCTTTCCGACGCGCAAATTGAGTGTGAGTTCGTTGGCATCGGTCAGGTGCAGTTTGTTGCGGATGATGTGTGCTGTGCCGAGAGTCGGATGTCCGGCAAATTCTACTTCGGCCTTGGGTGTGAAGATACGCACGTCGTAACCGCCGTCGCGCGGCTGGCGCGAAATAATAAAAGTCGTCTCGGAGAAATTGATTTCTCTGGCGATCTTTTGCATTTCGGCATCGGACAAAGATTCGCAATCGATGAAAGTGGCGAGTTGATTGCCGCCGTGACGCTGCGTGGTGAACACGTCGGTGAAGAAAAATCTGGGTTTGTTCATGAGTATTATTTTGCCGGTCACTGAACAGAGGATGAGATTCTGAAGGCTGGGCAAAAAATATACAATCGGCGATAAACGGGTGGCGAAATTAAGTGTGTAGCAAGATATCCTTACATTCTCTTGGTCAGCGCTACTAATTGATCAAGTGCCTTACCCCAGCCTTCTTCGAATCCCATGTCCGCGTGCCTCTTGCAGCTTGCTTCGTCCGCATGGATGACTTTGGCAGTATATTTGGTGCCACTGCCGTGGCTGGCTAAAGCAATTGTTGCCGTAAAGAAAAATGTAGTAATTTTTTCGGCATGGGCGACTGATGAAGAAACCGGGCGAAACCCGGAAGAAAGCGCATTCGTCCACACCAATTTTTCGTTTTCACGCACTTCGAGGTAGCAGCCGCTATTGGGAAATTCCTGCCCATCCGGCGAAAGCATCACGGTGCGAAAAATGCCTCCCGGACGCAAGTCAATTTCACAATCTACCGTTTTCCATGGGGCGGGGGTGAACCATTGCTTGAGGTGCTCCGGTGATGTCCACGCTTTCCAAACCAACTCTTTCGGTACATCAACGATACGCTCAAAAGAAAGATCAAGTTTGGGGTTGAGCTGCGAAGTGGAATTCATGATACTTCTCCTTTAAGAATGTGCGGTGCAGAGGTAAAAATTTATGCAGCTTCGAAGGCGCGCTGCAAAGCTGCAATATCGAATTTCTTCATACGTAAAAAGGCCTCTGTTACACGCGCGAGTTTTTGCCTGTCTTTTGTTTTTTGCATCTCGAACATTACCGCCGGGACGATCTGCCATGAGACGCCGTACTTGTCTTTGAGCCAGCCGCACTGTTCCGCCATGGGGACGGCAGAGAGCTTTTCCCAGTAGTCATCGATTTCTTGCTGAGTCTCACAGCTCACCACAAAGGAGATAGCTTCGTTGAATTTGAAAAGCGGCCCGGCACTCATCAGTTGAAATTCCTGCCCAAAAAGTTTGACTGTGACAATTTCAACTGTGCCGGAGGGAGTATTCTCCAGTGTTGTTATATCAACTATTTTTGAGTCCTTGAAAATCGAGGTGTAGAACTTCGCGGCTTCGCCAGCATCATGGTCGAACCATAGAAACGGGGTGATCTTTTGCATGATGTTTTCTCCCGATAAATTGATTGAGGACTATTTTTCCGCAGCCACTTTTAGCTTCGCGAGCCCCACCTCAAAATCTTTGCCCACCATATTGTCCATACTAATGAACAGCCCCATGACTTTGACGATGTAATTTTGTCTCCCGTCCATGCCCCATGTCACGCTGGTTGAATCGCCGGTTGTATTTAAGGTGAACACAACAACATTGCGCCCCTCGAACGGTTTGATCATGTGCAGGTCGAGCTCGATTTTGTTTGGAGGTGTTGTTCCGGTGATAGCTATTTCTCCCTTGCCGACCTCTTTGTTGCCTTCCCACGCATAGCTTGCACCTTTGCCGCTGGCGCTGCCACTAAAGGTCTTTTTCATGGACGGGTCCTTGTTATAGGGAGTCCATTCGTTCCACAACTGAAAATCATTGAGGAACGCGAATATTTTTTCCGGTGTGGCATGGATGCTGATTGAGCGTTCGACATGGAACGAGTCCGGCTTGGTCGAGGCGTAAGTTAAAATGATGGCGAGTAATACGATGATGGCGACGATCATAAACATGGCATTTCTCCTTGGTTAGATGATGCTAATTAAGATGTTTTGTCAGGCGTTTCAATGCGCCACTGAATTTTCGGGAACACTCACGCCAAAGTCTCAAGGTGAGCATCCAGTTTTTCCAGACTTTGCATCCAACCTTGCTCCATACCTGAAAGCGGGCCGGCAGCTTGTTGAGATGTTTTGACCACGACAACGCTCATGGTGAATTTGGTTTGGCTGCCATGCTCCTCGAAGGTGGCCGTGTTAAGCGTTTCAAGCAATGGATTACCATTTGCATCTTCAATGGCAATGGTGCTGAAGACCAGCCGTTCAGGTGGTGTAACCTCATAAAACATGCCTTTCATCGGCATTACCATGTCATACGGCGATCCTTTCGGCCCACGCATATGAACCAGAATTTTGACCCCGGGTCGTGCATCCCACTCGCACAGCGGGTTGGTAAAACCATGCGGCCCCCACCATTGCTCGATGTGTTTCGGATCAGTCCACATCTTCCATACCAACTCTCGTGGCGCGTTGAAGATGCGGGTGATGATTAAATCGTTATTATTTTTTTCGCTCATTTTTAACTTTCAAGTTGGTTGGTCGTGATTTTCAAGCTTTTTTCTTGATGATCAAATGGGTGGCATTGGGTGAGCGGGTGTGTTCGGCACAGTAGTAGCCCAATGAGGGTAAATCGATCCCGGAAAATAATTGTTCTCCGGAGCCGAGCAGAATAGGTGCGAGGGCGATATGCATTTCGTCGATCAATCCGGCGCGCAAATATTGCCTGATCGTTTCCACACCGCCGCCGACTCGCACAGCCAATCCATTCGCTGCATCTTTGGCTCGTTCCAATGCACTGAAAATGCCGTCGGTCACAAAATGAAAAATCGTGCCGCCGTCCATAGTGACCGACTCGCGCGGGTAATGCGTCAATACAAAGACCTGTGTGTGATATGGCGGATTGTTGCCCCACCAGCCTTTCCAGTTCATGTCCGGCCAAGATCCACGTATCGGCCCGAACATATTGCGACCTAAAATCCATGCGCCGACATTTTCGATACCTCGTATAGCAAAATCATTATCAATGCCAGTGGTACCTTCAGCATTCTTATCCCCGTGCATTTGCTGAAATGTACAGGTTGGGAAGAACCATTCGTGCAGCTTCATTCCTCCAGCCCCTAGCGGATTTTCAAGATTCTGGTTTGGCCCCGCACCGAATCCGTCAATAGAAATCGAGAAACACGCTACACGCAGTTTGCTCATGTTCATTTCTCCTGTGCTTGAAGTTTTTGCAGGTAGTCATCCAGACGGTCAAAACGTTGTTCCCAGAACTGGCGGTACTGCTCGATAAACCCGGCGGCTTCCTGCAACGGCGCAGCCTCCAGTTTACAGGGACGCCATTGTGCCTGCCGACCTTGGGTGATGAGTCCTGCACGCTGCAACACTTTCAGGTGCTTGGTCACGGCAGGCGGGCTGATTTGGAAAGGCGCGGCAAGTTCGGCGACAGATGTCTCGCCCAAGGCAAGCCGCGCAAGAATGGCGCGACGGGTGGGGTCGGCAAGGGCGGCGAAGGTGCTGCTGAGTCGGTCGGAGGACATTTTGGCAAACCTGTTTTGTAATTAACCGATTGGTAAACTACACTTCCAAGCCATGGTTTGTCAAGTGTGAACTGCGCAAGTTAGACATTCCCCCGCTAAGCCTTTAGACTTGCGCACTTTTTCACAGGCAAGCAGCATGTCCGACAACCTCGAAACCACAACGAAAGAACCCGCAGCCGTGCCGCGCGATCTCATTTCGCGCGAAGTAGCACGCCGCCGCACGTTTGGCATCATCTCCCACCCCGATGCGGGCAAGACCACTCTCACTGAAAAGCTGCTGCTGTTTTCGGGTGCAATTCAAATGGCGGGCACGGTGAAGGCGCGCAAGAGCGGACGCCATGCCACCTCAGACTTTCTTGAGATTGAAAAGCAGCGCGGCATTTCGGTGGCCAGCTCGGTGATGCAGTTCGAATACCGCGACCACGTGGTGAATCTGCTTGATACACCGGGTCACCAGGATTTTTCCGAAGATACTTATCGTGTGCTCACTGCGGTGGATTCGGCGCTGATGGTGATCGATGCAGCCAAGGGCGTGGAAGCGCAAACTATAAAGCTGCTCAATGTATGCCGCATGCGCAACACGCCGATCATCACTTTCATGAACAAGATGGACCGCGAGGTGCGCGATTCGCTGGATTTACTGGATGAAGTGGAATCGGTGCTGAATATTCAATGTGCACCGGTGACTTGGCCGATCGGTATGGGCAAGACATTTCGCGGTGTGTATCACCTGATCCGCGACGAGATCATGTTGTTTGCGGCGGGCGAAGAGCGTGACACGCAGGAATTCGAAATCATCAAGGGCATCGATAATCCGCGTCTGGCAGAGATGTTCCCGCTGGAGATAGAACAGTTAAAGATGGAAGTCGAGTTGGTGAAGGGCGCATCGCACCCGTTCGATTTGCAACGTTTTCTCGATGGCAAACAGACACCGGTGTTCTTCGGCTCGGCGATCAACAACTTCGGCGTGCGCGAGATTTTGAATGCGTTGCTGGATTGGGCTCCCGCGCCGATTGAGCGCGATGCGACAGCGCGGCGAGTGAATCCAACCGAGCAACCGTTCTCCGGTTTTGTATTTAAAATCCAGGCCAACATGGATGCCAATCACCGCGACCGCATTGCTTTTCTGCGTGTCTGTTCCGGCCATTTCGAGCGCGGCATGAAGATCAAGCATCTGCGCATCAATCGTGAGATACGCGTGTCCAATGTGGTCACCTTTATGGCCTCTTCGCGCGAGCAAGTGGAAGAGGCGTATGCGGGCGACATCATCGGCCTGCCCAATCACGGCAATATGCAGATCGGCGACAGTTTCTCCGAAGGTGAAGTGTTGCAGTTCACCGGCATTCCCTATTTTGCACCGGACTTTTTCCGCTCGGTGCGCATCCGCAATCCGATCAAGGTCAAGCAGTTGCACAAGGGTTTGCAGCAGCTCGGCGAAGAAGGTGCAGTGCAGGTGTTCAAACCACTGGATGGTGGCGATTTGATTCTGGGCGCAGTCGGTATGTTGCAATTCGATGTGGTTGCCAGCCGCTTACAGGGCGAATACGGCGTGGATGCGATGTTCGAGGGAACCAGCACCACCAGCGCACGCTGGGTGACTTGCGACGATAAGAAAATTCTCGCTGATTTTGAAAAAGCACTGTCGCACAATCTCGCTATCGACGCGGCGGGTAACCTAGCTTATCTCGCGCCGAACAGCGTCAACCTGAAACTCACGCAAGAGCGCTGGCCGAAAGTCGTGTTCCATACCACGCGCGAACACGCAGTTAAATTGTGATGCAACAACTTGAATTTGAACTGCGCGGCGAGTTTGTTGAACTGAACCAACTGCTCAAGTTGTCCGGCGTATGCGACAGCGGCGGTGAGGGCAAGATGCTGGTGGCAGAAGGTGTGGTATCCGTTGATGGTAAGGTGGAGTTGCGCAAAACGGCCAAGATACGCGCGGGGCAAGTGGTAACACTGGGCGACGTGCAAATTCACGTGTCGACTTGAGCCATGTTGTACATTGCCCACAACATTACTATCCCTGAGCGCGAGATCGAGCTAACTGCCGTGCGCGCTCAAGGCGCAGGTGGACAAAATGTCAACAAGGTCTCCAGTGCGGTGCATTTGCGCTTTGATGTAAATGCTTCTTCGCTGCCACCAGAGTTCAAACAGCGGCTGTTGCAGCTTAATGATCAGCGTGTCACTAAAGACGGTGTGATTATTATCAAAGCGCAGGAGTTTCGCAGTCAGGATAAAAATCGCGGCGAGGCATTACGACGTCTGAAAGAATTGGTGCAAAGTATCGCGGTGTTGCCGACGATTCGACGCACCACCAAACCAACACGCAGTTCGCAGAAGAAGCGCGTGGAGAGCAAAGTGAAGCGCGGCGCAACGAAGTCGTTGCGTGGCAGAGTTATGGAATAATGGAGGGAATAAACCCCTCCAACCTCCCCTGACAAGGGGAGGCTGGGAGGGGTTTGGTTTTATGGCGATCAAAGCAACTATCTTTAAAGCCAATCTGCAAATCGCGGATATGGAACGACATTATTATCACGATCACTCGCTGACGCTCGCGCGGCATCCGTCCGAAACAGACGAGCGCATGATGGTGCGTTTGCTGGCATTTGCTTTGCATGCGCATGAATATCTGGAATTTGGTCAAGGTATGACCAACGATGAGGAGGCGGATTTATGGCTAAAGGATTTAACCGGGTCGATTGAGTTATGGATTGATGTCGGTATTCCGGATGAGAAGCTGATTCGTAAAGCCTGTGGTCGCTCCAATCAAGTGGTTGTGTATTGCTATGGAGGACGGGTGGCAGACATGTGGTTCGCGAAAGACAATGACCAGTTCGCGCGGCAGAAAAATCTCACGATCATCAACCTGCCGGTAGTAAGCACGCAAGCGCTGGCAAAATTGGCGCAACGCAACATGAGCCTGCAATGCACCATTCAGGATGGACAGGTGTGGTTGAGTGACGGTGCAGCCAGCGTTCAGGTGGAGCGGGTGGCACTGAAAGAAGCAGAAAAATAATCCTAAAAAACCAAAGTTCATACCACAGAGAACACAGAGAGACCTGAGTTATTCCATTTCAAAAGCAAAATGGAAAATATCGTAGGGTGCGCTTTGCGCACCATGGCGCATGGAATGCACCCTACATAATAAATCGCTGCATTGAAATAGAAATGGAATCAGATATTGCCTGTTAAATATTGTTTGCGGAGCGCCTCCGGAAAACGTTCTATCGCATAGCGCAACATGGTGCGCGGCATCGTGCGGTAATGTTCCAATAGAAATTCCTCTTCTCTCGGCATATCGCGTTTTCCCACTTCCCGCAACATCCAGCCGACTGCCTTGTGGATAAGGTCATGTGTGTCGTTTAGTAAGTGTTCGGAAATACGCAGGGTGTCAGTAAATTCATTGCGACGGATAAAGTGAAAAGTGGCAATGATCGCGATGCGCCTTTCCCATAGCGATTCTGATATAACGAGTTGGTAGAGCGGCTGCCGCGAACGCTCGAAAAGAAAATCTCCCACGATTTGTGATGCGCTGACATCGACCAAATCCCAATTGTTGATATAGGCAGTGTGCGCCAGATACAAATCATACGCGCACTGTTTGTCTGCTTCGCTTCCGCGCTGGTAAAAGTCAATTAATAGCAATAACGCGAATAGTCGTTCTTCATGAAATTTTGATTTAAGCAAAGCGCCGATAACATTTAGCGGAGCGCCCCGGAATCTTTTTACCAAGGCACGCATGGTCGGCACTTTGATGCCAAGGAAGATGTCTCCCTCACCATATTGTCCCGGTGCGGTTTTAAAGAATCCCTGCGATATAAGTGCGGTTGCAGGGTTGGCAATGTCTCGAAGATGCTTTTGAATCGAGTTTGTTGTACTCATTTGATTAGCATTAGGGCGTATGCCATACGCCCCTACCCGAATTGGTAGGCTGATTGGGCTTTGCCGAGCAATGGCTCACTGTAGCTGATGTGTCCGGCATCTGTGCCAGCCGCACCGGCAATTACCATGAGAGGCAACAGGTGTTCGCTACGCGGATGGCAGGCGCGCGCTCCCGGCGCGGTCTCCCATTGAACTAACAACTGTTCCCTCTCGGCAGGAGCTGCACTGATTGCGTTACCCAGCCAGTTATCAAATTGTACAGAAGCCTCGTTGGCAGCCGCATTGGGTGAAAAAAATTCACGCAGATTGTGATAGCTCAAGCCGCTGCCGACAATGAGCACACCTTCGTCGCGCAACGGAGACAAGGCATGACCGAGGGCAAGATGCGCGGCTGGATCTAGGCTATTCAGGAGCGAAAGTTGCACAATGGGCACATCGGCTTCCGGATAGATAAGTTTAAACGGAATGAATACGCCGTGATCAAGGCCGCGCTGATGTTCCTGTTGCGATTCGAAGCCTGCCTGTTTTAGCAATTCCTGCACGCGAGCTCCCAGCGCAGGCGAGCCGGATGCCGGATAAGTTAAACGATATGTGTGTTCGGGGAAGCCGTAGTAATCGTACAAGAGTGAATATTTCCCGGATGCCAACACGGTTGGCACGGCGCACTCCCAATGACCGGAAATGACCAGCACCGCTTGTGGACGCACACCAATCATAGCGGGGAGGCCGCGCAAAAATGCTTCCATTGCATTCCACATGGTCGGCGGAAAACCGGGCATCGGATCCATGAAGAAACACGGCCCGCCACCGTGCGGAATGTAAAGAGTGGGTAAACGCGAAGATGTGTTCATGATGAATGTGACCTTGTCGCAAATAATATGAAAAGTATAAACCGTTCAACTAGCTGTAGATTAATTTTTGGAAATACCGGCTTTTTCCGCCTGCTCATCCGCAAAATAACTGCTTCTGACCATTGGTGCACAAGCCGCGTGCGAAAATCCCATCTTCAACGCTTCCTCTTCAAACATCTTGAAGGTGGCGGGCTCTACATAGCGCAATACCGGCAAGTGTCCGTCCGAAGGTTGCAAATACTGACCCAAGGTGAGCATTTCAACATGGTGCTCACGCATGTCGCGCAACACTTGCAGTACCTCGTCGTCGGTTTCGCCCAGCCCGAGCATGAGGCCGGATTTGGTTATGACTTGCGGGAAGCGTGCTTTGAATTCGGATAATAGTTTGAGCGAGTGCGCATAGTCTGCGCCGGGTCGCGCCAACGGGTAAAGGCGGGGCACGGTTTCCAGATTGTGGTTAAGTACATCGGGCAGACTGGTTGCCATTGCATCCAGTGCGACATCCAGACGACCACGAAAATCTGGCACCAATGTTTCCAGTCTGGTCTCGGGTGAGGCAGCACGGATTGCGGTGAGACAACCGGCAAAGTGCTGCGCGCCACCGTCGCGCAGATCGTCCCGATCTACACTGGTGATGACCACATAGCGTAATTTTAGCAGGCCGATAGATTGTGCCAGTTGTGCCGGTTCATTGGCATCAGGCGGCAGCGGCTTGCCGTGCGCCACATCACAGAATGGGCAGCGACGGGTGCATACGTCGCCAAGGATCATAAAACTGGCCGTGCCCTTATCGAAGCATTCGCCGATGTTGGGGCACGAAGCTTCCTCGCAAACAGTGTGCAAACTATGCTGTCGCAGCAGGCGCTTTACGTCTTGATAACCTTGACCGCTACCTGACTTTACCCGAATCCATTGAGGTTTACGCAAACGCTCTTGCAAAGGAATGATCTTGATCGGATTGCGGGCAGTTTTTTCCTTGCCGGTTTGTCTTTCTGTAGTTTGAATGGATTTTTCTGGGAAACTCATGGTCAAGGTAAGGTCAAGAAGAATATTTTTTGAGAATATATCAATCAAAGCCATCCGTTTGAGGTAAATTTACGGAACTTGCCGCGATTGCTTTAATGATGGCGCTAAAAAAAATGTAATGCAACGAATTATATGTCCGACACGCCTGACGAACTAGCTAAAAAATTATCTGCTGCCGTGGAGAAAATGCCTGCTTTTCCAAAAAGTGTGCAGCGAATTTTGGAGTTGACGCGCGATGTTAATTGTTCACCCAAGGAGCTTATCATGGTCATTGAAAAAGATCCGGTGATGACCATGAAGTTGTTGCGCATACTTAATTCTGCGTACTACAGTTTTCCAAAACAGATTACCTCGGTTAACCAGTCAGTAGCCTATCTTGGGCTGAACACTGTCAAAAACATGGCGTTGTCGTTTGCAGCGATGGGGTCTTTACCAAAGCGCAACGCGGCAGGATTCGATGTGCAGCGCTATCTGATGCATTCATTGACCACGGCGAGTTTGGCGCGTGCCTTGTGCCAGCAATATAGCCATGAGGGTACTGATCCGGCCGATTGTTATATTGCGGGTTTGCTTCATGATTTCGGAAAAGTTGTTTTCGCCCAATTTTTACCGGAAGAGTTTAAAGCCGCATTGAAGGTGACAAAGGAACAGTCGATCTCGTTGCATGTGGCAGAGAAACAAATTATCGGTAGCGACCATACCGTAGTTGGTGGGATGTTGGTTGAAAAATGGCAATTCCCAACACATCTTATAGATAATATACGTAGCCATCATAGTGACATCTCGACGGATAATACTGTGCAAAGCTGTCTTTTTGTGGCGAATCAAATCAGCAAGTATCTCGGCTTGGGAAATGGTGGCAATCCTATAGTTGAAAAACTGTCCCCGTCCTTGATAAGGCATTTTGGCGGGGAGTTAGAAGACATTATTGCTAATCTGGGTGACATTTCCAATCTAGTGAGAGAGGCGCAAGTATTTGCCCAGATCAGCCAGGAGGCCAATGTATGAAGTTGAAATTCTGGGGGGTGCGCGGTTCTATTCCGTCGCCAGGAGAAAAAACGGTGCGCTATGGTGGAAACACCACTTGTCTTGAAGTTCGTACCGACTCCAACGAACTTATCATTCTGGACGGCGGCACAGGGATATTTCCATTGGCGCAAACGTTGCTCAAAGAGATGCCGCTCACGGCGAATATTTTAAATACGCATAGTCACTGGGATCATATACAGGGCTTGCCATTTTTTATTCCCATGTTTGTTCCCGGAAATAGGATCAAGCTGTACGGTGCGTTGGATCCGATCTCGGGTGCTGGGCCTGAGCGCATCATGAATGTACAACTGCAATACAGTTATTTCCCCGTACGGGAAGCGGAGATGAAATCCCGGTTTGAATATGTTGCTATTGTGCCAAATCAAACTTTTAAAATTGGAGAGGCATTAATTACTCCGGTTTTGATGAGTCATCCGGTGGTTAATTTTGGTTATCGTATTGACAGTAATGGGAAGTCAATTTTCTTTACCGGCGATCACGAGCCGCATTTTAATATTTATGAGCCGTCCGATGATGGTTATGCTGAATATCAAACGTTGATCGAAGAGCAGCGTCAAATAATTGTTGACGCTATTCGTGGCGTTGATATTATTGTTGCTGATGCCGCCTACACACTTGAGGAATATTCGGTCAAAAAAGGTTGGGGGCATGGCACCTTTGATAGTTGTATTGATCTCGCCAAAGATGCCGGCGCAAAAATTCTTTTCTGTACTCACCATGAGCCGACGCGCAGCGATGATGAATTGGAAAATGTTTTTGCCGAAGCGTTGAGTCGTCAAACGCACAATGTAGTCTCACTTGACATTCGGCTTGCGAGAGAAGGCGTCGAAATTGACTTTTAAAGATTCCGTATTTGGATAGATTAAGATGGATTGGGAAGCAGAGGTAAGATCAAAAATGCCGGATGTTAACGTTGTGTTACGGCTTTTGGGGGGAATTGCATGCAATTCAGAGCTTATTCCCATTGTGTAAAAGTTTGATAAGATATGATAAAGTTGGGCAACAGAAGAAGTTAGTCGTTATTATGTCGCCATTCTAAGTAATTCCATTTCCAATAAATGAAACTTTCGATCTTCAGATACTCGTGGGTTATTCTCTATTTTTGCCTATCAAGTTGTAATAATCACCAAGGGGCCGCCGCTCCAGCGCCTACCAACGTTGCTGTAGTTGCGGGTGATACAACTGCAACTGTTTCATGGGATATGGTTCCCGGAGTAACTTATTTTGTGTGGTGGGCTCCGGCGAGTAGTCTATCTCCCGATAGTTGCGCTTCGATTCCGACGTGCCTGGCAATAACAAGCGTATCTTCTCCATACGTTATTACGGGCTTGACCAATGGAACTACTTATGCGGTTACCGTTAACGGGAGAACAGGTGGTGGGCCGGGAGGCACGGGTTCGCCGTCAGTTCAGGTGATACCACGGCTTGCGGGTACAGGGGCATCCGGGGCTACATGGACTTATGGAAACTCATTGGGGCAAACCTTAAACGGCGTGGCCTATAACAGTAGCTACGGGTACTTTGCTACAGGTGCAAATGGTGCATTATCTTCAAGCGTTGATGGAATAACCTGGACTTCAATTTCAAGCGGGTTACCAAGCACAACGACTTTCAATGCCATAACCAACTATGCTGGAACATTTGTGGATGTAGGTACAGGGGGGGCAATCTGGCTCAGCACCGACTATGGAGCTACCTGGGCAGCAGAAACCAGCGGAACAAGCAATGACCTTTATGCGTTAGTTGGAAACGGAGCAGATTCTTTTATTGCAACAGGAGCCAATGGAACAATTCAAACAAGTAGCGCAGGTGGCATTGTCTGGACTCAAGATAGCTTAAGCCCTGCTACGTCGAATAGCTTTTATGGCATAACCTATGGAGTAAACGGAAGATATGTAGCTGTCGGACAGGGGGGGATTATATATACAAGTACGGATTCTGTTACTTGGCAATCTACCACATCGCCGGTAACGACAGATCTCAGAAGTGTCGTATCTGGGACTGTGGTGGCTACAGGCGTCGCAATATTTGTGGCCGTTGGCAGTAATGGCGTTGTGATTACAAGCCCCGACGGGTTAACTTGGACAAATAATACTGTGCTTGGAGCGGGAGCATATCAATTAAATTCAGTTACCTTTGGAGATCAGTTCATTACTGTCGACAATGGAGGGTATATCTATACCAGTACTGATGGACTAACTTGGAGTTATGCAGCTCAAGCAACTGCCGGGCTTAATGCAATCGCTCACAGTTCCGCCCAGCCGTTTACTTACTCTGCAGTGGGTACGGGCGGGTTGACAGTGCAGGCACATTAATTTTGTCAAGTGGCTTCACTACAAAGTATTTCTGATTTTCAGGTGATGCGCCAAAAGAAACGTGATCTGATGAGCGAGGCGTTGTTCGATTTCATTGATCGGCGGGTGGCATCCGAAGTTTTTCATCTGTGTCACGCGCAATCCTTGATAGCCACAGGGATTGATGTAAGAGAACGGAGTCGTGTCCATATCCACGTTCAGGGATAGGCCGTGATAGCAGCAACCATTGCGTATCTTCAAGCCGAGTGCCGCAATTTTTGCTTCATTGATATACACGCCGGGCGCATCTTCGCGGCCTTGCGCGGAGATGTCGTATTCTGTCAGCAAGTTGATCACTGATTGCTCCATCAGCCGCACCAACTCGCGTACATTGATTTTCCAGCGACGCAAATCTAATAGAAGATAAGCAACAATTTGCCCGGGGCCGTGATAGGTTATTTGTCCGCCGCGATCAATTTTT
>Ga0364893_10057_pt1 | contig 77625 bp, 72 predicted proteins | sample ExccelJu500001D3_FD_206943 | JGI IMG/M metagenome (GOLD analysis project Ga0364893, IMG submission 206943) | Enriched cells from Trout Bog Lake Hypolimnion, Wisconsin, USA - BchlTB.July16.5000.01.D3 | ecosystem: Environmental > Aquatic > Freshwater > Lake > Hypolimnion/Profundal zone | place: USA...
AAAATTTGTCCGTTTTACAGTGTGTTCGTTCTACCTTTCTCGTCAATTCTTCTGCAATCGGGATATTCCTGTTGCCTCATAAATTTTAACACCCGAGCGGGAGAAATGAAGCAAGTCAAAATAGGACGTTGACTCATAAAGGATGACACCGGCAACCAAGAAGGATGCCCCGTAAGTCAACACAAAAAAAGATGCTACCAAAAACAATCAGGAGCGTGCAAATGCTCAAGGGAAGGGAAGCACATTGTCACCCACAAGTTTTTTCAATAATGGAGACAGAGCCAGAGAGTTGTGATATCTAACATTCGAAGATGTGAGCTCCGGAGTAAGGCATATACACATGCATCCATAATGTTTTAAATATGCTCTAGAGAACATCGGCAAAAGCAGGCTTAAGTTTAATAAAAATGGCATATCCCAAGATCGCGGTGACGATGCTAAGAAAGAGTTCCAGACTGTAAATAGTGAGATTAGGCCATTGAGAAAAAATAAGCGCGTTGCGTCCCATAGAAATGAGAACTGCTGCCGGATTGAGCATGATGCCCCAGCGCCAGGGAAGAGGAATTGCTGTGATTGGAAAAAAGAGCGCACTCAGGAACATCAAAATAGTAATGACTGCTGGAATGAGCGCCCTAATATCACGTAGAAAAACCCCAAGTGCTGACAGAATCCAACTCATACCAAGGGTATAAAATACAATAGGAATAACAATCAACGGAAGACTGATGGCTGAAAGAGGGATCGTACCTTGAGAAACAATGAGCAATAGTAGCAAGGGAATAAATCCAATACTCGTGTGTACGAGTGTAGAAAAGATCATGGAGAGAGGTAAAATCTCAAGAGGAAAAATAACCTTGGTCACAAAATTGGCATGCCCAATGATGAGTGATGGCGAGGCTGCAATCGAGCCTGCAATAACATCCCAGAGAAGTAACCCGCAAAAAAGCGCAAGGGTGAATTGTGTTTTTGTCTCTCCAGGATGTCCATAAGAGCCACCAAAAATATACCCAAAAACGATTGTATAAACAGCCAACATTAAGAGCGGACTAATAAAAGACCAAAAGAAACCAAGTAAAGTCCCCTTATAACGTCGCTCTACCTCACGTTTAGTCAATTGCCATAACAATCCCTTATAAGAAAAAATCTTTGAGAGCATCTTCCAAGGAAGAAAGAGTTCTCTCCATGATGGTCGATGAGAGGATACGTAGGCTTCTAGCATGATATTTTATGCTTTTTTAAAGACCGAGATGGCATGAGTTGCATTTCTTTTTTTGCCTCTTGTAAGGTCTTTGCCTGCTGATCTTTTTTTGAAAGTTTTATTTCATATCCCTTGGGCCAGGTGATCTTGAGCGTGGGATCATTCCAGCAAATGGTACGTTCATGTTCCGGCGCATAGTCTGCGGTGGTTTTGTAGAGAACATCCGCGGTAAGGCTAAGAACCAAGAATCCATGGGCAAAACCCGGTGGTATCCAGAGTTCAAGATGATTTTTTTCTGAAAGCTCAAATCCCTGCCATAATCCAAAAGTTCGAGACTGCGGTCTTATATCAACAGCCACATCGTAGATACGCCCTTGGACAACACGGACTAACTTTCCTTGAGGTTGCACTATTTGATAGTGAAGACCTCTTAACACTCCTTGATGAGAGTGACTATGGTTATCTTGCACAAAGCAATAAGTAGATCCTGTTGCTTCTAAAAATTGTTTTGCATGAAAACTTTCAAAAAAATATCCTCGCTCATCTTCAAACAAACGAGGTTCGATTAAGAGAAGATCCGCAATATTAGTAGCAATGATTTTCATCTGAATGTTTTTTCCGTAAGCAAGCGCATTAAGTATTTTCCATAATCGTTTTTGAGTAATGGGGAGGCTAATCGCTCTAACTCTTCTGCCGTGATGAATTTTTGATGGTAGGCAATTTCCTCGGGACAGGCAATTTTGAGGCCCTGGCGATGCTCAATGGTCTGAATAAAATTACTTGCCTCAATGAGACTCTCGTGTGTTCCCGTATCAAGCCAAGCATAGCCGCGCCCCATCATTTCAACATGTAATTGATTGATCTCAAGATAAAGACGATTCAGATCGGTGATCTCAAGCTCGCCACGCAGCGAGGGTTGCAGCTCCTGAACCATTTCGACAACCTGAGCATCATAAAAGTAGAGACCGGTAACAGCATAATTACCTTTAGGATGACGTGGTTTTTCCTCAAGCGATATTGCTTTGCCCTGAGCGTTAAAGGAGACGACTCCATAGCGCTGAGGGTCATGGACATGATAGGCAAAAATAGTAGCTCCTGTTCTCCTTGCTGTGGATTGCGCTAGGAGTGAATAAAAATCATGTCCATAAAAAATATTATCTCCAAGGATGAGAGCTGAGGGATGTGACCCAATAAATTCTTTTCCAATAATAAAGGCCTCCGCAAGACCATTGGGTGAAGGTTGGATAGCATAGTGAAATTCTATACCCCATTTGCTCCCATCGCCTAGGAGTTGTTTAAAAGAAGGCAAATCATGTGGCGTTGAAATAATAAGAATCTTTCTAACCCCAGCGAGCATCAAGGTGCTGACAGGGTAATAGATCATCGGTTTATCGTAAATGGGAAGTAATTGCTTCGAGATCGCCTGAGTCACAGGATAGAGTCTTGTTCCCGAGCCTCCTGCCAAGATTATCCCACAGCGTTGTGGTGAAGTTGGATATTTCATAAGTCTTTTGAAGCAGGAGAAGAACTCTTAGAACTCATGAAGATTGCGCTTTGTAGCTCTTTCATCAGGTATGGCCTCGGGTGTTGAACAACATTGCCAACGCCAACTATCAGCACACATCTCGTGCAAATCGCGTTTGGCTCTCCATCCGAGGTGCTCATGCGCGGCCTTAGGATTGGCACAGCAGGAGGGCACATCACCTAAACGACGTGGAGCGACTTCATAAGGAATCTTTATACCGCTGGCAGCTTCAAAGGCATGTACCATTTCGAGTACCGAGGAGCCTCGGCCTGTACCTAAATTTAATGTCCAGAGTCCTGTGGATCGCTCTGCTGCCTGGAATGCTGCCACATGCCCTTCTGCTAAATCCATCACATGAATATAATCGCGTACGGCCGTTCCATCAGGAGTTGGATAATCATTGCCAAAAATAGAGAGTCTTTGACGCAATCCTCGAGCCACTTGGCTGATGTAGGGCATGAGGTTGCTTGGAATCCCGCTTGGGCTTTCACCAATGAGTCCACTCGGGTGTGCTCCAATAGGATTAAAATAACGGAGTTTAAAGATACTGAAATCTGGTTCTGCCCGATAGATATCCTCGAGAATTTCCTCAACCATTAATTTCGAGCGACCGTAGGGATTGATCGGATTCAAAGGAGCGTGCTCATCAAGTAGCTCTTGGGATTTTTCACCGTAGACGGCAGCGGAAGAAGAAAAAATGATTTTTTTTACCCCATGCTCCTGGAGTGCTCTAAATAAAGTAAGCGACCCGGAGACATTCATTTGATAATATTCGAGCGGTTTTTTTACTGATTCCCCAACCGCTTTCACTCCAGCAAGATGAATCGTCCCTATGCATGTGTAGGTTTCAAAAATCTTTTTTAAAAGATCAGCGTCACGTATATCGCCTTCGATGCAAGTGGGGCGAGCACCTAGGAGGGTTGTTAAGCGGTCGATGACAGAGGTCTTGCTATTGCTAAAATTATCTAAAATCAGTGGCCTGTAACCAGCTTCTGCAAGCACTACGCAGACGTGTGAACCAATGTAGCCAGCGCCTCCCGAGACAAGAATAGTTTTTTGATCCATGAGATAAGAATACGTCGTGAGGTGAGCTGGGTTAATTTTTAGGGGTCAATCTTACGTCAACCTGCCAGCCTCGAAAAGAAAATGTTTCTTGAGCATCACAAGAGAGAATGGCACGGTCCAAATTTTTATTTTTCCAATCAATTCCTAGAATAAAAGGACTCGAAAACTTATCTAAGAGCCATGTCTCACTCGGGTAGTGTCTGAAAAAAGGCTCCATACGGCTCTCGAGTTCCAAGCGATTTTCTGGAGTGACTGTGATAAAAGACCCGGCTCGCAAAATCGATTGCGCTTTGAAGTATGGCATGGAGGTCACAATTCTATCATGGAATAACGGCCATGGTACTGTGAGAAAAAAGACAAGCAGGCAAAGCATATTCAATAAAAGAAGATCATGCTTCCGCTCTGCTAGCAGAGAGGATGGCGGGATAGCCATCTTGAGGCCTAAGAAGAGACTTCTTGTAAGCCCAACAAGCTGTTTTACAAGAAACGCGCCACCGATCCCAGCTAGTAGCCCTTGAAAAGGAATCGTCGCTGCAAATGGTCGTTCTGCCGCATCCCAAGGCGGGGCAAAGGGAATGGAAAGCAAGATTCCGAGGGTTATCAAGCTCATCCAGAGCGCATAAGGGCGCATTTCTGGTTTTTTCCAAAGAGCAATCAGACCGTAAATCGCCATGAAGAGGAGAAGATTGGCTGGTCGTGACTCGTGGTGAAATTGAAATAACGTCCGATGTGTCGCAGCTTCTTGATAGGCTCGCCAAGCACCAGAGACAAGTCGTAGTGGTTTCTCTTTGATGAGGCGTATATTTTCCTGCATCACACGTCGTGCATCCCAATGTGACCAAACAAGGCAATCCGACCACTTGCCTTGAGTTAGCAAGCCATTGAGAGTGAAGGCAAAATTTTGATTGGCTATGACCTTTCCCTCATAAAGAACGCGAGAGAGCAGTGTATTGCAACTAAAAGCCATGATGATAACGAGCATGGCAAGTGCAGCGCCTAAGAATCCCCGAAAGTTCCAAGAGAGGTGCTTGTTACCGCAAGTCTGCCAACCTTGCCAACCCACCCAGCCTGCAAAAAGAATCAAAAAAGGTAACACCAAGAGTGCTCCCGGGCGAGCACACAATCCGAGTGCTAGCATGAAGATGGCAAGGAGTAATAGAGCAAACGCCCGCTTCCTAAGAGCCATTAAAAAAGCTCCTAATGCGAGCACGCCACAGAGGAGGCCCAAATTTTCTGTCATGACGAGTCCCGAACAGCGTTCGCGGAAAAAAAGCCAGCAGACGAAAGCAACAATACTAGCGCCATAAGCCCCAAGAGAGCGGGCCGTCTCACGCAAGGCAATCACAAGTGCTCCTGCAAACAAAAGCCCACAGAGCCCTTGAGCTAAGAGGAGATGACCACGACTCATTTCTAGCAGTGAGGAAAAAAAAGCAGGATAGAGAAATCGTCCATTCATCCCCGTCTGCGTCACGCCATAGAGCATCATTTGTGCTGCTTGACGAAAATGCATCGAGGCATCACTCCACGGAATAACCCCTGCAAAGAGGAACGAATCATCCGAGGCATGCGACATCCCAAAATATATATCTCCAGCAACGACAGGCATTACCGCTAAGAGGAGGAGTAGCATGTACCCTTTTAGGCATTGGTATGTTGTGCAGTAGCCGATGGCAAGGGCCCAGAGCAGCGAGGGCCATAGCTTAAGAAACATAAGATCAGCAAAAAAAACAGGCTTTATCACCATCATGATCACCATGACCAAGGCAATAAAAGTGGAATAATATTTATTCATGAAAAAACAGTTCCTATCGAGCCCGGGCTAGCATACACACTCAAGTAAGCGACCTGAAAGAGAAAAGCTTTTGTCAAAAAGACAAAGCTTGATTTATTGGTAACCCGGATATTTCATACTGATCGTGAGGAGGAGGAGGTGAAGGCTGATGAGGCAAGGCGAGTGATGAGGTCTGATGATGGCTGTATGAGTAGATAATGCTCGAGAAAGACTTCGAGATCAACGCAACATCCACTCTAGCTTTCCGACCTCTGCAGTAGACCGGTATGAAATATTCTGGTTAAGCCTTGGCGCTGAGCAAACTCGATTCACAGACCTCGCTCACTAGGATGCAAGACCAAAATAAAAAAATCATGAATTACCTACGTTCTTTCATTTCAGGTCAGTCAGCCAGATACTAGCGCTCCAACGGAGCAGATTGAATGGACATCAAGTCCGCGTTATCACCGCGAATAAACAGACTGTCAAAATAGCATTTTCGTCGGAGAATGACAATGTGCAGTTTATGAACGATGGTTAGCTACAGGGCGGTCTTTTCAGCGAAAATAGCATAAAGCGACAATACTACTAAGATCGTAAATAACCCTAAGGTCTCTCAAGAAAACAAGGAGAAGGCATTAAGCGTGCTTCAGGCCGCAAAAAATAAAAATCAGGATGATGCTATCGATTTTAAAGTTGCAACTAGGTTGCAGTTCTTTCTTCGTTAGATCCAATATGTAGAAGAAAATATCCGGGTTAATGTACTGGCTCAAGAGGATTCAAGAGATCTTGATCTGATTTCTTGAAATGAAGTTTGAGCACGCGGCGGCCATCACTCTCCTTGACAGTGACACAGTAGTTGCCAATTAAGACCTGTTCTCCGCGTTGCGGGAGATGATCAAGTAACTGGGTGACATACCCAGCTACGGTACTCACATCGGTTTCTTCGACTTTAAGACTAATCATTTCTAAGAGGTCATGAAGGGCAAAGGATCCAGCGACCTCAAATTCCTGATCACTAATTTGGTGAAGTTCTTCTTCCTCTTCGGTATCAAATTCGTCTTGGATCGAACCTACTAATTCTTCGAGGACATTATCGAGCGTGACAATACCAACAGCACCACCATATTCATCAATGGCAATGGCAAGGTGGGCATGTTGTGCTAAAAAAAAGTTTAATAACTTTTCTAACGACATCATTTCTGAAACATGGAGTATTGGACGTTTGATCAAAGCTAGTTTGCTCCCGTTAGAAAGAATCATTTTTTCTAAAGAGCAGGGAGTCGGGGTGGGTTTGGGAATAGGGTTGTTTTTTAAAGAATCAATTAGACGCGCCAAGAGATCTTTAATATGCACAAGCCCAGAAGCATCATCTAATTCTCCCGAACAGATTGGAAAACGTGTGTGTTTGGATGCTACGACTTTTGCAATTTCTTCTTCAAAGATTTTTGTCAGATCAAAAATAATGACTTCACTACGAGGAGTCATAATATCGCGAACAACACGATGGCGAAGATCAAAAGCATTGAGTGCGAGCTTTTGGCCAAGAGGAGTAATTTCATCCATTTTGGTGCTCTCTCCTAAAATTAATCGGACTTCTTCTTCGCTGTGAAATAGTTCTGTTTCATTGGCTGGCTCGAGCCCAAAGATATATCTTAGCAGGCCATTGGAAGCGCCGTTGAGCAAGATAATGGCAGGACGAAATAGAAAGTAGAAGGTTCTGAGAATAGGGCTTAGCCACAATGTTGTCTCAATAGGTTTACGAATAGCAAAGGTCTTGGGTGATTGCTCTCCAAGCACAATGTGGAGAAAGGTGATCAAGACAAATGCGATCGCAAAAGAACAGGAAGTGATGATTTTTTCTGAAGTAATGCCTAAAGAAAAAAAGAGAGGCGTAAAGAGTGAGTTTAAAAACGGCTCTCCAATCCATCCCAGCCCAAGACTCGCCAGGGTAATCCCAAGTTGCGTTGCAGAAAGATAAGCATCAAGGTGCGAGGTGATATGACGTGCTTTTTCTGCACGAGGATTTTTTTCTTCTATCAAGGCTTCTAGTTGACTCGGGCGAATCTTAACAATGGCAAATTCCGAGGCAACAAAGAGAGCATTTAAGCAAACAAGGAAAAAAATAGCGCCAATTTTTAATAAGATAACCTCAGCAGAATCCCAATTTGCTGAAGGGATGACGCAGACCACAGGCTGAAAAAAAGCGAGCACAAAAATCAATGTTAAGCAGGTAGCCTTTAGATATAGTCAAATTACTTTGAAATGAAACGAAATGATTTTGTTCTTATTAGAAAACATCTTCGTTTGCGTCTCGTCACGTTATCTTTAGATATACTCATCACGAATGAACATTAGGATTTTTTTACTTGCTGCTTTTTGGCGAGTGCTTGTGTTGTTATCACTCCTTTTGCCTTGCTAGTCCCAAAACTCCTGCTCAAAAAATCCCAAAATTCATTTGGGCAAAGGGATGCTTTCGTCTATGTAGTTGTTAGAAATCGCAGTGAAGGGTAGCGCTCTCATTTTTTTCTCATTTTAAGGCAGGCGAGTGAGAATCTATGAGGATGCCAGATGGCAAAGATCAGGCAGAATTGCCTAAGCAAGGAACTACCAGCTCGACTTTGTGACCCCTGGAATCAGACCATTGGTAGCCATTTCGCGAAAGGTGATACGAGAGAGCTGAAAACGTCGAATAAAGGCGCGGCGACGACCGGTAAGTTTACAACGATTAGAAAGACGAGTAGGGCTAGCGTCGCGAGGTAATTGGCTAAGACCAATATAATCTTTTTTTGCCTTTAATTCAGAACGCAGTGCCGACCACTTCGCAACAGTTGCACGTTTGCGTTTTTCTCGTTCTAGCCATGAAGTTTTTGCCATAAGAAGTGGAAATTACCATAAAAACAGTCGCTAGCAAGCACTTTTTAGTAGATTTTTCAATCTTATAAAATTCGGGCTAGAGTTCTAGTGTTTTTGGAAATTTGCTCAGTAGTTGATATCCGGAAGGTGTGACAGTGATGACGTCTTCATGGCGGACCCCTCCAAGACCAGGAATGTAGAGACCAGGCTCTATTGTAAAGACATGACCTACTTTTAAAATAGCTTTTCCAAAACGAGGCTCTTCATGAAGTTCAAATCCCAAGCCATGACCTGTTCCATGAAAAAAACCACTCCAACGTCCCTCTTTTTGCTTAGTTGGATATCCTTTTTTGGTGAAGAATTGTTCGACAGTGTGATGAATTTTTTTTCCAGAGGCTTTTGGTTTTATTTGTGTTAAGGCAATCTCTTGTCCCTCTAGACATGTGTTCCATAGGTGATATTGCGCTTGTGATGCCTTTCCTCGTACGACCGTACGTGTTAGATCACCATAATAGCCGCTTTTTGCATCGCGCGGAAAAAGATCAATAATGATCATTTGATGTGCATAGAGAATACCATGACCACGTTCATGGGGGTCACATGCTTGCAAGCCGCCGGCAATAATCGAGTCTCCTTGAGGAATTCCCCCTGCCTGGTAAAGCGTCACTTCGATTTCCTGACGAAGACGTTCTGAAGTTAGTGGCTTTCGATGCCATAGGAGCTCATAATTCTTTCCGATTTTACTCTCTTTGAGTATTTCCATCGCACGTGCCATTCCTGTCTCCGTAATATGCATCGCACGCTCTAAAAATTTTATTTCCTCAGATGTTTTGATGGCACGTTGAGGAAAAAAAAGACCTGTCTTCGTTTCTAGAGTGATACCAGACTCTTCAAGAGAACGTGCGCGTGAAAGTGAAAAATTATGAGGAACAATAACATGAAAGGCGTGTTGTTTTTTAAGAAAAGCAGCGATTATCTGAATGTCACTCGGCTCTTTTTTGAGCTCTGATTCAACTTCTTTTGCTAAACAACTCCATGACATCACCTCATCTACGCGTGCCTCTCTTCGGCCCCGATCTAGCTCAAGATCACTTAAGAGAATGATTTTTTTTCCATGATGTTCGAGATAAACAAAGTCATCTGGTGCGCGAAACCCAGTTGCGTAGAGCATATCAGCTCCGCGTTCGCTCTCAGAAATCAACAAACACGATAGGGGTACTTTTTTGATCTTATTATTTCCTGCTTTTTTCTTCATGGCTAAAAAATATTTCTACGTAAGCCTTTCTTGAGAATGCAAGTTCAGCTTCTTGTACTTAGCACTCCTCCAGATGATGCAAAATATTATCAATATTCTTGCATTCGGAAGTGTGGTTTTGAGGGCATGTCACAAGAGCAACATCTCTTTGACTCATCAATAGAATCCCTAGATGTGCCGCAGAGATTGGCTCTTGTCCCATATCATGCTTATCATACCTATAGGCACCTGGCGTCCTAAATCGATAGATGGGAATTCCTTGAGTTAGGCAAGGAAAGTCCATCATCCTGTCATAGAGATGATAAGGATCAGTCTTGGAAAAAACATTCAAAAAGTCGACATAGTGCGGAGCTGTCTTTTCCTCCTGCGAGTCATTTGCGTGGAGTGTGCTAGGAATTCCCAACAAAAAAGACAAACAAAGAATGAAAATGAAAAAAAAGAAGTTCTGGGACTTTTTCACGTCGCGGAGCATAGAACCTCAAAGATATCCACGCAAGGGCTTTTCTATCGTTTCACAGTTACTGGTGTTCCAATAGGTGTGACATCAAAAAATATTTTAGCCATACGATCCGGTAATCTGATGCAACCATGAGAATCAGGCACTCCCGGAAGAAATCCAGTATGAATGCCTACCCCTGGATAGATCATCATATAATAGGGCATAGGAGAACCGACAAAATGTGCTCCTGGAGGCATGGGAACTTCTCTTACGACAATATTTTTAAGAACAATATCGCCCTTGCTGTTGAGATAATCACCACACTCCGAGGATACGTGATGAAGATCTTTTTTGATGATTTTATAATGCCCTGTTCTTGTTTCACGTCCTTCGGCTCCTGTCGAGACGGCAGATACGGCAACAAGTTTCTCATTTTTATAGTAGTAAAGTCGTTGTTCACTCAAATCAATAGTGATAGAAGGTGCCCCTGAAATAGCCTCTCCATCCCAGTACGAAACACGATCAGCAAAGGTAGCTCTTTGCTCTGAGCTTAAAGAACCATTGAGTCCAAGATAACGCGTAGAAGGGGCATTTAAACGATGGTCATAGGATGCGCAACTATAAAAAAAGAAAAATCCTAAGATAAAGAAAATGCTTTTTGGAACAACTCTCATATGAAAAACACGTGGCTACATGAGATAAGACAATAAATGGAAAAAGAAAATCTAACAGAAGTGTCGCATGAAATATTCGCTTTAATAAACATCCTTCCGATAACGCTTCTCTTTTTTCATGGTGTCGATATAGGCCGCTGCGTCCTCTGGAGATTTACCTCCAGCTAGTTCAATTGTCTTGAGGAGCGCATGCTCTACATCTTTAGCCATGCGCGAGGCATCACCACAGACATAAAAATAAGCGCCTTCCTCTAACCAGCTATAGAGTTCTTGAGCCTCTTCGAGCATTCGATGTTGAACGTAGACTTTATCCTTTTGATCGCGCGAAAAAGCCGTATGAAAACGATGTAGTGTGCCTTCTTTGTGCATGCCTTCTAATTCTTCACGATAGAGAAAATCGGTTTCTCTACGCTGATCTCCAAAAAAGAGCCAATGTTTTCCAGAAGCCCCCGTAGCTCTGCGCTCCTGTAAGAAAGCGCGAAAGGGAGCGATCCCTGTCCCAGGACCAATCATGATGATGTGACGACTGGGATCCTCTGGGAGTCTGAAATGTTTGGCAGAGTGAATAAAAATAGAAACAGGAATGTCCTCTGTCACGCGGTTGGCTAAGAAGGTGGAACAGACACCTAGGCGTTGGCGTCCAAGCGCTTCATAGGCAACGGTAGCAACCGTGAGATGAATTTCTTCCGGATACATCTTAGGAGAGGAGGCAATCGAGTAAAGGCGAGGTTGTAGCTTGCGCAAAAGTTTGACAAATTCTTCTGGTGTGAAATTTACCTCGGGGTGCTCTAAGAGTGGATCAATTACTTCACGCCCCCAGAGATATGTTTCAAGATGCTCTTTCGATTCAGATGCGCTCCATACGCTAAAATGAGAAGCTGCTGGATCCCTCTCTCCAATGGCAGCAAGAAACTGCTTCGAGGGCTCGGTGATTGCATAGTAGCGCAAGAGGACGTCACGCATGGGCATCATGTCTCCGTTAGGATTGGACACGAGCTCTTGACCATCAAACCGTAATCTCGTCAAAATTTCCTCAACAAGCAGAGGATCATTCTGTGGAAATACTCCAAGGGAATCTCCCACTTCATAGATTAATCTAGACCCTGCAATTGAGACCTCATAATGCCGTGTGTCCTTTGCTGAGCCGCTAGCTGTTAGCCTGCGATTGGTTCTAAGAATAGCAGGGAAAGGGTTTTTTCGAGAATAGGGAGGCGTGGTAAGCGACGACATGGATCTACTTTAGAATAAAAAGAGAGAACTGAAAAGAGGAAGGTAGATCTATTTTCCTGACAAACATTGTTTTTAATATTGAAATACCCGGGCTAGAATATTTTTACTCGTGCTTTTAATGTCGAGCTGCTTCTATGACTTATTGACTTGTCGAAAATAGCTATTTTTATGAAACGCATTGTTCTCTGTCTCTTTTTTTTCCTTGCTTGTGGACGGCATCACCATCTTGTCTCCGCGACAGAAGCTCCGACGATCACCGTAAGAAAGAGTGATACGTTAAACATCGCTTTTTCTGGAATTAGCGGATCTGAGGGAGCGATCCTCTCCAAAATACTCGGCAATGATCTTACGCTTGCGGGTTGTTTTTCCATTCAACCTGCAACGCAATCTTCCTTTGTCATTAGCGGTGCTTATGAGGGGGGTGGATTGGAGGGCAAGATCGTTGATCGTGCTGGTATGGTTATTTTTTCTAAGAGCTATAGAGGAGATGCTCGCCGTGTGGCGCATCAATTTTGCAATGACATTGTAGAAAAACTTACCGGGCACCCTGGTATTGCCATGAGTAAAATTGCCTTTGTCAGCAATCGGACAGGACATAAAGAAATATATGTCGCTGACTATGATGGTTCCAATGGACATCAAATCACCCATGACAATGCAATTAGTGTTTCTCCAGCGCTCAGTCCTAATGGACGCAATCTTGCCTATACGGGCTACCAAAGTGGTTACGCCGATATTTATCTTATTGATCTTCTCTCGGGAGCACGGTTGCGCTTGGTGAAATTTCCTGGCACAAATTCTGGTCCACGTTTCTCGCCCGATGGAAGCCGCCTAGCCTGCACACTTAGTAAGGATGGCAGTCCTGGTTTATATATCGTTGGAATTCATGGAGGTGTTCAACGGCTAACGTGCACACGTGGAGCAGAATCCTGTGGTACCTGGAATCCTAATGGCATGGAGCTTATTTACTCTTCTGATATGAATGGGGGTCCTCAACTCTATCGTATCAGTGCCTTAGGAGGAGCTAGTCATCTTGTCTCGACAGGATTTGGCTATGCAACAGAACCTAACTGGTCACCCAATGGCGAATCTATCGCCTTCAATGTCCGCAGCAATGGTGCTTTTGCAGTAGCTCTTTTGGATCTCAAATCGGGCATATCACGGATTGTTGCTCAAGGGGAAAATCCTGTTTGGGGACCGGATTCCAAACATTTAATCTATAGCACGAAAGATGCGCTAGTGCTCTTTGATGTCCAGCATGGAAGAGGAGTCCCTATTGTGACAGGGCTTGGAGGGGTAACTGAACCATCTTGGTCAAGGTAAAGGGATCATCTTAGTGAAATCCGGATATTTCATACTGATCGTGACGAAGAGGCTTGTTGACCCCAATCACTACTAACCGGTTGTAGTGATATAGAAAGACGGCGCTGTTTTTTGAGCTGCCGTATTTTATCAATAATATGCCAAAGGGTATAAACAATTAACACAGGATAGATTACTTGAATGATTGGTGATAGGAGACTCATGATGCGGCTAAATCCTAGATTCGTGACACATGCAGTGATGAGGCTTGTAATGATCAGTGCTATTTTATAACTCAGGCGCCCTCCACATAAATCCTTGTGAAGATACATCGCAAAAATCGCTGTTAAAGAAATTGCTGTGGCCAGACACGAGATCGCAATAGTGATATTGGCAAGTAGTCCCCCCTCTTGCCCCAAAATAATGACTGCTAATTTACTAAAAATATCTCCTCGCTCAACATGAACAAGCTCTTGGGCGTGAAAACCCGCAACAAGGCAAAATCCCATGTAGACTAATGCTAAGAGAATACCCCCAATCAGACTTGCTTGAATGCCTAAAAGGAGCATGGCTCGTGCGTCTTTGCGTTTTTCAGGATGCATCCCTTTGCTCAGACCGCTCATGATTAATCCAGATAAAAAAATAGTTGCTAGTAAATCACAGGTTCCGTAGCCAGAGAGAAGGCCCTTTGCAAAGCCCTGGGCCGGGGTCAAAGCTGATGTCATCAGTAGAGATGGGTTTAAGAGGCCTTTAATAATTAAGGTCAGTAATAAAATAATTTTTAACGGCCCAAAAAATCGCCCCAACAAATCAACAATAATACTATTTTTAATGGTGCATGCAAAAATCAAGAGGGCACACACAATAGCAAAGAAAAATAAATTAAGTGCAGGAATATGTATCTTAATAGCGGCATACGAAATCACAATACAACGGGGAATCAGTGCGAAGGGCCCCAAGAGGACCATGCAAATGAGAATCATTAGGAATGAGGGAATCTGTCCAAGAGGCGCTAAGAAGATTTTATAATCTCCGCGACTCAACATCGTTGCAAAAAGCCCTAGCAAGGGAACGAGAACAGCTGTTAATAAAAATCCCAGTACTCCCCAGAGAAGCTGATGACCGGAATCTTTTCCTAAAATTAATGGAAAAATGACATTGCCAGAGCCAAAGAGCATAGCAAACATAGCAAATCCCGTGATAAGAATCTTTCGAATTTGAGTAAATGACATTAAGATGAGGGCCTTTCGTATTGAATCTTAGAAGCTGTTTGCTCGTTTGCACGTACTCATTGAGTTTGAAGCCTCTTATAGGCAATGTCATCTGAAAATGCCTTCGAGAGCCCAAGTGGCAAGCTTATAGCTTGATCGTGCATCGGAAAAATGTCTCTGTATACTCGTCACGAATGAAAATAGAATCCAGAATATTACCAAAAAAAAGTGTTAGTTTCCTGAATATATTCTTTTTCATTATTCTCTCTTTTTTGGTTGAAGCTCGCGCCAAGCCTCATGAAATCAAAATTCCTCTCGGTCTTGCCTGGGGCGATGGCGTTGAAAAGCTTGAAGCAATGGCGCGTCCAGGAGGATTTTCTATTACACAACGACAAGAAATCAGTAATAAAATAATCCTTACTGTACATGGACTTTTAGGGACAGCCTTGCAAGAGAGTCTATTTTTCTTTCAAAACAATGGCCTGATTGAAATCGAATATCGCTATGGTGACTCCTCATGGAAGGGAGCAGGATATCAAGAGTTTTTTGATGCATTTCGCAGAATGTACGATACGAAATATGGCTCTGGCACACAACTCGTTCACATGAGCTCAACAAAGCAAAAGGATATTTTGATTTCCCTAACAGGTTATCAGTGGAGCGATGGGTGCTCTATTCTAAATCTTTATTACTACTCTGCAGCGTTCGGCGAAGAAAATTCTTACCGATTGGTGAGTTTACATTATAAGGCACCGTGATGGGGATGCTGGTTCTTGTCTTATCCCATCAGCTTTTGCAGCCTCTTTGTCACGATTAGTAAAAATATCAAGGTGAAACCTAAAACGTGAATGAAAATAGCAAATCTCACACAATATACTCGACCTCAATGTGCTTTTTTAAAGCGGCGTGTATACCATCTAGATGCGCTACACGCTTAAAAAAATAACCCGAGATCAAGTTTTGACGCCATATTTTCCATTTTCATTCACGTTTTTAGGTTAGAGATTTTCTCTGGACGATTCTCCTTTAGCGGAGGCTTCTTTTTTATAAGCAATTCTCGTGTGAAACATCCCAAGGAGTGTGCTAACAAGGCTATCGGCAATTTTATGAAGCTCCCCAATAGTAATAGGGCATTCATCGAATTGATGATCATGCAAGCGTTCTTTGAGCAGTGTATGAACGAGGTCATCAATGCGCTGTGGTGTAGGACGCTCTAAACTGCGTGTTGCACTTTCGGCAGCATCGGCAAGACTAATGATAGCGGCTTCCTTTGTGCGGGGCCTTGGACCAGGGTAACGAAATTGATCCATGTTTACCGTAGGTATATCTTCAAGACGTATATTGATGGTTTTTCCACCTGAACGAATATCTTCTTCTTGCTGGCGAGCACGCTGGAAGAAAAAGTCAATAACAGTCGTTCCGTGATGCTGACGAATAATGTCAATAATACGGCGATGTAATTTATTCTTTAAACCGAGATCAACACCCTCCTTGACATGAGCTGTAATAATGAGAGCGCTCATTGTTGGGGTTAGTTCTTCATGAGGGTTATCATCAGAGCGCATGTTTTCTGTAAAATATTCTGGTTTTATTAATTTCCCAATATCATGAAAATAGGCGCCGACACGGCAAATCGTTGGATTGGCATGAATAGCTTCTGCCGCGGCCTCTGCGAGTGTAGCCATGGCAAGGCTGTGCTGATAGGTGCCCGAAGCTTCTAGGCTTAATCTGCGTAAGAGAGGGTGATTTAAATCAGCCATTTCAAGCCAAGAGATATCAGTTGTGACATGGAAGAGATGTTCTAACATGGGCAAGAGTCCACTCACCACAACTGATGTGCCAAGTCCGCTCGCAAAGGCTGCAGCGCATTGACAGAGAATAAGGAGCCAATCATGATTTCCCGAAAAAGCTATAGAAGAGATCTCAATTTTGCCAAAAAGAATTGCTAAGAGGAGCGTGGCCATTCCAACATAGATGCCAGCACGGATGAGTTGCGAGCGTCGTCGTAGCTGAAAGCTCACGATCACAGCAATTAAGCCTGTGATAAATGAAATAATTAAAAAGGCAATATTGATATTGATAAAACGATCCACTAAACAAGCACCCCAAAGTCCCCCGAAAACAATGGCAAAGAAACCTTCTTTTTTTCCTAAGAGTGCCGTGAGTGTTAGTGGAGCTAGTGTGTAGGGAGTTAGCAGAGGTACTATTATTCGATAAAAATCCTCATGTCCTTCGCCAAGAATGAGTACTTTTACCAAAAGGAGCTGACAGAGAAGTGTTCCAAAAAGAAGTATTAACCGTGAATTGTTACAAAAAATATCATAGGCTCCTATGCGCAGTTGAAAGAGTGCAGCAAGAAAAAGTAGTAGCGCAATAAGCCCTTGTTGAGTTCCAATGGAGGTTTCACCAATCATCATGATTTCGAAAAGCCCGCTCCCTATGATGAGTATTAATAAACAACGAACGAGCCAATGGGCGCTTAAGAATCTGCTAAGTTTAGTCTCTTTAACGCGCCGTCTGATTTTGCCGCAGGTAAGACCGCGAGCTGCAAGTTGACGATGCTCTAAATATTTTACCATGATGAGATGTCTTTTAGAAATAGTGTGATATAGCTTTGCCTAAATGAATTTTAGGATTTTTTTGTGCAAGATTTTTTAGGGCTAGTCCGAATATTTCATACTAATGGTGAGGAGGAAGATGCGAGGCTAGGGTGAGGTAATGCGAGTAATGAAGTCTGACGAGGGCTGTCTGCGTACACGCTGCCCGAGGGGGACTTTCAACGTGAGCGTAGTATTCACTCTCCCTTCCCGGTCTCCGCAGGTAATTGAGATGAAATATTGGGGCTAGCAAGGAAGGGAAGAGCATGCTGCCACCGAGGTAACAGTAATGATGGCAAAGCGGCTAGCCCGTATATTTCATGCTGATCGTGATGAAGAGGCAGCGAAGGCGGATGGGGTACCACCGGCGGTCCAAGAGATCGTGTGAGAGGCTGCTCAGGGTTTGCAGGTTCTTTCAAGCAGCCCTTAAAGGGCAAGACGAGCTTCGCCAAGCGAGTCAACGCAGGCGAGCATTTTGATGCCGGGCTGTATGAGCACATACTGCCCAAGTGAACATGAGAGTCTAATGAAGCATCCATCTGGCTTCCCGGCCTCCGCAGTAGATTGGTATGAAATATACGAGCTAGCGCTAAAAAAAGAAAGTCAAATTCGCAGATAATTGTTTGGTGATTAGGATTTCTGCTCGATGTCACACAAGAGGAAATACGTGCCGAGAGGGAAGATTGAGAAGCCTTCAAGATAAATAGGATCAGATTTATTTTGACCCTTTGGGGTCCTTGTCTTTGACATCTTTATATCCATACACTAAAGCCCAAGGAGTTCTTTCTTCGGGTGATTTGAGGATTTCGACAACCGCAAAATAGGTGCCTGTTTTGTCAGGGATAATATGGGCTCCTGCTGAGACGTAATGTTTTTTATCGTGCACACGCTGCCATGCTTCTAACTCTGCTAGTTTTCCAGTGATGTCATAGAGATGTACTGAGATCTTCGCGTTTTTCACATCCGAGGCTATCAAAAACCAATAATCATTTCCTTTAAAGAGTTGTGTCATGACAGCTTTTTTCTCTTTCACGCCTAAATCGCCGCCCCAGGCATCTTTGCGGATTGCATATTGCTTGGAATAGGGAAGAGCTGCCTCATAGGCAAAGCTGAGAGCCGCATCCACACTCCCATGCGCTGAGGATAAAAGCGCAAGAAGACTCATGCACAAAAAAGCGCGGTGTTTCAAGGATGATGTAAGGTGAGATAGCACGGTGTTTTTTGATAAGAAGCGTTCAAGAAACATCATTAATTTTTAAAACAACTTCATCAGTGAGCGAGTGAATTTTTTTGACCTGCTCGCGCGGAATGTCCTGTTTTTTTCTATCGATGATTAGGCCAATTTGATTAAGAACCCCATGGATGCGTAAGACCAAGGGGTTTTTGCGTAGGCGTGGAGACATTCTGTTAATAGAGCGATCGAAATAATGGACTAATTCTGGTTGATGCAAAAGTTCGGCTCCTGGAAGAGTGTAATGTTCATTCACAATAGCAGTGAGAGCATCCGTGCCGCGAAGCCATCCCCCAAGGCTTACTAATTGAGCAAGATCTTCATCATTCATTTCATCCATAGCAGCACGGACATCCTGAAGAGCACCATCAAATTCGACACGCACACCGTGCCAATCATGATGGTCTGCTTTATCAATGATGCTTTTGCTTCTTGTGAGGACGGATTTTCGAACATTGATAGCATCAGCGAGCGTTAAGACATCACGGCCTAGTTCTTTGACGCGCTCGGTATCTTCCGCTTCAACTGCAATAAATCCTTCTGCAATAACCGATCCAAGGAGGAGTGCGACCTGTGCTCGGTCATCAGGGGTTTGTGTTTTAGGCAGTCGCAGTTGAGCTTTCCAATTAGGATTTCCTAATTTATCGAGGACTCCAAAAATTTCACTAGGTACAGGAACAACGACATCCTGGACGGAAGCTGCAGGAAAGTCAGAGAGGTTAATGGATGGGGGAGGGAGTTCTGCAAATAATGAGGAGGAACTCAAAAACAGCGAGCAGAAAACAGGAACATGGAATTTCTTGGCTGAAGCAACACAAGAAAAAAAAGCATGTTTCATTTCTAAATGGAATAGAAAAAAATGGGATGTCACGGTTTTCATGCTTTGTTTGGACGTGATGTGTAGTATAAAGGAAGTTTTTCCGGTTATCCACCGTTAATTGACTATAGCAAACATCAGAAGAGAATTGATTTTCAATGAACCCTCAAAGATTACAACACTATCTCAATATTGCCGCTAAAAAAAAGATTTTAGTTTTAGGTGATTTGATGCTGGATGAATTTGTTTGGGGAAATGTTGTGCGTATTTCACCAGAAGCTCCGGTTCCTGTCGTAGAAGTAGAACGAGAATTTAGCTATCCGGGAGGCGCTGCAAATGTTGCCCGAAACTTAAAACAGTTTTGTCAGGAGGTCTATGTTTTGGGCCAAATTGGAAAAGATGATGCTGGCGAAAAATTAAAACGCTTAATGAGCAAAGAAGGCTTGAGGACTGATGGCCTCATGGTTACTGAAAATATTCCTACTATTGTTAAAACACGCATTATCGCACAACATCAACAAATCGTTCGCGTCGATCGTGAGAAAAAAATGCTCCGTGATGCCTCTGTTTTGAACAGAGCCATGGCACAAAGTCATGCTTTGCTTGAGTCCATAGATGCGATCCTTTTTGAGGATTATGGGAAAGGATTCCTCTGCCAGGAACTTGTTGATTCAATCTTAAGCAAAAGAACCCATCAGGTGATTACCAGTGATCCTCACCCAGCAAATCTCCTGCAGTGGCCTGGCATCGCTGTGATTAAGCCAAACCGTTCCGAAGCTTTTGCAGCAGCTGGTATTGCCTTAACGCCTCCTATCTTCCCGCCAGAGGAAGATGGAGCACTCATGGCTGTTGGAGAAGAATTGCTAAAAAAATGGCAGTCGCAGGCTCTTTTAATCACCTTAGGTGAACAAGGAATGATGCTTTTTCGTTTAGGTCATCCTCCTTATCACACGCCGACTCGAGCGCAGGAAGTCTTTGATGTTTCTGGTGCTGGTGATACTGCAATTGCACTCTATACCATTGGCATTAGTGCTGGGGCTACGCCGCAAGAAGCAGCAGAACTTGCAAACCATGCAGCTGGTATTGTTATTGGAAAAATTGGAACAGCAACATGTTCGCCTCAAGAACTCAAGGGAAGTTTTTTAAAATTTGCCTGATGTGCGCTCTAAAGTCTAATGACCCTGATTCCTATCTAGTACGAGCAAGATTGAGAATCTCATCACAATGACACACCTTAGCACTACGAGCCTTAGGCCAGCTCTCTTTTTGGATCGTGATGGAACCTTAATGAAGGAAGTCGATCATTGTCACCGTCCAGAAGATGTCGAGGCGATAGAAGGCGCTGCTTTGGCCCTTGCACAAGCACATCAACAAGGTTGGTGCACTGTGATTATTACAAATCAAAGCGGTATAGGTCGTGGGTATTTTAGCGAAAAGCAATTTCAGGCTGTACAAGAAGAATTACAGCGTCAGTTAGGACAACTCATTGATGCCACCTACATGTCATCAGCTCTTCCTAACACAGATTCTCTGCGTCGCAAGCCTGCCCCTGGAATGATCTTCGAAGCAGCGAGAGATCTTGGTATTGATCTGCCTTCTTCCTATATGATAGGAGACCGCTCCTCTGATATTGAGGCGGGTAGGGCTGCTGGCTGTAAAACGATTTTGGTCTTAAGCGGATATGGCGAGGCTCACCGTGATGCCCGTGCCGATTATATTGCTAAGGATGTCACGGAAGCTATTGGGATAGCTCTTAGTCAGGATATTTCACACTGATCTACTGTGAAAACCGGGAAGCTAGGGTCGATGCTGCGTCCAAGCTCACTTTTTGACTTGGAGAAGGCTTTACCCATACAGCCCGGAGTCAGACTTCATCACTCGCCTTGCCCCATCAGCCTTTGCGCCCTCCGCAGTAGATCAACATGAAATATCCGGGTTGAACCATCGAAGAAAAGAAGAGAAAAAGCTATATGACTCAGCCTTCGGTCCAGCCTTCGGTCCAGCCTTCGGTCCAGCCTTCGGTCCAGCCTTCGGTCCAGCCTTCGGTCTTACTGTTTTTAAGGGTGTGTACTTTGATAAACAATATTCCTCCTTTTGAAGAGCAGAAGAGGTTTGCGAGGAACCACTAAAACAACAAGAAGAGGTTTGCGAGGAATGATTATGTGCCCTCTCTTCAAGCTTTCTCTTTTCAAGCTTCAGCTCTTCACGCTGTATCTCTTCAAGCTGTAGCTCTTCAAGCTGTATCTCTTGAGGATTTATCCCTTGACGCTTCATCTCTTCAATCTTCCTCTCTTTAAGCCGTATATCTTTACGCTGTATATCTTTAAGCCGTATCATTTTACGCTTCATCTCTTCAATCTTCCTCTCTTGACGCTGTATCTCTAGCTGTATCTCTATCTGTATCTTTTCAAGCTTCATCTTTTCAATCCTCCTCTCTTGAAGCTGTATCTCTATCTGTATCTTTTCAAGCTTCATCTCTTGAAGCTGTATCTCTTCAGGCTTTATCCCTTGACGCTTCATCTCTTCAAGCTTGCTCTCTTGAAGCTGTATCTCTAGCTTTATCTCTTCAAATTTTTTCCTTTCAAGCTTCCTCTCTTGAGGATTTATCACTTTACGCTTCATCTCTTCAAGCTTCCTCTCTTCAAGCTTCCTCTCTTCAAGCTGTATCTCTTCAAGCTGTATCTCTTCAAGCTGTATCTCTTCAAGCTTCCTCTCTTCAAGCTGTAGCTCTTCAAGCTGTAGCTCTTCAAGCTTCAGCTCTTCACGCTGTATCTCTTGAGGATTTATCATTTTACGCTTCATCTCTTCAAGCTTCCTCTCTTGACGCTGTATCTCTAGCTTTATCTTTTGAAGAGAAGAAGAGGTTTGCGAGGAATGACAATGACCTCTAAAACCAAACATATGTTTTATCGGGTCCAAGATCCCATGACATAATTCATGCAAACCGTTATAAAAATCGACCACTTCTTCTAACCCATAACTAAGCGCCAATTTCTGAGCTTGAGTTTCTCCTAAAATATCTATAGCTACTAGACCTGCTATATCTCCTGTCATATGGAGCAGCCACTGGGTTCCCCAATCACAGGCACTCTCAAAGCCATAATACCATCCATCAAGAGCTGTGGTAAGGATTCCAATAGGTTCCATCACCTCGAGGTAGGAGAGAGCTGCACCACCTTTAGCAGCATTGTAGATACAGGCCATCTCAACGCCTTCCTGGAACACAAAAGCACTCGCATTCCAGCCAATCCACTCGTAGGTCTTATTTGCTGCAATACTATTATTAATAATCGCCATGGTTACAGCCTCTTTTTTATCCTTACTTGTTGGAGGCTTGGGACGCTCGGTTTTATGGGCATGTGCGATTCTAAATCCTGTTGTATTGTTTTTTGTCGTTATTGCTAAGGTATGACGACCATAACGCGTTAGATCATTGCAGGTGTTATCTTTTCGAGAAGCCCAAGATCCTCCACGAATCGCACAGCTGGCAGGGGAGCTATCGCTCTCTTCTACATAATCAAGAGAAAATGTCCATTCATTGACGTTACCCTCCATGTCGTAGAGGCCACGGTGACCCTCTCCAAAAGAACTGACAGGGGTTAAGCGAAAATTAAAAGTCTGATAATAATTTATATCTCCTGGGAGATTAAAAATATAGGCATTCTCTCCGCATGCATAATTAGCATCTCCAATATATCCAAGTCTGTTAAGTGGAGGGTTTCCATCATAGGAGGTTGAATAATCTGCGTAGAAACCACAAGACTCTCTCTTTTGAACTGATGGAATCGGGTCCTGCGGGTCATAGGTAATGATTTGTCCTAGGTCGCTATAGTAGTAAGCTGCCTTGTACCATTGATCTTCTGTGGGTAGGAAAAATTGATGCCCAAGGTTCGAGACGATGCGAATAGATGTTTGTCCATTAGTTTGTTTGAATTCTTGAATTGTGTAGGCACCGGTTTCGGTAATGGTATCACATGCTTCTTGAGTAGTCTCTCCTTGAATAAAAGGAGGAGAATCATGCTCCATCCAGTTACAAAAGCGTAAAGAGCACAAAATATCTACGTACGTGACGGGACAGTCCTCTCTGTCTGCAATCGCTTGGTAATGATAATAACCTTCTCGCGTTATCATTCTCTCTAGCACAGCAACCTGAGGATCTGTTGCCATACGCTCATCAAAAAGGTGATGAGGATCACCTATAACAGCAACACTATTGAGAAAATCTGCATAGATTTTTGCAGTAATTTGATATTTTCCCATCTCAAAGGAATCCTTCACTGCTCCGAAACCCGTTTTCTCATCTGCGGAATTGTCCGGGTCAGCAATAAGCACAAATTCTTGGGCACTTGTTGGAGGCTTGGGACGCTCGGTTTTATGGGCATGTGCGATTCTAAATCCTGTTGTATTGTTTTTTGTCGTTATTGCTAAGGTATGACGACCATAACGCGTTAGATCATTGCAGGTGTTATCTTTTCGAGAAGCCCAAGATCCTCCACGAATCGCACAGCTGGCAGGGGAGCTATCGCTCTCTTCTACATAATCAAGAGAAAATGTCCATTCATTGACGTTACCCTCCATGTCGTAGAGGCCACGGTGACCCTCTCCAAAAGAACTGACAGGGGTTAAGCGAAAATTAAAAGTCTGATAATAATTTATATCTCCTGGGAGATTAAAAATATAGGCATTCTCTCCGCATGCATAATTAGCATCTCCAATATATCCAAGTCTGTTAAGTGGAGGGTTTCCATCATAGGAGGTTGAATAATCTGCGTAGAAACCACAAGACTCTCTCTTTTGAACTGATGGAATCGGGTCCTGCGGGTCATAGGTAATGATTTGTCCTAGGTCGCTATAGTAGTAAGCTGCCTTGTACCATTGATCTTCTGTGGGTAGGAAAAATTGATGCCCAAGGTTCGAGACGATGCGAATAGATGTTTGTCCATTAGTTTGTTTGAATTCTTGAATTGTGTAGGCACCGGTTTCGGTAATGGTATCACATGCTTCTTGAGTAGTCTCTCCTTGAATAAAAGGAGGAGAATCATGCTCCATCCAGTTACAAAAGCGTAAAGAGCACAAAATATCTACGTACGTGACGGGACAGTCCTCTCTGTCTGCAATCGCTTGGTAATGATAATAACCTTCTCGCGTTATCATTCTCTCTAGCACAGCAACCTGAGGATCTGTTGCCATACGCTCATCAAAAAGGTGATGAGGATCACCTATAACAGCAACACTATTGAGAAAATCTGCATAGATTTTTGCAGTAATTTGATATTTTCCCATCTCAAAGGAATCCTTCACTGCTCCGAAACCCGTTTTCTCATCTGCGGAATTGTCCGGGTCAGCAATAAGCACAAATTCTTGGGCTTTAGGCTGTATGCCACTAGCCTGAGTATTCGGGAAAAAAAGAACCAAGATGAGAAAAAAGAGGAAATTTTTTTCAAGGTGTTTTTTAAGCATCAGCGGACAATAGCATCTAAATTATTTCTTGCTTTCGTTTTCTTGCTAAAAATTAGCGCTTTTTTGCAAAATGCTCTAACGTAGCATTCATCTCCTTTCCCGAGCTGCGCAGGTGATCAGTATGAAACATTCGGGTGAGGTTTCACCTAGCTTGACTAAGATGTTATGGTCATGAAAATGCAAAAGACTTCTCAGTTATCGCATCTTCCTCGAGGAATGACACTCTTTGGTCCAGTCCGAGAAAAGGGGGTTTCACTCACCCGTTACTTTTATAAAAAGAGTGATCCCACAGCGCTATCAGATTGCTTTAAAAAGGACTCATTAATTCTGCTTCTTAATATCGGTGGTCATGCTCACATTACATCTTATTGCAAAAAAGAAGCGCTTGAAAATTATCGCTTTGCCATTACACCTCAAAAAATAGTTTATTTTTTCAAACAAAATGCGCTTCTGTTCATGCAGCGAGAAGGAGGTCAAAAACATCATTTTTTGATTCTAGAAATATCTCGTTCCTGGCTTGCCAAGCTCATGAAAGACTATCCCCATCAGACTAAAAAAGAAATTCATGACTTTCTTGAGCAAACGTCTCTAAACATTAAGCCGACGCTTTTGCCCTTTTGTATGAATTCACGGGCAATCTGTGAGGAGCTTGTTTTAGCTTATGACGCGCAAGCGCGCCCAGCTTTATGGTTTTATGCAAAAATTCTTGACCTCATTTCACATATTCTCTTAGAACCGCTTGAAGATTTTTGTTGTTCTCGTAAAGAACGTGTCGCTCTAGAACGCATTGCATTCGTAAAAAAATATCTTGCTCAAAATCTCCTTCATACTCCGTCTCTCATAGAATGTTCACAGAAGGCAGGGTGCAGCTCGTCGTATCTGAGTCGTATTTTTTCAGAGTACACGGGTATGACGATGAGTCGTTATCTAAGGAATCTCCGCTTGGAGCGTGCTGCAGAACTTTTGCGTAGTGGTAAATACAATGTGACAGAGGCGGCTATGGCTGTTGGGTACTTAAGCTTAAGTCATTTTTCTAAAGCCTTTGCGGAGATGTTTGGTTGTTGCCCATGTGTCTTTGGATTGCCCAAAAAACAAGATAAGAGGCGTTGATTTTTTAAAATAAACGGTATTCGAGCTACAACGAGGGAACAAGGTGGCGAACTGCTTCAACTACTTCTGCTGGTGTTACTTTTTGCATGACTTGGCATCCATCTAATGGGATCTCGGTCGGTGGACAAATATGTGGAATTTGAATCGCATTCCAATGGCAAGGGGAAATAGGACAGACTTCCCGGTGATGAATAGGATAGTGATTAGGGTAATATTTTACACGGGTATTTGGTCCATAAGGCCCCCACAATCCTACGCAAGGTTTTTCTAGAATTCCTGCCACATGGACGAGCATGGAATCTGGAGCAACACAGATTTCTGCGCGCTCGATGAGTGCCCATAAAATACGAGGTCGCTCAAAGGAGCGGAACTCCGCATTAGGCGGACCTAACGGCGTAAGCCAATAGTCTTGGGTTTCTAGAGGGCCATAAATTCCAATCCAGTAAATATCTGGAAATGCTTCTGCAAGGGCTTTGAAGACAGCACGGCTATGTTCAGCAGGCAAAGAGCGTATTTGCTGAGAACATGCTATTTGGTAAAAACCAAGACGACGATTCGCATAAAGAGCTTTGGCAATGCCCTTTTCCATCGGTGTAAATCGAGGGGCAACACGTTTCTCGTGATCAGGGATGGAAGCAGGATCAATACCACAAATTTGCAACATAAGATCAATAGGCTGCATCTGATTATGGTGTGCATAGCCATTGGAAATATATTCCAAATTAATATGGTAATCAAAATTCTCGAGTATGGACGACCAGTAACAGGGTAAAAGCACAATGGATTTAATCCATGGGAAGCCATACCAGAAAAGTGCTAGATGATGCTCTGAGAGGATGTGCACTTCATAGCCACGGTCAGCAAGGATTTTTGCTAAGGGCCATGTCATGATTTGATCCCCCATGCCGCCAACTCCATTATAAATAAGCACTTTTCCTTTAGGGCCATGCGCAGAATAATGCATCGGCTTTAACATGGGTTCTACTTTTGAAACTTTTTCAAAAGGAATCGAGACTTCCCATGCCTTGAGCTTATCGAATTGTTTGTCAGCAAAAAGATAGCCTTTACCTGCTTCAAAAACATCGGCACAGCCGAGTTTGACATGAGCATTTTCTAACCAGAGATGTTCAGAAAAAGAAATAACGTGCATACTGATTCATAAAAATCACGAATATAGAAGATGGCAAATTGCTTCGCAATAATTTAAACATTCTAAACTCTTTTTTATGCATAACGAGTATATGTCCAAAATTCTCTTTATAGGATTAGACGCAGCCGATTGGGGGCTGGTTTCACAAAAAGTTCTTGATGGTAAACTCCCTCATTTATCAAAGGTCATTGCTCAGGGAGTGAGCGGTCCTTTAAGATCTATTGATCCTCTTTTTTCACCTTCTCTTTGGGCCACCATAGCTACTGGCAAGCGAGCCTACGAGCATGGCATTACTGGATTTACACTGCCAGATCATAATGGAAGTGGTTTACGGCCCTACGATAGAATGTCACGGCGCTCTCCTGCACTCTGGAATATGTTTACCCATACACAAAAAACGTCTCATGTCATTGGGTGGTGGAATACTGCTCCTGCAGAAAAAATTCTAGGAGTCATGGTTGATGAAACATTTCGTATTGCACATTGTCCTTGCGAGGAACCATGGGAGATTGGACCTGCGAGTGTTAGCCCGATGTCCTTTGCAAGTAAGCTTGCTCAAGAACGTGTCCATCCTCAGCAATTATCCGAAAAGCTCTTGCGATTTCTCGTGCCTAAGCTCTATGAAATTAATCCGAGTACTGATTTTAGAATAGCTGCTATTGCAAAAGTCCTCGCTGAAGATCTCACAACGCTTCAAGTAACTTTACGTTTAATGAAAGAGGAACCGTGGGATTTGACCTCACTTTATCTCATTGGGCTTGATAGCCTGTCTCATCTCGCGATGTGCTATCGGGAGCCAATATTACCTGGAGAAAAAGAACGTGATTGCGAGCTTTATGGAGGCGTTGTTGACCGGGCCTACGAACTTTACGATCAGTGGATTGGACAGCTCATAGAAGCAGCAGGAAAGGCTTCCACTGTTGTGATCGCCTCTGATCATGGTTTCTATCATGATGTGCGCAAGAGACCTGTTTTAGGGATCGAAGAGACAGCTCCGGTTTTACAACATGCACCCATTGGAACACTCATCATGGAAGGACCCTCCCTTTGTAAGGGGCAGAGCATCCTGCATGCCACCATCCTAGATCTATGTCCTACACTACTGACCCTTGCAGGATTGCCTGTAGGAAGAGATATGCCAGGCAAGGTGCTTGAGGGGGCTTTTGTTCAAAAACCGATCATTAAGAAAATACGGTCTTGGGATAGCTCTTGGGAAGCTTCTCTAAGTCACGCTGCTCCTACTCCAGAGTCAACAGAAAGAGCATTGCGTCAGCTTGTCTCCCTTGGTTATTTGCGAGAAATGCCCGAGAGTAAACAAACAGCGATCTTTGAGGGGCAATGCAATGACTATTTACATCGTGCACTTTGTTTTCTCGCCGATGATCGCATCGATCAGGCGCTGCCTCTCTTACAAAAAGCAAATGTTATTTCAAAAAAAAGGGTGCATTCCTTCGCACGCACCGACATCTTAGAGGAGCTCGCTTCCCTCTATTTTCGTCTTGGAGCAAAACGTCTTGCCGCAGCCTGCTTTTATCACGTTGCACGCGACTCTCGTCGCAATGCTACGAAGGCTCATGAACAATTTTGGAAAAAAACAGAATCCACCTCGCAGAAGAATCTTTCTTTTAAAGATGCATGGGAAATACGTGATCTTATCGCTAGAAGCAATCTGGATGAAGAGAAAACAGCCTTCATCACAACACTTGCACGTTTTTTAGCTCACGAAAAAAATCAGGACCTAGAATCCCTCTTTGGTTATTGTGCGATGCATCCTGAAGATTTTTTAGCCCATGTGCATGTTGGTCGGTTGGCCTTACAATGTAAGAGAAACGAAGAGGGGATAGCCTTCTTGCGTCATGTAGCAAGCAGACAATTTGAGAATCCGGCTCCGCTTGCGTTGCTAGCCAACTATTATAATGAACATAGTAATGCCATGGAGGCAGAAAAATGCGCACAAGAAGCACTCTGTCGCGATCCTTTACATAGACCCTCGTGGCTTGCACTAGCAGCTTCCTATGTGCATCAAGGTCGATGGAAAGAAGCATCAAAAGCCGCACGGGAGGCCCAGAAAAGTCTTGTAGAAAGAAGTGATGCGTTCAAGCTGCTGGCTCATATTTCTCTTGAAGGTAAACAAGATTCACGAAAAGCGATGTTCTATCTTCAACGTGCAGAGAAAGCGCAATTGTTTTTGTCTCAAAGCGTAAATCCTTCTCTATTGCCAAAAAAAAGAGCCAATATAATCAAAAAGAAATTTTTGAGAAGTCAACGCGCGCGTGACTCAGCAAAAAGGAATTGTGAGATTCAATCTGCTAGTTCTTTGAGCTCCTTAACCCCGATATTTCAGACCGATCTACTGCGGAGACCGAGAAGTAAGAGTGATGCTGCACTCAACTCACATTGTGACGTGGAGGGGGCTCTACACATAGAGCCCTCAAGTCAAAATGCTGGGTCTGCGTTGACTCGCATGGCGAAGCTCGTCTCGCCCTTTGAAGAGCTGCTTCAAAGAAAGAAAGAGAGAGAGCCTGCAAACTCTGGGCAGTCTCCCTTGCGGTCTCCTGGACTACCGGTGGTACCTCATCTGCCTTCGCAGTCTCCTCGGTACGATCAGTATGAAATATCCGGTTTAAACCGACCGATTATCGTGACTGGACTTCCTCGATCTGGCACTTCCTTAATCATGCAGATGCTCGCTGCTGGGGGCATTATGATTGATGCCGATGAGCATCGTAGTCCAGACAAACATAACCCTCAGGGCTACTTTGAACATGAAAAAGTAAAAACCATGACAGCGCACGCAGCTTTTCTCAAAGCAGGGTTTGCCATCAAAGTCGTCATACCACTTCTCTTCAATCTTCCTCGCGGTAATCAATACCAGATTATTTGGGTGCGTCGAGCTCTTGACGAAGTCATCACCTCTCAGCATCGCATGGGAGGATACGTGGCAACAGCATCAGAGCTCTATCATGTCTACCATGAGTATGAAATACAGGCTACAGCCTATATTCAAAGTCAGGATTGGCCTTTGCTGATGCTCCATTATAGCTCGATTATAGAAGACCCAGAGCTAAGCGCAGAGGCAATCGCTCATTTTCTAGATAAAAAACTCCCTCTCACAGCAATGAGAGACGCAGTGATTCCAAATCTATATCGAGTACGGGAGGGGGGCTCCTTGTCACGATGAAGATGAAATATTTTCAGGAGATGAGTGTCTATCATTGGAAAAATTTTCCTCTACTTGCTAAACCATCAATTCTCGCTAACATACCTTGATGATTAGTATAAGTGGATTTGGTTCTAGTCACGCCGAGGAATATGGATATCGCTATCATGTCGAATGTGCTTCTGCAAATCGTAAAGGCCTAGAAATTGTCATTACTCTTCCACGCGGATATGCTCCGTTTAAGTCGCTCATGAGAGAGGAAGTACAAAAGAAAATGACTCGAGACCGCATGCATATTTCTATTACCAGCGAAAAAATCATTTCCTCTAAAACGTCTTTTTCAATTCTCGATCAAGCTCTCGCAAGGAGAGCTTCAAAAGAGTTACAACAGTTCCAAAAATCTCTCCATCTTTCTGGTTTGCTTACCTTGAAGGCAATTTTACAAATTTCTGGTGTTCTTGAAAATAAAGAGGTTGTGGAAGTTGATCTCATGCGTGCATGGAAGCCACTGGAAAAGGCATTAAAGAGAGCTCTCTAGTCACATCTAAAAATGGGAATCAAGGAAGGAAAAAATTTAGTCGCTGATTTACGAAAGCATGTTGTGCTTTTAGTAAAGGTGACTCAAAAAATTCAAGCGCGCGTATCAGCGCTCCTTGATAATCGACGCGCTCAATTGCTCACGCATTTTAGTGCATTAAAGATTCCTCTTTCTGTCAAGGATCCATCACAGTTACGTGAACTGACTTTTTTTGTAGAACGCAGTGATATCAGTGAAGAAGTCGTCCGTTTACAAAGTCATCTTCTGCAATCTCGTGAATTACTCACCACAAGAGGTAAAGCATGTACTTGTGATTATCTCGCAGAGGAAATGTTCCGTGCGTTCAATATCCTTATAAGGCCAAGGATGTGGCCATATCACACTGGGTCGTGCAAGCTAAATCAGAAATTGATAAAATTCGTGAACAACTCGCTAACCTTGAATAATCCAAAACATGCAGAATCATCCCTCACAGCAGCCTCCTAGAGGATCTCATTTTCAACGCACAGGAATTCTTTTTGTGATTTCTGCCCCTTCAGGAGCAGGCAAAACAACTCTTTGTACAGCATTGCGTCAAAAACCAGACTTTATTTATTCTGTTTCCTGCACGACTCGATTAGCGCGTCCTGGAGAAATTGAGGGTGAGGATTATTATTTTCTCTCTCAGCAAGCCTTTCAAAAAAAAATCACTGAAGGTGCTTTTCTTGAATATGCAAAAGTGCATGACCATTTTTATGGAACCCTCAAACAACCCGTTATTGAGCAATTGCAGCGTGGAATTGATGTTCTTATCGACATTGATACCCATGGTGCTGCGGCTATTCGCTCTAATCCTAATCCTATTATTCAACATGCATTAGCGGATGTTTTTATTATGCCTCCAGACCTTGAAGAACTCCGTCGGCGTCTAGAGCGGCGCGGAACAGAGAATGCACGTGAAGTAGAACTTCGGCTTGCCAATGCTGCTTGTGAAATGGAATGTTGGCGAGATTATCGCTATACAATTATTAGCGGATCGATGGAAGAGAATATCGAAAAATTTCGTGCAGTCATGCGTGCAGAACGCTATCAGAGTCGCAGATTTTCCTTGGTTCCAGAGGCTCCAAAAAACTCATCTCTCTCACGGGATAGCTCTGAGTAGATTGCACTCTAAAAAATATTTTCTACTCAAGGAATGTTACACGTATGAACTCACAAGCTCTTAGTTCATCTTCAGCAACAACAAGGATTCCGGCCATTTCCTCCACATCTCATCACACTATTATCATTGGGGTTACCGGTTCTATTGCGGCTTATAAGGCTGCTGAACTCGTCAGCCAATTGCGGCAGCGCGGCCATCAAATTTTTGTTGTGATGACATCGGATTCCAAAAATTTCATCACCCCACTCACTCTGCAAACGCTCTCAGGCAACCCTCTTGTAGAAAATTTTTCAGATGAAATACCAGGTTCCTCCTGTGGGCATATTGCTCTTGCCGATCGAGCTGATTTACTACTAATCGCTCCGGCAACAGCAAGTGCCATTGCGCGTCTTGCCTATGGTTTTTCGGATGATCCACTCAGTGCTATTGCCTTAGCAACACGTGCTCCTCTCCTCATCGCCCCAGCAATGAATGGCAACATGTGGGAACATCCTGCAACATGCGAAAATGTCGAGCGATTACGTTCTCGTGGGGTTCAATTTATTGGCCCTAGCCTAGGTTTATTAGCCTGCGGCTATGAAGGCTCTGGAAGGCTTATAGAATCAAGTGCTATTATTGATTGTGCTGAAAAATTACTGACGCAGAAAGTCGTTTGACTCTACGTTTTCCTACAAGTGTGCGTGTCTCCATGGTATCAATTTGATCGAGGTATCAACAAAAATGCATTTTTTATAACAAGGGGCTTGCACTCAGGAGAGGATTTTATTCTTATGCTTCTACCTCCTCGCATCTGCGAAATGAAAGGGGTGAATTCAATGCCTATTAAAAAAATAGCTCTTAAAGCAAAAGCGCCAGTAAAAGCAAAGGCCAAAGCTGTAGCAAAAACAAAAGCACCTGTGAAGGCGAAGCCAAAAGCTCCCGTTAAAGCAAAAGCTCCTGCAAAAGCGAAACCGAAAGCCACCCTCACGCTCAAAGCTCCGGTGAAAGCGAAAGTTGCAGCTAAGCCGAAAGCTTCTGTCAAAGCAAAAGCTCCAGCTAAAAAGAAAGTGGTTACTACAAAAAAGAAATAAATAAAATTCTTTGATCTAGTACATTTTTGAAAAAAAGCCAAAGATTGGGGGAAGCGTAAAAAAACGCTTTCCCCAATTTTTTTATGAATCATTCCTATCAAACACAACTTTACACTGCACGCGAAGCTGCACTAGCTGCTGGCGAGCTGCTTTGCGAGCATGCTCTTTACCATCACCAAGAACTCATTGTTGATCACCGGGAAGCGCATGATATCAAGCTAGAGTTAGATCGACGTGCTCAAGAGTTGATTGAAAAAAAGGTAAAACGTGTCTTCCCTGATTTTGCGATCTATGGTGAGGAATCAAGCAGTGGTGATCCAAATGCAGAGTATAGATGGGTGATTGATCCTATTGATGGCACGGTGAATTTTTTTTATGGAATCCCTCATTTTGCTATTTCTATTGCCTTGCAACGTAACAAGGAAACTGTTGTCGGTGTTATTTATGATCCAATGAGGAAGGAGCTTTGGGAAGCAAGCAGAGGAGGTACTGTTCTTCTAAATAAGAATCCTATTGTTGTGAGTAAACGCTCGTTATTAAGTGAAGCTGTTCTTTCTATTGGCATGTCTAAGAGTGCAACAACTATGGAAAAAACATTACCCCATTTTCTAGAACTTCTCCGCTCTGCCCATAAATGCCGGATGATGGGGAGTGCTACGCTTGATATTGCCTACGTTGCTTGTGGTCGGCTCGATGCCTACATCGAAGGACAAATCAGTCTCTGGGATATTGCGGCAGGAGCACTCATGGTTGAAATGGCAGGAGGCACTGTTGATCTCAAAGCACATGATGAGGATCCTGATAAATATTCCATTCTAGCAAGAGGTTCGCTCACAAGAGAAGTATTGCAGTGCACGGATTAACTTCTTGGTGTCAATAGTGCAGGCTCTATTTTTTTATGATGCAATCTGTAAAAAAATTATTTTCTCATTTTCTTCAAATGATCGTTTGCTCTTTAACAAGAGCACTGCCGAGGATGGTGACACGTACTGGTATTGGTTATGATATCCATCCTTTACTTGTCGGTCGTCCTCTTATTTTAGGAGGCATTAGGATTACTCATCCTCAAGGGAAAGGTCTCTTAGGCCATTCAGACGCAGATGTTCTCGCGCACGCAATTGCTGATGCCTTGCTCGGAGCTGCTGGCAAGGCGGACATTGGGGTCTATTTTCCTAATACAGATGCTAGCATTCAAAATATTTCAAGCCTTTTGATTTTAGACAAAGTATCCGAGATGATTTCTGCAGAAGGTGGAGTAATCATTAACATCGATGCTACTCTTATTGCGGAGGAGCCTAAGATTGGACCATATGTTGATTTAATGCGGTCATCTATAGCCGGGGCATTGAAGATTTCCGTTACGGCGATTGGCCTTAAAGCCACTACTAACGAAGGGCTCGGAGCTATAGGCCGCAGCGAAGGAATTGCAGCCCTAGCGACTGCCTCTATAGAGATGCAGTATTTATGTCGATGAAATTTTTCATACGACTCTTGAGAATGAGCTCGAATAAGTCTTAACCTTAACAACTGTTTTGCCTCTCCATGTTTTATTTCTACAACACTCTCACGCGTGAACATGAACTGTTCACTCCAGGACCAATTATACGTATGTATACCTGTGGGCCTACGGTATATGATCATGCGCATATTGGGAATTTTCGTGCCTACGTCTTTGAGGATCTCTTGCAACGTCATTTAGAAGCTCAGGGCAATAGAGTGAAGCGAGTCATGAATTTAACCGATGTTGATGATAAAACAATCCGCGGCGCTCGTGGAGAAGGGGTTTCCTTGGACAAATTCACAGCGCGCTACAAAGAAGCTTTTTTTCAGGATTCAGCAGCCCTGCGGCTTCGTCCTGCGTGTGCTACCCCAGCAGCTACTGATCCAGAAAATATTGCTGCCATGATTGGCATGATTCAGGTGCTCTTAGATCAAGGTAATGCCTATATTGCAGAAGATCACTCTGTCTATTTTCGAATTGCTTCTTTTTCGCGTTATGGAGCGCTTGCCCAGGTTGACCGAGATGCTCAGCGCTCGACGCTGCGGATGAAACATGATGAATATTCTAAAGAGGAGATTGCTGATTTTGCTCTCTGGAAAGCATGGGATGAAGAAGATGGGGATGTTGCTTGGCAAAGCCCATGGGGCAAAGGTCGTCCTGGCTGGCATATTGAATGCAGCGCCATGGCAACACGTCTTCTTGGTCCTCACATTGATATTCACTGTGGAGGGGTCGATAATATTTTTCCACATCACGAAGCAGAAATCGCTCAGTGCGAATGCGTGAGTGGCACACAATTTGTTAGTCTCTGGATGCATTGTGCGCACCTCATGGTTAATGGAATGAAAATGTCAAAGTCTGCAGGAAATTTCTACACCGTGCGTGATTTGATGAAACAAGGATGGAGCGGTCGTGAAATTCGTTATGCTCTTTTAAGTGTTCACTATCGTATGCCACTGAATTTTACGCTCGAGGGAATCGCCTCCGCACGACAGGCCCTCCATCGCATTGATGAGTGGAGAGCGCGCCTTGAGGAATACCTTGCGAACGTTCCCTCGCATACTACTTCTTTGAGTCTGGAAAAATGTGGCACGGTGAATGTTAGGGATTTTTTTATTGCCCTCGATGATGATTTAAACATCTCTGCTGCGCTTGGAGTATTATTTGAGGTCATTCGTGAATCACATCGTTTGCTTGATCAAAAGGCTCTTTTACCTACAGATGTACGAGCTCTTCTTAATTGGTGGTACAAGGTTGATAGTGTCCTAGCGATTGCTTCTGATTCTCTTGATGGTGATATTCCCGAGGAAGTTCAAAAGCTCGTTGCCTTACGACAAGCAGCACGGTTTTCCAAAAACTGGGAGGAGAGCGATCGTCTTCGTGATACCATTGCAGGACTTGGATGGAATATTAAAGATAGTAAAAGTGAACAAAAGCTTGTACGGAAAGCATGACAAATACTCAAAGTACCCCCATCGTAATTCTACTCTTGAGGATTCGTTCCTCACTCAATAGATTGTGCGGATGTAACATACTTTTCTCAAGTGAATGTTAGGAATTCTGACTGTAATAAGCTCTTCAAGTCTTAGGAGCCTAACAATTCCTAAAATTCATTTGGGCAAACAAAGTTATCTCACACTCTTCATTCTATGCTTGACCGATTTTCTTCCAGTTGCCTTTCAAGATTGTTGCGATATTTTTTGCTCGGTTCTCTTTCCTTGGTTGTACTAGACATTGTTGATGCCCAAGAGACGACTGCGCCGCTAGTCATACCTCAACAACAAGAAGAAGTTCTCGCACCATCTGCCTCTCATCATCCTCAGGAGCCACTTGATCCATCGAAGAAGCCAGATCAAGCTGACGAGGGATCATCGGTAAAAGATCATCTCGTGTCAGAAGCAGCTTCTCAATCTCCTTCAGAGGGCTCCTCGGACACCTCTTCTTCACTCATTCCTACAGATCCATCGATGATTCCCCCTCCAGGATCCTCAACATCTGGGGTCAATGATGGAGTCAGCAATGTATCTGTTTCCACCTCTAGTGAGCTAGATCCATCAAGTAACTCGCCATCCGCGATGCCTTCGACTCAAAGTATTGAAAAAAAGAAACACGAAATAAAAATAAGATACTACGAAGTGCGAGCAGGCATTGAGAAAGAAGCTGATGTTTCCTCGTTAAAAGACAAAGCTGATCACGCCACTACCGATGAAGAAAAACGCCAAGCACTACGGGCCTATTACAAATTACTCTTTGCAAAAATGAAAAAAATGGATCCCTCTATTGCAGATCGGTGTAATCTTATGGAAAAAGCCTATTTGCGGCACTTGGAACAAATCACTCTCCAACCTACAATCCCTTTATTGCCAGAAACAGGATCTAGCCCGAATATTTCACCCTAAATCTATTATAGCTTGTGGAAAGCTCTATTATTACTGCGTTGGTCTCGAATTGTGATTTGGGCGGTATGTACACATACAGCCCGGCATCACAATCCTTCACCCGCCTTGTACTAACAAGCTTTGCACAGTGCCTCATTACGATTCAGTATGAAATATCCGGACTAAGTAAAAAGGTCCATTAAGAGAGAGGGAAGCAATCAATTTTTTATCATTAAGCGATAGTAGATTAATCATCATGAAGCATAAATTACGTTTATTTAGCGGCTCTGCTCATCCTCAGCTTGCCTTAGAGATTGGTGCGTATTTAGGACAGGAACTCGCAGATGCCACTGTCACCTCGTTTCCAGATGGTGAAACATTCGTGAAAATTAATGACAACATTCGTGGCCAGGATGTTTTTATTGTTCAGCCAACGTGTCCTCCGACGAACCAAAATATCATGGAGCTGCTCATCATGGTAGATGCAGCACGTCGAGCAAGTGCAGATCGCATTACAGCGGTCATTCCCTTTTTTGGCTATGCACGACAAGATCGCAAAGATCAGCCGCGCGTTCCAATTACTGCAAAATTAATTGCCAATATCCTTGTTGCTGCAGGTGTGCAGCGTGTCTTGACCATGGATCTTCATGCTCAACAGCTTCAAGGCTTTTTTGATATTCCAGTAGATCACTTGTATGCATTGCCCGTCATGGTCAAACATATTCGCTCCATGAAGCTTGAAAATCTTGTGGTTGTTTCTCCTGATGTTGGTGGCGTGAAGATGGCTTCTGCCTATGCAGAAGCACTGGGAGCTAGTCTTGCCATTGTGGTGAAACGCCGTCGTAGTGCAACAGAAGTCGACGCATCGCATGTGATTGGTGAGGTAGATGGAAAAAATGTTCTCATCATTGATGACCTTACAGAAACTGCAGGAACCATTACAAGCGCTGCTAAAATATTAAAAACTTTAGGGGTTTGTGATATTTATGCTGGTGTCTCGCACGCAGTACTGACAGATTTAGCAGTTGAACGAGTGAGGAGTTCAGAAATTAAAGAGCTCATCACTACTGATAGCGTTCCAGTCCGCCATGATATGGCAGACCGTGTGAGGGTGCTTTCCGTTGCCGAGCTTCTTGGCGAAGGAATTCGCCGTATTCATGAAGGCGAATCAGTTAGTTCTTTATTTAGGTTAAAATAACCACATCATTGTAACTTCCCACCTTGACACATTAATCTTATGGCAAAACAGGTAAAACTCTCGGCACATTCTCGTAAACACGTTGGACGTAACTGCGTTAAACAACTCCGTTCTCGTGGAGCTGTTCCAGCTAACATTTATGGCCCTAAAAATGAGCCAGCAAATATTGAAATTAACGCTAAGGATATTAAGCGTCTTCTAGCACACGCATCAGGTGAAAATATTCTTGTAGAACTTGAGATCAGTGAAGAAAAAGGCACAAAAACCCACCTTTCGCTCATTCAAGAAGTCCAACATCATCCTGTTCGTGGTGATATTCTCCATGTCGATTTTCTCGAAGTTTCCATGAATGAGCTGCTTCATACAGAAGTGCCTCTGGAACCTTTTGGAGACGCCGATGGTGTTAAGAATTATGGCGGATTGCTCGAGCAGTTAATACGACACATTTCTATTGAATGTTTGCCTAAAAATCTTCCCGAATCCATTCGTGTGGATATTTCCTCACTTGCTATTGGAGAAGCATTACACGTTCGTGACTTAGTGATGCCGACAGGCGTCGTTGCTACAAGCGATCCGGATTTAACAGTCTTTCTTGTTGCAGAACCAAAAGTTGAAGATCCTTCTAAGTCTGATCAGCCTCAACAAGCTCCTGAAGTCATTAGGGAAAAGAAATCAGCTGCTGAAGGTGAAGCAAAGAAGTAAGATTTTGTTTTGATATCTTTCGTGACAAGTTGCAAGGAGAGGTACGTTCATTAATAAAAAATTCTAATAATGACCCGACTAAGATGTAACTAAGATATAGCAAAGATAAAAAATTATTTTACTAACTTTTACTGATGGAACGAAAAAACGGCAATCACCAAGCATGCATTACCGATCCTCCAGAACTACCATCTTATCTAGGCAATGTAGCTCGGCCTTCAATCGATCTTAATAAAGCTCCAAGCCAGACTCGCCTCATTGTTGGGTTAGGTAATCCCGGCAAAGAGTACAATGGCACCAGGCATAATATTGGATTCACTATCCTTGATGCACTTGCAAAACGTCATGGGAGCAAATTTTCTTTTGAAGCAAAATGGAATGCAGAAGTAGCAAAAATTCCTGCCACTTCTACTTCTGCCTGTGATTTACACCTCATGAAGCCAATGACTTTTATGAATTTAAGCGGGACTGCTGTTTCAGCCTATGTTCGCTTCTTCCATCTAAGTGCGTTAGAGACTTTGGTGGTTCTTGATGATGTTGCTCTGCCCTTGGGCAAATTACGTTTTAGAGCAGAGGGGAGTGCGGGAGGCCAACGTGGACTGGAATCGATTTTAACTCATTTTTCAACACAGGAAGTTCCCCGTCTACGTATTGGAGTGGGCTCTTCTATGGAAAAAAAAGAGATCTCTTCTAATAATTTATCTCACTATGTATTATCGCGTTTTAGCCAAGAAGAATTACCACAAGTCGATGCATCCATCACGCACGCTCTGGATGCTCTAGAATATCTTCATCGAGAAGGTCTCGACAGGACGATGAATTTTTATAATTCTAAGAACCTGTGTTTAAGTTTACCTGACATTGGGGAAAATGTAACTCATCGGGATCATGCCTCCTCGAGCATAACAAGCTCTTGTGAGCCTTGAGTTCGGGAGCCATGATCAAATTTAGTAAATTTACACTCAGAATTTAAATCAGATGATAGCATTTTAGCTCGATAGGCTAGATGTGCTTCTCCTGGAAATTTTTTAACTTAAATATCTTTATCAAATAAATTTTAGGATTTTTTATCTAAGCATTTTTCATGATGGCAAGCTCCTTGGAGCTTGCTTCTAGCGAAGTCGCTTTCCTGATGAAAATCAACATCACCCCAAAAGCAGCCAGTAAACATTCCTGAAGTTCACTGAAAAACTCTACTACACAAAGCATACGCAATACCATTATGAGAAACTACTATGAAATCCTCCTCGCCCTTGTTGTGAGTAGTCATGAAGAAGAAATCAATACTCTTTTAGAACGCCTTGAAAAAATCATGAATTCTGAAGGAGCTATTGTCGAAGAAGTCCAACGCCTTGATCGCAAAGAATTCGCCTATCCACATCGTCATATGAGTTCTGCGCTTTATGTGAATTTTATGATTACGGCGGAACCTGCAGCCATTGCTAAACTCAAACAAAAATTCACGTTAAGTGCAGAGGTAACTCTCCAAAACTATTTTTATAAAGGAAAAGTAGCTATTGCTTCCACCATCACAAGCAAACCACGCAAACGCGCAAGCAAAGCAACGCTTGCAGTTTAAGGGATAGATTTATTTTTCTAACCTCAGATTGTTTCAATCATGGCAAATCTTAATAAAGTTCAACTTATCGGCAATGTCACTCGTGATCCAGAAATCAAATACACGCCAAAGGGTAGTGCCGTGCTTGATTTAGGCCTTGCGATTAATCGTTTCTATTCGAGTGACAATGGAGAAAAACGCGAAGAAACAACCTATGTCGATGTCACGCTTTGGGGTCGTCAGGCAGAAGTTGCTGCTCAATATTGCAAAAAAGGACGTTCGATTTATATTGAAGGACGTCTTCAGCTAGATTCTTGGGATGATAAAACCTCGGGTCAAAAAAGAACACGTCTGCGTGTTGTAGGAGAAAATATGCAGTTGCTTGGACCACGTCCTGGGGGTGGAAACTCTGAGATGCCTCCTGAAGAAGAAATCTCTCCTTCTCGCGCCTCTTCTCGTCCTTTGACCCATTTGAAAGGAGCCCCGTCGCCTGCTTCTCTGCCTGTTCAGCCCGATGATGAAGAGGATGATATTCCGTTTTAACAACCCCTTAGAATTTTCCCTTACCTTGCATGTCGATTACAGCACTTGATTCTATGGCAGTCGGGACATTGATTCCGACCTTTTCACTCCCTAATGTGCTTACTGGTGAATATGTAAGCTCTGCTGAGCTCAGGGCTTCTTTTCCCAAGGGGATACTGATTATTTTCCTCTGTCGTCACTGTCCTTATGTGAAACATATCCAAGCTGAATTAATACATCTTGCGCATGACTTCATGCCTCAAGGCATTGGATTTATTGGTATTTGTTCCAATGATGCGACCACCTATCCCGAAGATGCACCTGCATCGCTTAAGGAAATGGTTGAAAAAGATCAGATTCCTTTTCCTCTTCTCTTTGATGAATCACAGGAAGTAGCGAGAAAATTTTCGGCATGTTGCACTCCTGATTTTTTTCTTTTTAATAGTTCCTCCAGGCTCGCCTATCATGGTCGCTTTGATGGAAGCACTCCCAAGAATAAGGTTGTTCTTTCAGGAGATGAACTGCATTCTGCACTCGAAACACTCTCTCGAGGGGGGATTCCCAAAGAGCCATTCTATCCTTCCATCGGATGCAGTATTAAATGGAAGCAATGAGATGCAAGGCAAGAAATCTATTATCCTGATTCTTTTATTGCTTAGTGGAGCAATCTTCTTAACGGGGCTTTCTTTTTTTCTCGATGCTCCAGTGCGGGAGCTGATTCTTCAGACAGAGGGAAAGGAGTGGGATCATTCTGCTAAGCGTCAATTTTTTAATACGATAAGTCGTTATGGTGATTGGCCTGAATTAATGCTCCTAGGAGCTCTGGGCGTAGGCATAGCACGCCAATGCCAAAGTAGGCGATGGCAGGAGATTTTTTTGATGGCAATGGTAGCCTCAACCCTAGCAGGAGCTATTACTAACACACTTCGACTGACAACAGGGAGAACACGTCCGCGTGTTTCTCCACAGAGGGAACAAGCATGGTACGGTCCATATCACAACGGAGAATGGACTATAGGACATGCTCCATGGAATAGTTTTCCCTCTGGACATACGGCAACAGCATTTGGTTTTGCCATTGTCATTTTCTTAGCAAGCCCTATGTGGGGTTTTTTAGCCTTGCTCATAGCAGCCCTCATCGCCTCCTCAAGACTCATACTTGGAGCGCATCATCCCTCTGATTTAGTCGGAGCAATTTTTATCGCCTCTGGTGTTATCTGGCTGCTCTCAAATTCAAGGATACAACGCTTATGCATCATGAACTCTCTTTTCCTAACAAAGAGATGCAGCTCACAAAAGCACTCTTAATTCGCAAATACCGTCTTTCAGAAACGAGTCTGATCACTGTATGGCTGACACAAGAGCACGGAAAAATTAAAACCACAGCTCAAGGAGCTATGAAGCAAGAGAGTCCTTTTGCAGGATGCTTGGAGCTTTTTCGAGAAGTAATGATTTCCTTTTTATGGAGCACAAAAAGTGATTTGCATTATTTAAAAGAAGTCACGCCGATCATTCCTCAAGACTCTCTTCATATTGGTTATCTAACATTACTGTTTGCTTCTTATTTTGCAGAGTTATGTGATCTCTTTGTTGAACCATCACATCCTGTTCCAGAAATCTTTGATTTACTCAGTCGTGCTTTAAAATTTTTAAATAAGAACAGACCCACCTTGCGTGCGTTAAGGCACTTTGAAACAGAACTTGCAAAGGCATTAGGTATCTATAATCCGTGTATTTCGACAGAAGAGTCCTTATGTGCAGCTGGTATAAACTTACCCCCTAGTCGCAAAAAACTTTTAACCCAGATATTTCATACTGATCGTTATGAGGAGACTGCGAAAGCTGATGGGGTACCACCGGTGGTTCAAGAGATCGCGGGCGAGACTGCCGTAACCGTTAGATTAGGGACAGCCCTTTAAAAGAGCGAGACGAGCTTCGCCAAGCGAGTCAACGCAGGCGAATTGTCTGACGACGGCTGTATGAGTCCATACTATCTGATGAAGACTTCGAGCTTGGGTGCAGTATCCACCTTAGCTTCTCGAACTCCGCAATAGATCAGTATGAAATATCCGGGTTAGATCTTTGAATATAGGCTCCTAGTTTATTAAGTTTTTTATCAATGCCTTCGTATCCTCGATCAATGTGATAGACGCGGCTAATTTCAGTAACGCCATCAGCTGCAAGAGCCGCTAAGATAAGGGCTGCCGAGGCTCGTAGATCGCTGGCCATTACAGGAGCGCCGCTTAATTGATTGACTCCGATAATTGTTGCAGTAGCACCATCAAGTTCAATATTAGCACCCATGCGTTTTAACTCTGCAAGATGCATGAAGCGTTGTGGAAAAATATGTTCTCGTATCGTGCTAACTCCCTGAATGGTAGCAAGCATTGCACAAAGCTGAGCTTGTAAATCAGTAGCAAACCCAGGAAAAGGATGAGTCTCGATTTGCACAGGTTTTTTAAGATGAGTAGAGGTGATGGTGATGCTCTCCTTCTGTGTGACGAGGTCAAACCCTGCATTCGCAAGCGTCGATAGAAGAGCGTCCAAATGGTGTGGAATAACCTGACTCACGGTGAGTGTTTTGCCAGCAATGGCCCCAGCAATAAGAAATGTGCCTGCTTCGATACGATCGGGAATGACTGTATGAGTAAATCCACTTAATTCTTTCACTCCTTCAATGACGATACGTGAGGTGCCAGCTCCATGAATTTTTGCTCCCATTTTAATCAGTACCTCAGCTAGATCGATGACTTCTGGTTCTTCAGCCGCTCCGTCAATAACGGTCATTCCATCGGCAAGGACAGCTGCCATCATGATGTTTCCTGTGCCTAAAACAGTCGGTCCATATTTCCCCCGAAGATTGACTGTTGCCCCTTGAAGATGAGATGCAAGAATATGAATGTCTCCTCCTTTGACTTGAACAGTGGCACCTAAGTCCTCAAACCCTCGCAGATGCAAATCAATGGGACGATCGCCAATAACGCATCCACCCGGAAGAGAGACAGTAGCTGCATGTTCGCGTCCTAAGAGTGGACCAAGAATACAAACAGAAGCGCGCATTTTTCGAACAATCTCATAAGGTGCTTCTGTGTTAATATGAGATGCTTTTACCTGAACAACCCCACTGGCTCTTTCGACCTCACACCCAAGCATACTTAAAATCGTGAGCATATAATGAATGTCACTTAAATCAGGGACATGCTCAATAATACAACGCTCGCGTGTAAGAAGTGTTGCCGCTAAAATGGGAAGAGCAGAATTTTTAGAGCCGCTAATAGAGACTTCTCCTTGTAGGGTTCGACCACCATGTATAATCATTTTATCCATGAGAAAATATTTAGGAAAGGAGCGTAGGTTTCACCTGAATAAGAGATGTAGCGTCAAGCGAGAAGGGTGAAAAAATGATGCTTTTTGTTATTTTAATATTGTGAGACCTGCAGTACCATAGCCTCTGTTCATTCGCTAGGAGGAAGCCCCTACGTCACAGCTTAAAAAAAACGAATTGTCACTTGCGACGAGTATAGCCAAATTACTTTGAAATTACATGAAAATCCTTGCGTTCTTTCATGTAAGTTTAAAGTAATTTGACTCTCAATTGTAATTTGGGCTTCATTGCCCCAGTTCATATCATTGCCGAGGAAGCTCAAACATCACAATCTTGCGCTCGCCTTGTCCCAATAAACTTTGCATTGGTGCCTCACGACGATTCAACGTGAAATATCCGGGTTAAAGATAAAATATCCGTTACGGTTTTTTTTTGTAGCCTCTAAGCCTAGATCCAGTCACTGTTTGCTCTGTTTCTTCTTGCAACCCACTATGTAAAATTCCCTTATGAATCACAATCCTTCTATTGTTCTGACCATTGCGGGTTCTGACTGTTCTGCTGGAGCAGGAATTCAAGCAGATTTGAAAACATTTTCAGCTCTAGGCTGCTATGGATTAACTGCCGTTACTTGTGTTGTTGCAGAAGTACCAGGTCAAGTTATCTCTATTCAAGCGATAGAACCTGAAATTGTACGCGATCAAATAGCCATTTTATTTGAGACTTTTTCTATTGCGGCAGTAAAGACGGGCATGCTTTTCTCTAAATCAATTATTCATGCAGTAGCAGATATCTTTGATTCTCTCCCTCAGCTTCCTCCTCTTATTATAGACCCAGTGATGATTGCAAGTAGTGGCGATCCTTTGCTAGAATCTAATGCTGTTGAGGCTTATCGCGAACGCCTCTTTCCTCTAGCCACACTTATTACTCCGAATTTAGATGAATTGTATTTTCTTGCCTCGGTGGTCAAACGACCCACTTCTATTGATGAAATGAGGCAAGTAGGACAAGAGCTTCTTGCGAAATTAAAAAAATCTCTCTTACTCAAAGGAGGTCATCTTGATATTGATACGGCAACTGATTTGCTGCTCCTTCAAGATGGAAGTGAACATGCTTTTTCTGCTCCTTTTTTACGTGATGTTGAAACACACGGAACAGGCTGCACCTATGCCGCTGCCATTACTGCACAGCTTGCAAAAGGAGATTCTATGGTCGATGCGGTTGCCAATGCCAAAAAATTCATTACGAATGCTATTGGAAGTGCACATCGCTGGCATCAGGTAAGTGCGCTCAATATTATTGCTCGCCCATGATGAGTACAATGAGACATGAGTTCTGGTGTTTGATTATTTGACTCATATTAGAAAAAATAAACAGAGAGTCTTCCTCATCGAGCAAGTATCCTCAAAACTTATATTTCATATCCTCGTTACTCCTTTCCTTTCACTGCATGCTTCTTCTTGATCAATATATTCTAAAAAAATTTGCAGTCCCTTTTATCTATTGCATTGTTGGCTTTATTGCTATTTGGCTTGTTTGGAACTTAAGCACGAATCTTCCTGATTTTGTTCAAGGTCACATTACTTTTGGTGCATTGATTCATTTTTATGCCACCCAGATTCCAAATGTGATTGTTCAAAGTATTCCTGTAGGGACACTCTTAGCCATTCTTTATTCCATGACACAAATGTCACGAAGTAATGAAATTATTTCCATCTTGTGTAGCGGCCGAAGTCTTTATCGTATTTTTGTTCCATTTTTTTTAGTAGGGCTCTTCCTTGTGATTGTGAGTAGCTATTTTAATTACCAAAAAGCCCCACAAGCCGAAGCACTCAAAAATCAGTTGATTGATGAAATGAAGAATGGAAAAAAAATCAATAAATTGATTCAAAATCATCTTTTTAGAAATCGTCTGGATAATCGAACCTGGTACGTGCAATCACTCGATTTAAAAAATCAACTGGCTCATCAAGTTCAGATTATTCAACAAGATCCAATTGGAAATATCGTGGAAAAGTGGTATATTACTGATGCCTCCTTTGACCCCACAAACCACACATGGACTTTTGTAGAGATGCATCATGTCCTCGTTGACCCTATTGGCAATATCTTGACCTTTGATTTCTCTGAACAATGTCAGGTCGATGATTGGAGTGAATCACCCTGGCGTATTGCAAGCTCTAGCATGAATCCAGATTTGCTTGGCGTCCCCGAACTCAAAATGTATTTGCAGAACAATAGCGATTTCCCTAAAGCACGTCTTGCACCTTTTTTCACTCATCTCGATTATCGCTGGGCGCTTCCATGGACGTGCTTTATTGTGATTCTTTTATCTGCACCTCTTGGCGTCATCTATTCACGACGGAGTATTTTAAGTGGCGTGGCACTTGCCGTGAGTCTTTTTGCTGCCATGCTTTTTTCAAGTAATCTGTTCTTAGCATTAGGCAAAGGATATCGTTGTCCTGCATGGATAGCAGCCTGGGGACCAAATATAGTATTTGCAGCAATTGGAATCTACCTTGTCTGGATCAAAGCAACGGGCAGAGAGTTCTTAAAATTTCGGTGGCCAAAATAAGTCATAAAAAATAGCATGCCTCATTTCAAAGTAATTTGACTATATTTTAGTGCTCATTTTCTCCTCATTATTTGTCACTCTTTTCTAAATTGCCATGTTCCATGATTGGAAGATTAAATCCTGTTCTCTAGTGTGTGCAGTTACTGGGAGGCCGTTTGTGGAAGGAGAATTTTTCTATACACTTCTCTTTGAGCATGAAGGTCAATATGAACGATTGGATTTGAGTGAAACAGCTTGGGAAGAACGAAAAAAAGATCCTAGCGCTCCTGTTCCCTTTTCTTTATGGCGTTCCGCCTATGAATTACGAGCCAAGATAACTCCAGAATCTTTGCCTAATAGTGACCCAGAAGGAATGCTCCGGCACTTACTTGCAAGTCATGACATAAATAATCTTCATGTCATCTATATTTTGGGAGTCATGTTAGAGAGAAAAAAAATCTTAAAACCACTTCCTTCGACACAACCTTCTCTTCTCGTCTATGAGCATGCTTCTACTGGCGAAACATTCTTGATTCAGGATCCCCATTTAAGTTTAGAAAATTTACTGCAAGTACAGCAGGAGGTTTCGCTCTTACTAAGTAACATTGCAGTAGCTACGAAGCACAAGGAACGCAGTAAGGAGTGAGCTTCATGAGAAGATTGATGATTTTGCTCCCGATATTTTACTAAATATATGCTTGATTCATCTGCTTTCCCGGGCTCCGTAGTGGATCGGTATGAAATATCCGGGGTAAGCCCCGACTTGATACGCTTTCCTCTCTTCTTAGCTCCGATGGCTGGGGTGACTAATCCGATTTTTCGGCGTATTTGCAAGGAACACGGCGCCGATATTCTCACAACGGAATTTGTATCTGCTGATGGAATCATTCACCAAAATGAGAGAACACGACGCTACCTCACCTTCACAGAAGAAGAGCGTCCACTTGGGGTACAGCTTTTTGGAGGAGATCCCGAACGACTCGCAACAGCAGCACAACGTGTGCTCGACTGGGTAAGACCTGATTTTATTGATCTGAATTTTGGGTGCCCTGTGAGTAAAGTTGTCTGTCGTCATGGAGGTTCCTCGTTGCTGCGCGATTGTCCTAGATTAGAACAAGTGGCTCTTGCTGTCGTTAAGTCAGTAGCACCCCTTCCCGTCACTGCAAAAATTCGTATCGGCTGGGATGAAAACTCTATTAATGCGACTACAACCGCTCGCATTCTTGAGGCAAGTGGGATCACGCGTATTGCCGTTCATGGACGCACAAAAGTACAAGGATATTGCGGCAAGGCTAACTGGGAAGTTATTGCTCAAGTCGTCGCGGCGGTGAAGATTCCTGTGATTGGCAATGGTGATATTGCCTCTAGCGTCGATGCATTACAGGCAATTAAAACGGGGGTGGCAGGACTTATGATTGGACGTGCGGCGATGAATAATCCGTGGATTTTTTCAGAAATTCATGCTGCTCTCAGAGGCAAAAACAAATTTGTTCCTCCTACGTTCCAAGAACGATGTGATCTCATTGGACGCCACTGCAGGGAGGAAATCACCTCTAAGGGAAATGAATTGGCTGCTATGTCAAGTATGCGCGCGCGTCTGATGGCCTACACAAAAGGCTTTCCGGAAGGACGTCCATTACGTGAAAAAATATCCCGCGTTTCCTCTCTTGCTGAGTTAGAGGATCTTTTTGCCGCGCTATAGTTTTTCGCACTAGCTCGAATGTTTTATTCGTGATGAGTATAACGTGAGGGAATACAAACGAAGCTTTTTTTCTAAAAAGAACAAAGTCATTTCGTGTCATTTCAAAGTAATTTGACTATACTGGTCTTTGAGCCAATAAACTTGTCATCAAGAAGCATCATTATGAGCTTCAAGTAGAATTTAAAAAAGGATCATTCATCAATGAGAGCACCACACCAGACTGACAAGCGATGACGTCTCAAGAGATATCGCTTGTCACCCAAGTGTCAGCAATTTTTGGGGAAGAGGGTTTGCTCTCTAATATTTCTGGCTTTGAAAAACGACCAGAGCAGTTTGAAATGGCGTGCGCCATTGCCAAGGCGTTGGAAGAAGAGACACATCTTGTCGTTGAAGCCGGGACAGGTGTTGGCAAATCGCTTGCTTATTTGGTGCCGGCTGTACTCTATGCAATACGTTCACGGCACAAAGCCATTATTTGCACCCACACTATTACCCTTCAAGAACAGCTCTTGTATAAAGATCTCCCCCTTGTACAAAAAATTCTTGGCCTGCCCTTTGATGCCGTGTTACTCCAAGGTCGTCACAACTATTTTTGTCCTGCTCGTTTTCATCGTGCACAGCAGTATGCTCATGATCTTTTTGCAGGTGATGTCGTGCCGGAATTAGAACGGATTCGCCTCTGGAGTGAAACAACCCGCGATGGAACGCGAAGCTCTCTCTCACCTGAGCCTGATCCTCAGGTATGGGCGCAAGTCTGTAGTGATCGTTCACTTTGCTCTCCGAAAACATGCGGAAAGGATGCACGTTGTTTTTATCAAACAGCGCGAAAGCGTGCGCTTTCGGCTGATGTTTTAATCCTCAATCACACGCTTTTTTTTACCCTCCTTGAAGACGGAAGTGATACAGAGACGGGCTATCTTTTTCCTCATGATTTTGTGATCCTTGATGAAGCTCATACGATTGAAACCATAGCTGCTCAGCATTTCGGAATCACACTCTCACAATATGCCCTCAAGCAGTTGCTTCATCGCCTCTATTACCCTCGAACACGCAAAGGAATTTTTGCGCACCTCAAGGCCAGCAAAGCGATTACCCTCACCACAGATCTTTTGGAGGAGATAGATGTCTTCTTCGACTCATTACTCATGGGGTGTGATTTTAAACAAGGACGTGAATTTCGTATTCGAGGAAGAGAAGAGTTAGCATTTTTAAAGTCTCAAAAAAGAGAGAGCATTTTGGAGTTTCTAAGTCGTCTTGAGATTTTAATAGAAATCATTGCAGCCCCCCTTTCGGAAACAACGAAAGTGGAGCTCACTGATATTGCGGACCAGCTTGCGGAGACTCGAGAAAATCTCCTCTCTTTTATAGAACAAAGTGAGCCTGAGTTTGTTTATTGGATTGAAAAAAGTGGTCCTGTAGCCGCCAATATCACGCTGCATGCGGCGCCAATAGATATGGCATCGCATCTTGCAGAACATCTTTTTAGAAAAAAAACAACGGCCATTCTAACAAGCGCAACGCTTTCGACGGGCGCGCCTCAACTCAAGTATTTCCGCTCGCGTATTGGAGCAAGCGAGGTAGAAGCCTTAGAGCTTGGTTCCCCATTTGATTATGCAAAACAAATGACGCTTCATCTTGTTCGTCAGATGCCCGATCCACGCGATCGTGGCTACGAGGAAGAATTAAAAAAATGGATCATACACTTTATTGAGCAGAGTCAAGCACGCGCCTTTGTGCTCTTTACCAGCTACCGGAGTATGCACAATGTGGCGGCGCTCTTAAAAAGTTTTTTTGAGAAGAAAAAATGGAATTTACTCATTCAAGGAAAAGGTATCTCGCGCTCGCATATGCTCGAGGAGTTTCGCTCAGGAAAACCATCTGTACTCTTTGGAACAGAAAGTTTCTGGACAGGGGTAGACGTTCCTGGAGAGGCTCTCTCGAATGTTATTATTACAAGGCTTCCCTTTGCAACTCCCGATCATCCACTCATCGAGGCTCGTTTTGAGAGAATTGTGGCGGAGGGTGGTGATGGCTTTCGTGAGTATTCATTACCGGAAGCTATTTTAAAATTACGCCAAGGCGTCGGGCGTCTCATTCGTAATAAAAGTGATCACGGTAGTATTGTGATTCTTGATAGTCGGATTATTCACAAGCCTTATGGGAAAGCTTTTTTAAAAGCACTTCCGGAATGTCCGCGTGAGGTGCTCTAGAAGCAAGTAGCGAATTAGGAGAGTTATTGTATGAGAGAGCGCTATCACCAGATTGAAAAAAAACTCCTCGCATGGCATGCCGGACATGGCCGCCACGAGTTGCCATGGCGTCAACGCTTTTCCCCTTACAAAGTCTTAGTCTCCGAGTTTATGTTGCAGCAGACCACGGTGACTACAATCATTCCTCGTTTTCAAGAATGGATGCATCGGTTCCCTACCATTGAAATTCTTGCAGCAGCAAGAGAGGAGAGTGTTCTTTCTGCATGGCAGGGGCTTGGCTATTATGCTCGCGCCAGACGATTGCATGCCGTTGCAAAAACAATTGTGAAAGATTATCAAGGTGTTATTCCTGATCGATTAGACGATCTTTTAGCACTTCCTGGCATTGGCTCTTATACCGCAAAAGCCATTCTCGCCTTTGCCTTTGATCAGCCAGTAGAAGTCCTCGACACTAATATCATTCGTGTCATTACTCGTCTTCATAACATCACACAGGCCATTGATAGCAAAGAAGGACGTGCTCTCTTAGAAAAGGATGCTAGAAATATGTTACCTTTAGAAAAGGGACGTCTTTTTGCTTCCGCGCTCATGGATCTTGGGGCGATGATTTGTCAAGCGCGAGAACCGAGCTGTTTGGTGTGTCCTCTTGCTCATGAGTGTGAGGCAGAGGATCCACACCTCTTGCCGCGTAAAAAGGCACGTCCAAGCATCACGAAAAAAAAAGAACAACGCGCTCTCTATCAAAAAGGAAACGCGGTTTATCTAGAGAAATCTTGTGGCCCTCTCTGGAAAGACTTATGGATTTTACCGTCTTGCCCGTCGCTACACAAACCTCAGGAGATGCTTTTCTCCTTCATCTATCCCATTACGCGGTATCGCGTGACGATGGAAGTGTATCGACCCAAAGGTATCATTCCATTATCGCTTCATGCATTTAAGATAGAAGAATTGTCTCAGATTGCTATAGCATCACCACACCGTAAAGCACTAGACCGAATATTTCATACCGATCTACTGCGGAGGTCGGGAAACTAGGATAGATGCTGCGCTCAAGCTCGAAGTCTTCCTTGGGAACTATTAAACATACAGCCGTCGTCGCAATCCATCACCTTCCTTGTCACCATAAGGATTCGCGGCGCCTCATGACGAACCAGTATGAAATATTCGGGTTAGAGCAATTTTTTAAACTATGAAACCAAAAAACATCTTTGTAAGCCCGATGCTTTTTATTGTGAGCACTCTTTCCTCTCATGTTAGAGTCATGTCGTTCTATGATTTTTGATCCTGAAGAATTATCACGATACGAGAAGCATTTTCTTCTTCCAGAACTTGGTTGGGAGGGTCAAAAAAAGTTAAAAAATGCGAGTGTTCTTTGTGTTGGTCTCGGAGGTCTTGGCTCTCCAGTAGCATTATACCTTGCAGCAGCAGGCATTGGTCGTTTGGGTCTTGTTGATGATGATAGTGTTGAACTTTCTAATTTACATCGTCAAATTCTCCATAGCACCCACGATTGTCATGAGTCGAAAGTAAAAAGTGCTCAAAGAAAACTGCATGATTTAAATTCGCATGTTCAACTTGATCTCCACAAGGTCAGGTTGAATGCCAGTAATGCAGGTTCTCTTGCCTCTTCCTATGATCTTATTATTGATGGCTCGGATAATTTTTCCACACGCTACCTGGTTAATGATCTTGCTTTTTTTCTTAAGAAACCACTCGTCTATGGTTCGGTTTTTCGCTTTGAAGGACATTGCACGCTTTTTGATGCAGCGCAAAGAGGTCCATGCTATCGATGCATTTTTCCAGAGCCTCCAGCCACAAATGCCATTCCAAGCTGTGCGCAGGCTGGCGTTCTAGGAGTGCTCCCAGGAATTATTGGAACATTGCAGGCAACCGAGGCGCTCAAATGGATTTTAAATATCGGGGAATCTCTTGTAGGAAGATTACTTCAAGTCAATGCTCTTAGTATGAAATTCCGCGAATTTCATCTACGTCAGAATCCCCACTGCCCTCTGTGTAGCGCGTCACCTTCTATCAGAGAGTTGATCGATTCAGAAGAGTCCTGTAGGCTTCTATCCCCAATGAATAACCCGATTTCTCCGGTTCCCTCGATTGCCGTTGAGGAACTTGAAAAAAAACTTCGTAGCGGCAATCCCCTCGTGTTAATTGATGTGCGTGAACCCTTCGAATATGAAATTTGCCATCTCCAAGGAGCACAATTAATGCCGCTTGGCAGCCTGCCCTTAGAACTCTCTGCATTGAAGAGAGAACAAGAAATTTACGTCTATTGTCGCTCAGGAGGACGTAGTGCTCAGGCTGTAGAATTTTTAGGCAATAATGGTTTTGCAAAGGTCTTCAATGTCGAGGGTGGCATTCTTGCTTGGGCAGATCGTATTGATCCCACACTTCAAAAATATTAAGAATCCTAAGACTCATCCCACAAAGATATCTCAACCCTCTTCTATGACTGAACTTGAAACACTTCGCCACTCCTGTGCCCACATTCTTGCTAATGCTATTTTAGCTCTTTGGCCGGAGGCTCAATTTGCAGCAGGTCCCCCCACGAGTAATGGATTTTACTATGATGTGGATCTACCTCATCGCATCACTCCTGATGACTTCGAGCGTCTGGAAAAAGAAATGGAGAAGATTATACAAGCCGCCCAACCTTTCCAATGTGAAGTCATCAGTCGTGAAAGAGCCCTCGAGATGGGTTTCTCTGGCGAACTAGCAGGGTTGAGTGCGCGCTCTATGCCGAGTCATTTTAAATTAGATATTATTAAACGCATTCCTCCAGACGTTCCCATCACGCTCTATCGCAATGGTTCGTTTACGGATTTGTGTGCAGGTCCTCATGTTGCCGATACTTCGAAAGTGGGTGCTTTTCGTCTTACTCATGTGGCGAGTGCCTATTATCAAGGTGATGAAAAGAATCCTCAGCTTCAGCGTATTTATGGGACTGCTTTTGCGACCAAACAAGCTTTAGAGGATTATTTTAATATGCTTGAAGAGGCCAAAAAACGAGACCATCGCAAGCTTGGGAAAGAGCTCGAGCTCTTCACCTTTGATGAAGATGTGGGTCCGGGATTACCCCTCTGGCTTCCACGGGGAACAGTTCTTATTGAGGAGCTAGAAAAGCTTGCTAAGGAGACTGAATTTCAGGCTGGTTATGAGCGCGTCAAAACACCGCACATCGCACGCGAGCAACTCTACAAAACAAGCGGTCATCTTCCCTACTATGCGGAAAGCATGTTTCCTCCTATGGAGCTTCATGAAGATGGGGTTAAAGAAAAAAATATTTATTACCTCAAGGCCATGAATTGCCCTCATCATCATAAACTCTTTGCGGCACTTCCACGGAGCTACCGAGACCTTCCTATAAGGTTTGCAGAATATGGAACCTGTTATCGTTATGAACAGTCAGGAGAGCTCATGGGACTCATGAGAGTGCGTGCCATGCAAATGAACGACGCGCATATTTATTGTACAGAAGAACAGTTTGCCCAGGAGTTTCGTGCGGTCAACGAGATGTATTTAAAATATTTTCACATCTTTGGGATTACACGTTATCAAATGCGCTTTTCCACTCATGATCCAAGCAAGCTCGGTCAGAAATTTGTGGATGAACCAGAGCTTTGGATCAAAACTGAGAACATGGTGCGTGATGTCCTAGTGCGTAGTGGTATTGATTTTGTAGAAATCCCTAATGAGGCTGCTTTTTATGGGCCTAAAATTGATGTTCAAGTTTGGAGTGCCATCGGGCGTGAATTTACCTTAGCGACAAACCAAGTGGATTTTGCGGTTCCATCACGATTTGGTTTGGCCTACACAACATCGGAAAATAAGAAAGAGACGCCTCTGTGCATCCACCGTGCTCCACTCGGAACTCATGAGCGATTTATAGGCTTTTTGATTGAACACTTTGCAGGCAGTTTTCCGACATGGCTTGCTCCGGAGCAAGTTCGAGTACTCCCCATTTCTGATAAAGTGACTTCTTATGCGCAAACTATTGTCCGTGAGCTCAGAGCTCTAGGGATTCGTTCTTGTGCTGATCTTTCCTCAGAAAAAGTAGGAGCCAAAATACGTGTTGCTCAACTTCTAAAAATTCCTTACATGATCATCGTAGGGGCTCGTGAAGAAGCATCTGGAGAGCTCTCAGTTCGAAGTCGTCAGGATGGTGATGAGGGGAGTCAGCCCAAGGAAAACTTTTATCATCGTCTTAAACAAGAAATCGAACAACGTAGTGCGCGCTAGTTTTTTATCAAAAAAAGATCTCTCTTGATTTTATTTTCGTGCGTTTGTTCGTCATTTTCCTATAACGTCATCGTGATCATTTCTTATTCACTACAAACCTTGCCGTAATGGCACTTCAAGCCTATTAATCCTGATTTCATCCGCATTAACGAACGCATTCGCGCACGCGAAGTACGCGTGATCATTGGTTCCACTGGACAACAGCTAGGCGTCCTTAAGACAGATGAGGCTCTACGTCGTTCTAAATCCTATGGATTAGATCTTATTGAGATCGCTCCTAATGCTACTCCTCCTGTTTGTCGTATTGCTGACTTTGGCAAATATAAATACGAATTAACCAAGCAGGAGAAAGAAAAAAAACAACACCATGCTAAAGTCAAGGAGGTTAAGTTTCGTGTTAAAATTGGAGCTCACGACTATGAAACAAAAATGAGGCATACCGAGGAATTTTTAGAAAAAGGCAATAAAGTAAAAGTAAATCTTCAATTTCGTGGTCGTGAAATGGCTCACAAGGATCTTGGACTTGCCATGATGGAAAAAATTAAAACTGATCTAGAAGGTATGGCTTTTGTGGACTTACCTCCTAAGTTACTGGGTAGGGCTATTGGTATGATTTTAAGCCCACTGCCTGCAGGAAAACGAAAACGTCGCTTTGCCAAACCGGATCAGAGTTTTGAAGAAGTAGAAGCTGCAGATGAAGCCCAAGAACTCGCAGAGGCTGATAGCGAGGAATAGAAATTTTATTGTCTATCACGCGTTTTTTTTTGCGTCATGGGGATGGCGCTTCAGTTTTCTGTCTTGTTCTTTCTAAAAATCCTTGCGTTCTTTTATGTCATTTTAAAGTAAATTGACTATATTTGTATCATGGATAAAGTATCACCACAGATTACGTGCTTTCCCTGTCCCTCGTAGTTTTTTGGAGAGCACAATCCGGAGCTAGTAGGACGCTCTATTAGGCAAGTTCCCTCGCAATCTACTGTTGCCAAACGCCGTGATCAATTATAGCTAGCCTAGGAGCTTGTTCATCAAGAACAAGCAAGACAAAAAGCTCCATGGCAGGATGGGCCAACACCTCCATTATCTTCATCCAGGGTCACGTTAGATAATAATAAGATGATGCCTGATGAAGGCTTAAGAGCAAAAAGCACCTATTATCTCCTCTCTTGATCTAGAGGATCAAGCCTGAGCCCCTCATCCATGGAGAGATTGAAGAAGTAACCATTCCTATTGCTCAATTTCTGGAACAAAGGGGTATTATTCTTGACGAATTCATCGATCAGGGAACTCATTGAGGAGTGATGAGCATCAAGGTGGATGACTCAACAAATAGCTATATTCTAAAATATGCTTTTCGCCCTTGGCTCATCAAAGCAAAAAAAATACATCGCAAAGGTCTCTTTTGAGGCTTCTTTACTTTCTATGAAAAGAGATCCAGCAACCGACGCCTCCAAGCTTCCAAACTTTGCGAAGATGTACGCCTCTATTGTTGATGTCACGTCATTAAGTAGTGATGGTCATCCTCTTGGTCCTCGAAAACTCGCTCAGCTTATGTTCCAGTGAGAAAGGCGAGAGAATTTAGTAGGGATCTAAGGGGCTAGCCTCACCATGACTTTGCGGCCTCGTTCTCTCGTTTTCGTAATTGGTGGCTTGTTATCCAAGCTCGTTGAGTTATTGTCTTTTTTCTTATGGAACAAGTCATTATCGTTGGAACCGGTTGTGCCGGATTAACTGCAGCCATCTATGCTGCAAGGGCAAATCTTTCTCCCCTCGTTCTTGAAGGGAATCAACCAGGAGGGCAGCTCACCACAACAACAGAAGTGGAAAATTTTCCAGGTTTTCCCGAAGGCATCGATGGGTCAGAACTTATCATGCGCATGCACAAGCAGGCAGAGCGTTTTGGAGCGCGCTTTCTTTATGGGAGTGTTGAGGACTTTGAGCATCGCGAGGGAATAAATTGCGTTCAGGTTGATCAAAAATGGCTTGAAACAAAGGCCCTCATTATTGCGAGTGGCGCCTCTGCTCGTTGGCTTGGTCTTCCCGGGGAGAGGGAACTCATCGGTCATGGACTCACTTCGTGTGCAACATGCGATGGTGCTTTTTATAAAAATGTTCCTGTTTGTGTTGTAGGTGGGGGTGATTCTGCCTGTGAAGAGGCTCTCTTCTTGACTCGTTTTGCTTCCGAAGTCTATCTCATCCATCGTCGTGATACATTGCGTGCCTCTAAGATCATGGCTGATCGAGCCCTTATGCATCCTAAAATTAAGCCACTTTGGAATAGTGGCCTCGAGGCATATTTGACGGATGCAGAAAAGAAGATGAGGGCTGTGCTTCTCAAGGATCTTACGACAGGTGCCACTCGTGAACTCGAAGTAAAATGTGTTTTTATGGCTATTGGCCATAATGCCAATACAGCCCCCTTTGCTGGCAAGTTGGATATTGATAGTAAGGGCTATCTTGCTCCGAAACACGGAACTGCTATGAATCTGCCAGGTGTTTTTGTGGCAGGAGATGTTGCCGATCAGGTCTATCGACAGGCAGTGACCGCGGCAGGCCTTGGCTGCGCTGCCGCAATTTCGGCAGAACGATGGTTAGCAGAGCAGTAAAAAAAACGTATTGTTAACAACGTATTGCTTAGGTTGAAACAATCTCCAATGGGTTAACGTAAAAAACGGGAAGGAACTTTCATGAGCGGGTGAAGGGATTCGAACCCTCGACATCAACCTTGGCAAGGTTGCACTCTACCAACTGAGTTACACCCGCATTGCCTAAAATCAGGACGATATTCTTCACGTTCTAGGGGCTTGTGTCAATTTTACAATTTGAAAATTCTATAAACAAAATGAGGATTGATTGGATCAGCACAGTATCCTTTGGCCGAAAGACATTTCTCGAGAACTCTTGTTAGGGCCTTTTCTACTTCCTGTTAATTTAGCTGTGGTATGTTGTTCATGGGACGGAGATGCAGCTATTTTTTATTTCATTTCTTTCCAAATCCACTTCGATAGGTAGAGCTCACAAGAAAAAATATTACATAGCAAGACTCCAGAAAAAAAAAGTGCTCCGGGTTCCGCATGAATGCTTGCGAGTATCCCTAACTGACCGACGGCAGCAATAATAGAGAGTAAAAAAATATCAATCATAGCCCAGTTGCCTATTTTTTTCATGATGCGATGGAGTCGACTTCTTTCTTCTAGATAGAGCGGTGTTCCATGGAGCCATAAGATTGCGCACATGATGATGATTTTTAAAAATGGAAGCACAATACTTGCTAAAAAAATAATGAGTCCCACAGGCCATAATCCTGATTGAATCATCTCTCGCACGCCTCCCATAACGGTCAGTGGACTCACGTTACCATTGAGAGTCATGGTCATGACTGGCACTACATTAGAAGGTATATAGAAAATTATCGCTGTTAATACTAAAACTTTTACTAAGCCAAGTTGCTGTCTTGAAGTCATGATGATATTTCGATACTGGCAAGCATATCCTCAAATAATCTACGATCAAAAAATCGCGTTGTGATGAGTGAAAGAATAGCAAGAAGACCAATCCAGAGTGCCCCTGATTGCCACTCAATGGTGCCGAGTTGTTTTAGTTTGACGACAGCTGCCATCGTTGCGACGGCAAAGACAGGGATAAGATTCCATGGCATGAGGGTTTCTACAATAACAAGAATTTTTTTAAGCCCCGGCCATGGGGCCTGCAAACAAGATCCTCCAAGCAGATACCAGTAAGCAAGAAGATGTAACATGGGTAGTGCAATCGAGCAAAGAAAGACAAGAATAGCTAAAGGCCAATACCCTTGTAAAAAGAGACTCTCTACGCCAGTAATCATGAAACTTGATTGTGTATTTCCCGAAACATTAAAGACAATGATTGGGGTGACATTAGCCATCAACATACAAATTAGCGAGGCGGTGACTAAAGCCCAGACGATCTGTAAGGAATAAGGATTTCCATATTTTTTGAGTTTTTTTCCACAACAAGTGCACAGAAGATCTTGACCACAACTTAGGATGCGATCATTGTACGGCGCTCCGCAATCTGGACAGAATTCAGAAGAAAGACACTCATTCATAGCGGGTTCTTGGCAATATCAAAGATGCTTCGTGAAGAGAAAATTCACATCACTGCGATATCGTCTTCCACATATTTAGTCATTGTCCAAGTAACGTTGATTTATCCCCTCATAGGCATCAATGCGTCGATCACGTAAGAATGGCCAATGAGTTCGTTGTGTGCTTATTAGGGAAAGATCAAGGTCAGCGATTAAAATCCTCTCTTCTTCTTCAGAGGCCTGGATAATGATCGATCCATCGGGCGCTGCCACAAAACTACTTCCCCAAAATTCCAAGCCATCACCACCTGCAGGCGCCTCATGACCGATGCGGTTGATGCCAGCAACATAAACACCATTGGCAAGAGCATGGGCACGTTGAGCGAGGAGCCAGGCTTCTTTTTGTTTTTTGCCAAATTCTTTTTTCTCACTTGGGTGCCACCCAATAGCTGTTGGGTAAAATAAGATCTCTGCCCCACGCAAGGCCGTTAAACGGGCTGCTTCAGGATACCATTGATCCCAACACACAAGGACTCCTAGCGTGCCTGCCTTTGTCTTCCAGGAACGAAATCCGAGATCACCTGGGGTAAAATAAAATTTTTCATAAAAAAGTGGATCATCAGGAATGTGCATTTTGCGATATTTGCCCAGGTAGCTCCCGTCAGCATCTAAAATAGCTGCACTATTGTGATAGAGGCCAGGAGCACGTCGCTCAAAAAGAGAGGCAATCACAACAATTCCTAAGCTTTTTGCAAGGTCCCCCAAGAGTATTGTTGTGGGACCAGGGATCGCTTCGGCTAATTTGAAATAATCATGATCTTCTTTTTGGCAAAAATATTGCGTTAAAAAAAGTTCTGGCAAACAGACAACGTGAGCCCCCTGCCTTGCTGCCTCGGTGATAGAACCTTTTGCAGCCTCTAAATTCATGAGAGGATCAGCAGAACAGCGCATTTGTACTAAAGCGATTCGGAGCATGTTGAATTGTTGATGCATAGGAAAAAGAATGTGGATCTTAGCAAGCTAACATAGTAGAATCACCGATCACAACATCCTCTATGAAAAAAAATCTCTTAAAATTGTATGCCCCTTTTTTAGTCGCCTCGAGCATTGCCGGAGCAGCTTTACCGGCTCCACTTCATGATATCCGAATTGTGATACATACGGACAAAGGTGCCATTCATGCTACGCTCTTTGCCAGCAAGGTTCCTAAGACAACAGCGAATTTTCTCAATCTTGCAAAGCGCGGTTATTATAACGGACTAACCTTTCATCGCGTGATTGCTGATTTCATGATTCAGGGTGGAGACCCTACAGGTACAGGATCTGGTGGTCCTGGATATCAATTTGCTGATGAAATTGACCCAAGTCTCAAACATAATCGTGCCGGTATTTTCTCCATGGCGAATTCGGGCCCTAATACCAATGGAAGTCAATTTTTTATCACACATGGTCCAACGCCATGGCTGGATGGAAAACATGCTATCTTTGGAGTCGTTGACGAAGGTCAAAGTGTTGTCAATGAGATCAAGCAAGGTGATAAAATTATCTCCATTGACATTATTGATAAACCAGATGCTCTCTTTGCTGCACAAGCAAGTGTTATTAGTCAATGGAATAAGAAGTTATAGCTAGAGCTTTGAAAAAAACGATCGCTGCGCGTGCGCGTGTTTTACACGGGTGCTTGGCATCTTTGGTGAGCTGTGTTGTGGTTTCTGGCACTGGCACCCTACGATCACTCTTTTTGAATATTCTCTAGTCAAAATATTCCTTTGCTAGATCATAAGCCAAGGACGATGCTCAGTTTTTCTATGAGTTGATCTGCTATCGTATTGATGGCTATTTCATCACGGCCTTCAATGAGGAGGCGAAGTAGAGGTTCAGTTCCCGAATAGCGGATTAAAAGACGCCCTTGACCATCTAATTGTTTTTCAACTTCTTGGATGAGTGGAATCTCTTTGCATAAGATATCTAGAGGGCGCCTTTCCTTAATACGCAAATGACGCTGTGCCTGGGGATATTTTTTGAGGCATTGGCGAAGAGAACTTAAGGGTTGATTTGTGGAGGCCATTAAGTTGAGTACTTGTAATGCCGCAATAATACCATCTCCTGTGGTGCTATGCTCGCTGAAGATGAGATGCCCACTCTGTTCTCCTCCAATATTAAAATTATCTTTCTGCATCGCTTCAATCACATGTCGGTCGCCGACAGCAGTGCGAAGAACTTTGCCTCCAGAAGCTTTCAAGCAATCATCAAGGCCAAAGTTACTCATGATGGTCGTCACTAATGTCTGATGATTGAGTTTTCCTTTTTTGAGCGCTTCGAGAGCTGTCATGGCTAAGATTTCATCGCCATCAACGAGATGTCCTTGTTCATCACAAAGGAGCACGCGGTCCGCATCTCCATCGTGGGAAATGCCAAGATGAGCTTTTGATGCGAGCGTGAGGCGTTGGATTTCTTTGCCGTGAGTGCTTCCGCAGGCCTCATTAATATTCATCCCGTTAGGAGTATTGTGAAAGAGAAAGAGGGTAGCTCCTAATTGTTGTAAAATCGCAGGAGTAGACTCATGCGCAGCTCCATTGGCACAATCAACAGCAATACGCATCCCTTCTAGGCAGAGTCCTGGGACGCTTTGAAGAACAGCGCTCATATATGGATCGAGTGGCTGCGCGAGTATATTAGTGCTTCCAACAAGAGCTCCTGTAGGTCGTGGTAATGCGTGATCATCTAAAGAGAGCATCACTGTTTCTAAATCCATTTCTTCTTGATCATTGAGTTTATAACCATCATGACCAAAAAGTTTGAGGCCATTATCTTCTGCAGGGTTATGAGACGCAGAAATGACGATGCCTGCCTCTGCTCCATTGTAGCGTGTGAGGTAAGCAACGGCAGGAGTTGGCACAACACCAGCAATCCATACATCAACGCCAATAGAATTGAGCCCAGCAACGAGCGAAGATTCTAGCATCTTGCCCGAATGACGGGTGTCTCTCCCAATCACAAAAAATGGGCGGCGAGAAATATCCTTTCTATGAAAAAGATGACCTGCAGCACGTCCTAGTCGAAAGGCGTTTTCAGGAGTCATTGGTTCCCTATTGGCAAGACCACGGATGCCATCTGTCCCAAAGAGACGTAATTGCTCAGACTCTAGAGGAAGCTCTCTCTGGAGCTTGGATGGATTAAAATGATTTTGAGATTGCTGTTTCATGGATGTTGATTTTTTATACACTCCACTTGCAATACAAGTAGAGTCTTCGCAGAGAACGTACGCTCAGGATTCGTGCAAAAAATGCGTTCACTCAACCTGAGGACTTTTTCGCAACCTATAAAGATGCACCTGCAGCTTATGCAGCCAAACAAGCACTTGCGACGAAGTCTCTACACCATATTCTCCTTAGCGACAATTTATTTTTTGTATGATGTACTCTTTGATCAAAGCCTGTTTCGATCTTCTTCAAACTATTGTTCCAAAAACGGTGCATGCTTTCCTGATACGACAAGAATCCTCTCAAGAAGAGCAATCATGTAGAGAGAGGTTTATTTTATGAATAACGTGCATATTTCTAAGAATGCTCTTCTATATCGTTTTCTATTAAGAGGAGAGTGCATGATAGGCGAAATTCTTGTAAAGAAGGATTGTTCGCTCCGTCATCATGAAGACCAATTTTTATTAGAAGAGGACTTACTCCACTATGAGACGCCGCAAGCTGCACGTGAAATTATTCGTTATGATACTCAAGGAAAATTTCGTCCTCTAAAAACAGCTCCTAATCTGCGTCGTGGCTGGTTGCTAAAATTAACAAACATCGAGGATGTGATCTTGGCATTAGATTTTTTCTATCCCATGGCGCTTCATCTTTATGAAGCTTTTTTAGAAAACAAACTCTCCGTCACGCCACTTAGGGAAACATTGAATCGTCAAACTGGGATGTATCGTATTACCCAATTACTCAAGGACGATCAGGCTCAAGAATTGATTTCTAAAAGTTGTTGTTCTGAAAATGGCTGCTTGCGACAAGTCCTTTGGTCGATTTCAAAAGATCAAGCTATTACCACGCTCTCAGACAAAAAAAAGAGCGTCCCTCTGAACCCTCGGGAGATACCATTGCTGTGTCGAGAGGCATGCAATCTGCTGGTGGCAGCGGCACGTCCTCTAGGCAAAATGAACCTTCCTAGCTGAAAGTTCAATCTAATCCGAATATTTCACACTAAATCTATTACGGCTTGTGGAAAGCTCTAATGGCTACTGCGTTGGTCTTGAATTGTGATTGGGGGGCAACACCAGTGCTCGGGAGAGTCTTGGGTAGACAGCCGTAACCGTTTAGGTTAGGGCGAGTCGAGCAGGTGCGAGCGAGTCAATATGGACATATACAGCCTGGCGTCAACAAATTTGCCTGTCTTGCCCCATCAGGCTTCGCTGCCTCCTTGTCACGATCAGTATGGAATATCCGGGCTAAAGAGAACTCATCAAATTTCTATCCCCAAACATCTCCATAAGACTTCGGGCTAGCCCGAATCACGTGGTGACAACTTCATAAGGATAGTCGTTAAGTAGACGGGCTCTGCATGGATATTACGATACTTTGTGATCTCTTTTCTTTCTAGCACCTGAAAGCCGTAACGCTCAAAAACCCGAGCTCCCCGGCGTGTTTCAAAGGTAACTACTTGACCGTAGACAGAAGTCACTCCTACATCGCGAAGATAATTAAGATAAGTATTCATGAGTGCGCTAGAATTAGCAAGCCCCTGGGCTTCAGGTAAAATATTAAAATGAAAATGCGCGCTTCTCCTCGGCGCTGCTGGGACTTCTCGCCATGAATTGCGTAAGATCCAGCCAATAAAATCGCGTGTATTTTTTTTATAGCGAGGATAGCGACTCATTCCTAAAAGAAATAATTTGATATTATTAAAAAAGCTAAAAAATTGCTGACGCAGCGGGCAGCAAGAGCCTAGTAAATATCCTTTGACAATACCATGGTGTTCGAGGACGAATGAGGATTGAGGCTCCACGTCGGTATAAAAACGGGTAAGGTAATCGGCAAAAAGTTCGCGATCTTCAAAAACCGGAGCAATATCGCGGCCTAAAAAACCGGTTTGACAACAGAGCTCGCGAACGCGTGCTCGATCAGCGCTCTGATAAGCACGAATTATAACAGCTGGAGAAGGGGAAATGGGAGCAGAAGACATACAAGGCTAACAGTGACTATCTGCAAGAAGAAGCAATAACATGATGGTAAATGGAAAAGAGATTTTGAAAAACGTGGCTCCAATCATAATGTCTTTTCACGAAGGCTGCAATCTCAACTCTTTTCTCTTTCATCTCGAGATCAAAAAAATGCTCTATTGCCGTGGCAAGTGAGAGAGGCGTATTCTCATCTGCCCCATAAGATGAGGTTAAGACAAGGAGGCGATCCATGGCGCTTCCCTGAATGCTCATTACTGGAGTGCCGCATGCCTGACTCTCCATGGTAACAAGCCCAAAGGTTTCATGAATGCCGGGGTGAACAAAAAGGTCTGCAGCGCGATACATATTGGCTAATTCCTCCGGGTTTTGACAGTAAGGCAACCAGGTGAGAGCAGCTGTTTTTTCACGTAAGTGAGCTACCGAAGCACGCAATGTTCCATCTCCGACAATCACAAGATGATGTTTGCCGGGATTGCGTTGGTGGAGAGCAGCAAAAGCATTTAATAATGTCTGTACATTTTTTTCAGGAGCAAGGCGCCCCACATAGAGAAGCATTTTTTGATTTTTCGTGAGTTCATGCTTATTCCGCCATGCTTCTCCACGTGAAGGATCGGGAAAAAAAACTAATGTGTCCACGCCAAGCTCCACCGTAGCGGTATTCCTAACACCCCAGCTCTGAAGTAACGATGCCAAAAGCGGATTGGGAACGAGTGTTTTCTCAAAATGATTGTAGAGAGAGGTGACATAACGTTTTGAAATTTCATTCGAAATCAAAACCGCAAGTCCTCCAAATAGCTTTGCAACTGGCTGCACCGTTGCCTCTGGAAAATGTGAGTGATAGAAACCCATAACCGGAATTTTGAGTTTTCTTCCTACGGCAATCACTTTCCAGGCTACGTGATAGGGATCTCCGGATTCGATTAAATCCGGCTTTTCTTGTTCTACAATCTCTTCGATCAAATTCAAATTTAAGAGGGCACGATAACGCGTTCTTCGAGAAATCAGGGGAGAGGCAATGGTCCAGAGAATATTTTTACCCTGTGTCAATCGCTCCGTTTTTTCCCCTGGGACAATTAAGAGGTGACGGTCTCCCTGTAAGTTAAGATGCTTAGCCTTTTCATCTAGGTAACGCCGGACTCCGCCACCCACGGGAGAATAAAACTGAGTGATATCACAAAAGAGCATGAAGAGAAAATGAAAAAACTATAGCCTGGAGGCAATAGGCAGTAAACAATCCATGAAACTATAGCTCGAAGATGAAAGGTCCAAAATAGGGAAGAGGAGAGATATGAAAATTCCTAAGGCTCGCCCAAGAAAAAAATGAAGAACCTGTTTTTTAAATTGCTGAGGCTGATGAAAAGCAAGAAGTTGACGGCGCACAGCGATGGAGTGTCCCCGAAGTATCAGGGTAGAGCGAGCACCGAAACGACATAGTTACTAGCAACTTCAGTTTCAGTAGAATAAGAAACAGGTTCTTCATTTTCTAACATTTATTTGATCAAGAAATAGATTGGCACAGCTTAAAATGAGTTAAACATTTCGAACAAATATCCTTTAAGGTACTCTGTTTCAGGAAGTGCCAGCACAATCGGGTGATCTGGGCTTTGAGTAAAAATATGACGTTGCCGTGCTGAGCGTCGAGCATCGTGAAACGCTTCTATGGCCGTATGATGAAAAGCAGCAGCAGAAATATGATGAGAACATGAGAATGTAGCAAGGCGACCATTGGGCGCAAGTAATTGAGCAGCCTTAAAGTGAAGCTCACGATATCCACGTAGTGCATCGTTAATACCTTTTTTAACACGTGTGAAGGGAGGTGGATCTAGGATGATGAGATCATATTTTTCACCTCTGCGTGTTGCTTGGCTTAAATGATCAAAAACATTAGCGCCAATTATCCCAATAGTGACACCGTTTGCGTGGGCATGTGCTTTGATACGTGGAATATTTTCAGCACCCGATTCTACAGCAATTACCTCATAGGCTCCTGCACGAGCAGCAGCGATCGCGAATGCACCTTGGTTGGAAAAGCAATCAAGTACACGCCCTGTCTTAGCCCATGGAGCAAGGTCTCGGTAATTTGTGACCTGATCGAGATAAAACCCCGTTTTCTGACCCTGTAAAAAATCCATTAAAAAAATCATTCCTCCAATCATGACTTCTTGCTCCTTGGGAGTTTCTCCAAGAAGAACACCAGTGCGTATTTCTAGACCTTCTAGTTTTCTGGAAACAGAATCATTGCGCTCAATAATTGTTTCTACTCCGAGGACTTCCTTCACAACTTCTGCGATTAAATCGCGTCGTTGATCCATGGCAAGAGTCAATGTTTGCATAACCGCAACGCTATTGTAGCGATCGATTATCAAGCCAGGTACTCCATCGCTCTCACTCCAGAGAACACGGCGTACAGAAGAATCCATGCCGATGCGATCTCGATATTCTTGTGCACGTTGTACACGACGTACAAAAAACTCACGATCTAACTCTTGGCGTTGATAGGAAAAACGACGCGCGATAATTTGTGATTGACTCTGATAAATAGCGCTTCCAAGCATCCGATCACGGCCATCTTTAATCGAAATCACCTCTCCATCTTTTGGGTTTCCATATATTTTAAGGACCTCTGAGCTATAAACCCAGTCATGCCCATGAAGGATACGTGCTCGAGGTCGAATGATAATACCAGGCATAGGCAGAAAGAGTAGATGGTAAGGAGTGTGTGGTATAGTCAAATTACGTTGAAATGACATGACAGAACGCAAGGACTTTTAGAAAGAACCAAGTCGAAGACCGAGTGCTATCTCAAGATATACTCATCACGAATGAAAATAAGGGTTTTCTTTCGTGCGAGCCCGGCAATAGACTATTTTTAAGACTATAGTAATGATGTGAATGATACCGTTGCTCCGATGCTCACGTCTTTCTTGATACACTGCGGTCCTGTGTGCCGAAGTACTGTGTCCTGCATCACCATCAGCGAGTTTTGAAAAAGTCTAATATTCCTTTGCGTTGACTTGCTTGGCAAAGCTCGTCTCGCCTTTTTAACCCCAATGACTTTAAGAAATTCGTAAGATTTTTTGAATATAACTTAATAAGCAGTAGAATATTGCATGAGATTTTGGAATAAATCTTAGATGGAGTTAAAAGACACATTACAGGCAGCATCATTGATTAAAAGATTTGATCGGCTCATCAGCGATAAAAAGTTAAGAACGCTTTTAAAAGAGCATATGAGTTTACCTGGAGCACCAGCCAAGATATCAGAAAGTGAAGTGATTTATAATATAAGGAATGCTTGAGAAAAAATAATTAGAAAAGTTCACCCTGCGAGTGAGAGTAAGATGGAGCTAAAAAGCTGGAGGAGTTGGCCGTTGGATACACCTGCTGGAAGGTACTATGCGGAAGCTAATTGAGATGCGTCAGACTCTGCTTGGGAGTAAACGTCTTGAGAGGAAAAAGCACAGTGGGTTGTCATGGACTTCCTGGCCTATAGAAAATACTGGATAAATTGCCGAGAACACACTGACCAGCAATCCTACGAAGAGATTGTTCTTATGGCAGCGAAGGACTCATGAGCGAAGCAGAATCTCAAGGAGTTCCTTATTGACTAAAACTTCGCAAGAGTGAAAAAGTAAAATCTCTCATGCATCGCATGAAAAGCCACGAGGTAAGATGGAAGAATGCAGGAGATGGTTGGAAAAAATTTAAACTAGTTATCTGGTACAGCCCCTTGTTTTTTATGTGACTGAAGGTTGTGAACAAGAATCGGTACATTCCGATGAGATTCTAACACAAGAGTGATTTCCATTAACTGCACTGCCAGAAGATGCTACGCCTGCAACACAACGACGCATTCAAAAGTATCTGGGAGAAAAAGAAATTGATAAACAGTGTGAACCCATTTTGTAGATGGGCGAGATGCATGAGAAGGATTTACTTTAACTTGCTGCTATCACATCTATGGCAACTTGAAACCCATGATGCAGCTCTTTAACAGGGATGACTCCTCATGCAGGTTGATGGTGAGGGAAGAATTTGGTTTCACTGGCATTAATCTCATTCTACAACGCAATATCAGAAAGGTAAATCATTACTCTGATAACCTGATCTAGACTGCTTCCAACAGCGAGTAAGATGGCTTTAATATTTTTTAAAACTTGCATAGTCTGTTCTTCAAGAGAGCCAAGTTGAAGGGGATATTGGTTAGAAACAATTCTTAATTGCGTGGCAATATAAACCGTCCCTTGATGGACGATGGCTTGAGAGTGGTGCTCTAATAAAAATAGGAATGAGTTTTGCCATGATGAAGATATTGTTGTTATTTTAACCTGAACAACAAACCAAATGAAGAATGAACAACAAACCAAAATGAAGAATACATTAGAACAACCACTTGGTGATCCCGTTAACGACTGGGCTCCAAAAAAATTCCCAATTCCTCGTGAGATGAAAGCGGAGTATTGCGTTGTTAAACCACTGAATATTGTCAAAGAAGCGCCTTCGCTTTTTGAAGCCCTCAAGCAAGGAGGAGAGGAGCTCTGGACTTATCTTCTGTATGGTCCTTTTGATGATGTTGCGTCATTTATTGAGAGGCTTCAAGAAGCCTCTGCTGCAAAAGAGCTGTTATTCACTATCATAGATCTCAAAACAATGACGCCTCAGGGAATGGCAAGCTTTTATGATATTGCCCCTTCTTATGGCTCCATTGAAATTGGCTCTGTGGTTTATTCTCCGGCTATTCAGAGATCTCGTATTGGGACTGAAGCCATCTATTTAATGATGAAAGAAATTTTTGAGAAACTAAAATATCGGCGATGTCAATGGCGTTGCAATGTTCTCAATCAAAAATCACGCGCAGCAGCTGAGCGTCTTGGATTCAAATACGAAGGAACTTTTCGCCAACATTATGTGGTTAAAGGGTACAATCGTGATACAGCTTGGTATTCCATCATCGACAACGAATGGCCTCTGATCAAAAGAAAATTGGAAGCTTGGCTAGATCCAGAAAACTTTGATGCGGAGGGAAGGCAAAAGACGAAATTAACAATGACCTAATCAGTTGATTGATTTATTTTTTATACCAAGCAACTATCTATTTTTGGACTCAATTTTCTAATGTAGCCAAACTCTCTTTGATATCTTCCTCGTTCAAATTGGCTCTATAACTAATTTTTGATAATTTCCCATGGGCTATTTCACTTCCCCCGAATTGATCTGCAGTAATATCAATATAAAAATTGCTATGTTGTAACCATGCGTGGTCATACCAAATACCCTTAGCATCTTTGTAACCAAATTCATCTTGCGCGTTAAAGGGGCGACCAGAACTTATCTCCTATTTCTCCTGGAACTCATTTGCGAGTATTTGTTTTAAAAAGATGCATGTGTATCTACATATATGCAAAGATAATAAAATCGGGATTTCTCCCCAGCCTTTATGAGCTTTTAACCATAACGGTTCAAGAAATTGACGTGCTTCTTTAAGAAAATAATTCTTTTCCTAATATCATTTATTAAAATTAGCCCTTGAGGTGGACCCCGTTCTTCGACCAAAAGTTCTTTAAAATAAGCTTAGTGAAGGAAGGGTTTTTAGAATTTTGAGATCTTAATGTCGGAACGTAATCTAGGATGACGGGGAGCGTGAGGTCAAGGCAAGGTTTTGGATGTGCAACGGAAGGTTTGAGAGGTTTTCGGAGCGAAGCGACGTGACCTCGAGAACCTGAAGTGGAGCACTTCAAAACCTTGAACGCGTGGGCCATACTGGCTAAGGCAAGAGTGATTGCTTGTTCTTGAAGCTCACTTTTACAAAGCTTTTCTTCATAAAATTGATGAGGAGTTTTATTGCCAAGCGCTTGATGAGGTCGCCATGTATTGTACCGTTTGATCCACCGCTGCAGCCCATTTTTCAAGGCTGGCAGGGTGCTGTATTCTTTTAAAAAAATACATTCGTATTTGATGCTGCGCCAAAACCGCTCGATATAAACATTGTCTCTCCAGCGACCTTTGCCATCCATGCTGATGCTAATGCCGCGTTTCTTTAGCGAGCTAATCCACTCGAGTGAAGTAAACTGACTGCCTTGATCGGTGTTGAGGATTTCTGGAAAAGCCTTGCTTTGTTTGATCGCAATGAGAAGCGCTTGCTGACAAAGCGAAGCATCCATCGTGTTGGAAACTTGCCACCCAAGAATCTTGCGCGAGTACCAATCCAAAATGCAGCACAAATAAACATGACCATGCGGCATCGGCACGTAAGTGATGTCAGTGCACCAAACGTGATTAGAGCGAGTAATCATGAGCTTACCTAGCAGGTAAGGATATTTTGTGTGGCCTTTGTTTGGCAGACTAGTCCGAGGTTGAGGATAGATTGCTTGCATCCCCATCTCACGGCGCAAGCGTTGCATGCGTTTGCGATTCACATTTTCTCCACGTCTCGCAAACAAGGGTACAAGACGCCTGCCCCTGCCGTTGGATCTTTGAGGTAAGTTTCTTTCAAAAACTTCATATGTTCACGATCTGTTGCTGACCTTCCCATTGCCTTATAATGGAGTGTTGAGCGTGATAGGCTCAAAAGCTTACATTGTTTTCTTAAACTGAGATGCGGATGACTTTTTTTCACCAACTCGACACGCCCGCTTATAGGCCGAGTTGCTTCGATTTTTTTGTGACAAAATCCAGCTTGATTGTTAGCTGTCCAATCTTTGAATGCAGCTTCTCTCGCTCGACTTCAAAGTCATCATCTCTTTTCTTACCTCACTCAAAGGCCCCTGGCAGACTCTCCTGAAGCTTTTTTTTCCATTCCGAAACTTGCATCGGATGAAGGTCAAATTCCTTCGCTATGGCCTGAATGTTTTTTATTCCTTTGAGCGCTTCCAGCGCTACGCGCGCTTTCAATGCGTTGTCGTGTCTTTTTCGTTTTGCTTTCACTGTGGTTTAGGTTGGTCCTTTTTACCTTCCTTCTCCACTCTTTTTAAAGCTTAACTACTGGTCCAGTTTTTGGGTCTACCTCTGAAAACGAGGTTTCTTTTTTTATAACTCATTAAAAACCAGTTGTCGGACTTTTTTAACTGAGGAACTCGGGTTAGTAGTCAAAGTTGATTTTGATAGCACGACATCGACTCATCAATGAGGAGAGCGTTACCAGGGCGTGAGGTAGGATGGCTTCTTGCTCAAGACAACAGTAGGGATAACAAACGTGTCTACCGCACAAGAGAAGCACATGAATTTTTCTCGACCGAGAAATGAGATCATAAAATAATCCTAAAAGTTATCCGATCAAGGTATACTTCTTGGACATTACTATTTTTCTTTTTTTATGACTGCATCATTCCGTGATTACTATGAAGTTTTAGGTGTTTCTAAGTTAGCTACTGCTGATGAGATTAAACGTGCTTTTCGTAAGCTTGCACGTAAGCATCATCCCGATTTAGCGAAAGATAAGAAAACCGCAGAGGAAAAATTCAAAGCAATTAATGAAGCCTACGAAGTCTTAAGTAATCCTGAAAATCGGAAGAAATATGATTCTTATGGAGCCAACTGGTCTCAAGTAGCTTCTCAACAGAATACTCGCGCAACTGGAAATCAGTCAGGTGGGTTTAGTGAAATGGGGGAAGAATTTCATTTTGGCGGCACCGGATATAGCGATTTTTTTGAACAATTTTTTGGAACACGTCATGGAGGAATGAATGTGGGTGGATTTGAAGAGAGCCTACAACAAGGACGTGATGTCGAGGCGGATATTCTTGTCACACTCCAAGAAGTTTTACATGGAGCCACGCGACAAATTTCTTTAAGAAAAGGGCCTTCGGAAAAAATACAAACCTACACTATTAAAATTCCTCAAGGTGTGCATGAAGGTCAGCGCATTAGGCTTGCAGGTCAAGGAAGCTCTTCTCGAGTGAGTGGTGTGCCAGGAGATCTTTATCTTCGAGTTAAATTACAACAACATCCTGATTTTTCTTTTGAGGGCAGTAGTATTTTCTACGAGCTAGAACTGCCTGTATGGCAAGCAGTTCTTGGAGGAGAGCTCATGATTCCAACTCCTGATGGTCGTGCAAAATTAAAAATTCCTGCAGGCACAGAAAATGGAAAAAAATTCCGCATTCCTCACAGAGGTCTTCCTGATACATCAGGAAAACGTGGTGATTTTTTTGCGATCGCTAACATGACTATCCCAAAAACTCTTTCCAAAGAGGAAAAAACTTTATGGGAAAAGTTACGGGATTTAGAAAATGCCTAGCCAGGATATTCCATGCTGATTGTGCCGAGAAGGCCGCGAAAGCTTATGGGGCCAGTGCTAAACCGAATCACGAGTTTTATCAAAAACGTCTCAACAGATGGGCCGGCAATGATGAGACGATGGGCCTTTTTATCTTTTTGTTTTTCTAAATTTGCTATTTGAAAATCCTCTTTTTTTCTTCGTTGTCGGTTCTTTTAATGCTGGGAGAGGAGCATTGCGTGTGAAGTAGAGTTGTCCGATAGAAAAAAGATTTTGTGTTGTCCAGTAAAGCGCTAGTGCAGACGCAAAATTATAACAGAAAAATACAAAAATCAGAGGCATAAAATACATGACTCGTTGTTGTGCAGGATCTCCACCTCTTGGTGAAAGGGACATTTGCCAGAGCATCGTTCCTGCCATGATAATAGGTAATAAATTGATCGGATAATGGAAGAGGTGAGCGATGGTATCAGGCTGGGAAAGGTCATGAATCCAAAGAAAATGGCTGTTGCGTAGCTCAATGGCTGTTCCGAGCATGGAATAAAATCCAAAGAAAATTGGGATCTGTACCAGCATGGGCAGGCATCCTCCAAAGGGATTGACTCCATATTGTTTGTAGAGCTTCATGAGCTCTTCGTTCATTTTGGTAGGATTGTCTTTATACTTCGTGCGCAGCTCTGTCATCCGAGGTGAAAGAAGCTGCATCTGTTTCATCGAGCTTGTGGCTTTATTTTGAATTGGCCAGAGCATGAATTTAATAAGGAGTGTTAAGACGATGATGGCAGCAGCATAGTTTCCAAGGAGTGTTTTTAAATGATTCATTGCCCAGAGTAGGAATTCTGAAACAAGATGAAATGTTCCGAAATTCATCACACTTTGCTGGTGATTTCCTAATTTTTCTAAAGCTCCAAAATCTTTAGGTCCTGCAAATACTGAGTAGTTTCGTCTAATCGAAGTGCCTGGATCAAGATGGTGTGGCTCTAGAACAAAACCGCCCTCCATGCCGTAGATGATTTTATTTTTAGATGTTTTTGGAATCAGTGGATCCTCGAAACGCGCTGCCCACACGACGGAATGAAGGTCCTTTTCTTTTGCTGTTAAAATGGTGCAAAAATATTGACTTGTGACAGCAGTCCATGTGACGTCACTATTTCTCATTTCATAGAGAGGTCTTGCAGAATGTGTTTCGATTCCAAGAATAGGTATCATTCCTGCAGAAAACCAATTGACATCAATGGTTGTCATCTTCTCTTTGCTAAACCAATCAAATCGTGTGTAGGTAGGAGCATCAGTGGCATGTACTGGGGTTGCGCCTCCACATGAGAGAAAGTAGGATGGAACATCGAGTGGTGTTGTTCCTTTGTTTTCAAAGATGAGCTCCAACTCAATACTGTATTCATTGGATGAGCTGCCTGATTCTGGAAGTCTAAAATTCTTTGTAATAATCAGGCCATTAGGTTCGTTGCGCTTGAATGATACCTTGCGCGTGGCTTTCTCTGTATTCATCACAAAGCCTGTCACTGTTTTTATATGATCTCCTGATTTTTCGCCAAGTGCTCCAATAGGCATTGGCGAGAGATTATTGAGTTGAAGGCTGTGAGCTTGTTCTCCTAAATGAAGGAATAAAGTGATTGTTTGAATGCCTCCAGTATTATCAGAAAAAAGATATTCAGCCCTCGCTGTATCAAAGGTTTCTTGGCGTGCGCTCCATTGCGGAATGTTTTCAATGACCGGACTAGAAACTAGTTGGGATGGTTTTTCTGAAGTAGTCTCTTCGAGAGGTTTTTCAGAAACCTGTGTCTTACGTTCGGCTTCCATGATGGGGAGCACGGAATGTGTGTAATACCATTGCCATCCAACAAGGCCTGCGATAGAGAGGGTGATTGCGATCCAAGTAGTGCGGTCAAACATAAATTAAAAAATTAAAAAAATCTCCTGCCTGTATTTTAAACTAAATTCATGACTTATTTGTGCTAGTCTCATCAAGCTCTCTAAGAGCTCCATGGTGATTGCAAATATCGAGCCTGGCACAACAAAAGTCCTTCATTTCTCATCCGCGGGTAAGTGAGGAAAAGGTATATAGTCAAATGACTTTGAAATGACATGAAAGAATCCAAGAATTTTTAGAAAGAGCAAGGCCTAAGACCGAGCGCTCTCTAAAGATAACGTGACCTGATGAGAGCGAAGCTTTTTTCTAAAAAGAACAAAGTAATTTGACTATACATGCCGAACCAATATGAACATGCAGGCGAAACACCATACCGAATGAACTAAGAATCGCGAAGAAAATTATTATCTCTCTTGTTTTTAGTACGTATTTTCATGAAAAAACTCATGCTTTTCTCGATGGTACAGGATCGTAACCACCGCAACTCCATGGATGGCAACGAAGAATACGTCTGATTCCTAACAATAATCCGTAGCAAATTCCGTGATTTTTTATCGACTCCATGCAATAACACGAGCAACTAGGTTCAAAGCGACAGCCAAAACCTGAGCCGCAGAGTACATGGAGTATAGGAGAGAGAAGCCAGCGATAGACCAGTAGAAGAAGTTGAAGAAAAATAGACATCCTCGTCACGATCAATATGAAATATCCTGGTTAAAACAAGGCAAGTTTTTCCCCTAAGCGATGCCATTCTATACGAAGCTCTGCAAAGCTTGCTGTGGCTGCTTGGGGAGTTGCAATGCATGCAATTAAGAGAGGAGAGCGAAGGTGAGGTCGTGTGGTTCGGTAGAGTTCACGCAAACATCGTTTAACACGATTGCGTACAATGGCATTACCAACACGCTTGGAAACAATAAAGCCACATTGAATGAAATCAATGAATCCGGATATTTCATCGTCATGATGGCAAGTGGGGTCAACTTTTATTCTCAAAACAGAAAAGCGAAACAAGCTTCCGTGAGCAGAGATACCATGATCACGAAGAGCTTTATACTGAGCTCCTAATCGCAGACGTGCGCCTCTAGGCAATCTAAAGTCATGAGACATCGTGAAAAATTATACTGTTTTGAGGCTTCAGAGTGATGTTATTTATAGTCCAACTATTTTGAAAAGACACGAAGGAACAAAGTCATTTGATTGGTAGTTGTATTGAATTAAGAAGGGCGTGTCCTTCTCAATTTAATACACTATGATAAATGATCAACCAAGAGTCGGGGACATGGTCATCACCTCCAGCAGGCGTATAGGGGGTAAGAGACTCTAAAAAAGAGCACATCAACTGCCTTTCATACGAAAGGCCCTTTACTATCAGGGAGAGGAAAACAACGAGTTTACCTGAAAACTTATGTTGGCTTTTGAGGAACTCTTAAGATCAAGCTTCAGTATGGCGCTTGAAGTGAATTTCAACTCCTTTAGGCAAGAGACGCGCGCGTCCATGACGACGACGTCGACTGAGAATGGCACGACCATTTTTAGTGGCCATACGAGCACGAAAGCCAAATTGCTGTTTTCTGGTTCGCTTAGATGGTTGATAGGTACGCTTCATCGTAGAAAATTGGATGTGAAGGGTGGCAGAGAATTTTTCACGAGTCAATCATTATCGTGAAAAATACTCATTTTCATTCGTAGCGAGCAGGGATCAATGTAGAGAGAAAATTTTTCTGTGTTTGAGTGTACTCTTGATACCACTTCACAAATTTTGGAATACCGATCTCAATAGATGTTTGAGGATGATAGTTTAAATATTGTTCTGCTTTAGTAATATCAGCATAGGTCATGGGCATATCGCCCTTTTGTTCGGGTAGTTCTTCAATAATGGCTTTGCGTCCGATGGCTTTTTCAAGCAAGGCAATGAGCTCTGCCAGTGAGGTGGTTTTGTGTCCGCCTAAATTAAAAATATCAAAATATTTTTCGTTATAGTGCATCGCTCCCATAACGCCCTCCACAATATCGTCAATAAAGGTATAATCGCGGCGCGTGGAGCCATTGCCAAATCTCTTAATGGGTTTCCCGTGTGTGATGGCATCGGTGAAGGAATGAATCGCCAAATCAGGTCGCTGGCCTGCACCGTAAACAGTAAAAAAACGGAGGCATGCAATGCGCATTCCATAAAGATAGGAATAATTACCACAGAGTTGTTCGCCAGCTAGTTTTGTCGCAGCGTAAGGGCTGAGGGTTTGTTTTAGGACTAAGTCCTCATGAAAGGGGACGTTCGTGCTGAGTCCATAAACAGAAGAGCTAGAGGCGAAGATTAGACGTTCGCAGGCAGCAAGGCGTGCTGCTTCAAGCACATGAAAGGTTCCATGAATATTTGTCTCTAAGTAGAGACTAGGGTAAAGGATAGAAGGTCGCACTCCTGCTCGTGCAGCAAGATGAAAAGTGGTTTGTGGACGGACTCGCGAGAAGATCGAGTGTACTGTGTTCTCATCTCTTAGATCAGCCGTAATGATTTCTATATGGTCTTTGATCTTAGCAAGATTATGATGCTTGATCGCAGGATGATAAAAATCATTAAAGTCATCAACGACCACGACCTCATGACCGTTGTGCAGCAGACGATGCACGATATGTGAACCAATAAAGCCAGCACCACCAGTAACAATCGCCTTCATGAAACAGTGAGCGCTTTTAATAAAATATCACGACTAGCTTGGGGGAATTTGCAACGACTAGACTTTATCGATCACACTATGCAAAAGAGAGGCTCCGGACTTCAAGAGATGATCAATGTTTGAGGAAGCACTGCCTAATAATCCATGCGCTTCTTTGTGCAGAGAGATACGAGCTTCATGGGTGGCTTTAGAACCTTTTTTAATTCCTTTGCGAAGAAGAGACGCCGCTTGGTTGACAAGTATTAAAGCTTCTTTTGCAAGCTTGTCTTGAGGTGAGAGAGAGGATGTTTTTTTAGGTGCAACTTTTTTCTTAATGCTACCTAAAGTCTTTTTACTAGTTTTGATCGGTTTAGTGATTTTTAGAGGCAGTGTTTTTTTTACACTTTTTGACGAAGACTTGGCAGGCTTTTCAACAACGGGTGATTTTTTTTTTAGAGTAGGCATTCGTCTAAAATAACAATAAATCTTCTTTTGCCAAGAAGAGAATTTTTTAGCATTTAGCGAGAGAGAGCATTTTAAAGAGAGTTATAGCACTGGAGTGAGGCCTCAATATGTGGCTGCAATTTTATTGCAAATGCTCTACCCCGCATATTTCATACTAAGGCAAAAAATTAGCGAAGTTCCGCAGATAATCTGCTAATGTGGTGTTTGTTATAACAAGCCACAAAAAAACCTCGCTAATGCCAAACTCTACTAAAGAACTTTTTACATATCCAGCCTTTGATCGTCGAAACATTGAGGCGAGTTTTACTGGAGGAGATGTTAGTAGCGATGGAGGCGTGAAGCCCTTACGCCCAAGTAAACCAAGAAGCTTGGAGTTATAAAAGCCTTGGATACTGCAATGAACCTAAAAACGTGAATGAGAAGTTCTATTCCGCAGATATTTCGGCGGATTTTCTTGGAGAGATTT
>Ga0364893_10063_pt1 | contig 74382 bp, 76 predicted proteins | sample ExccelJu500001D3_FD_206943 | JGI IMG/M metagenome (GOLD analysis project Ga0364893, IMG submission 206943) | Enriched cells from Trout Bog Lake Hypolimnion, Wisconsin, USA - BchlTB.July16.5000.01.D3 | ecosystem: Environmental > Aquatic > Freshwater > Lake > Hypolimnion/Profundal zone | place: USA...
TCTCGCTCCGATCGTAGCCGAAATTTATGGTCCATCTGAAGAGGCCAGACTTGCTGCAGCTAAAGGCGTGAGAAAAGTCTTTGAAAATACGCCTGGGCTAGTAGATATTGATGACAGCAGTATCAGCGACGCACCAAAAAAACTCTTATTAGTAGATAGACAAAAAGCCAATTTAATGGGGGTATCTCAGCTCGATATCATCGCCACATTGAGGGCTGGACTCTCTGGGGAAAATGTGACTTATTTGCAAGATGAAAATAAATACCCTGCTTCCATCACAATACGCCTTCCTGAAGTAAAGCAAGGCGATATCAATAATTTGCTGGCACTTACCGTTAGAAATGCGCAGCGCGATCTCGTTCCGCTGAGCAAGCTACTAATAACGGTCGATACCAAACGCGAACAGCCAATTTATCACAAAGATCTACTGCCACTCAATTTTGTAATTGCAGATACATCGGGCTCTATTGACAGTCCGCTGTATGGCCTATTTAAAGCTCGCACTAAAGTTAATGAAATTAAAGATCATGGCAACAATCCCATTAAAGAATTTTTCATTCAACAGCCCAAAGATCCATACCGTAATATTTCAATCAAGTGGGATGGTGAATCGCAAGTAACATATGAAACCTTTAGAGATATGGGCGCAGCTTATGCTGTAGGACTAATTCTCATTTACCTGCTAGTAGTAGCGCAATTTGGCTCGTATTTAACTCCACTCATCATCATGGCGCCAATTCCGCTCACCATTATTGGCGTAATGCCAGGGCACGCTCTATTGGGTGCGCAGTTCACTGCCACATCCATGATTGGCATGATCGCCCTTGCTGGAATTATTGTTCGAAACTCAATTTTGCTGGTCGATTTTATTAACCTACAAGTACGCAATGGAGTTGCATTTAAAGATGCCGTTGTTAATTCGGCGATTACTAGAGCGCAGCCTATTGTATTAACTGGACTAGCGGCCATGATGGGTGCGTTCTTTATATTGGATGACCCAATTTTTAATGGCCTGGCTATTTCTTTGATATTTGGCATCTTGGTTTCAACCGTGCTTACGCTTGTAGTTATTCCACTGCTGTATTACTCAGCATACGTAAATAGGCTAAATCGCATTATCACAACAGAAATGCAAGGATAGATAATGACCACTTGGAGCGCAGTTCGAATAATTGCCGGGATATTTATCCTACTGTCTTTGTTATTTGGGGCGTCAGCAAGCCCTTTTTACATTAGCCAATGGTTCTTGGCATTTACTGCATTTGTAGGCCTAAACCTAATGCAAAGTGGCATCACTGGCTGGTGCTTAATGGAGCGTATCTTGCGAAGATTTGGTCTAAAGCCAATAATTAAATCCAACTAAATCAAATATGAAACTCACTTTTATACCTAGAAAATTAGCTTTAGCCGGCCTATTGTTAGCTCAGGCCTACTCCCCTTTTACTTGTGCTGCAGACCTAATGGATGTGTGGAAATCGGCTCTAGAAAGAGATCCGGGTTACATATCTAGCAAATATGAACAACTGGCCGCAGACAAACATCGCGAACAAGGCACGGCGCTCTGGCTACCCAATGTAAATTTGACTGCGCAGACAGGGTCAATGACCAGCAACAGCACCACCTCAGGCGCCCAATTTTATGCTCCAGGCATGGGAACCTATAACGGCGCCAACTTCAACACCTCGATAAACAATGGCTTCAGCAATCAATATGCTCTATCGATTATTCAACCTATTTACAACAAAGAAAAGTTAGCTCAAAGCCGACAATTAAAAATGAGCTCTGATGCCGCTGATCTAGGTTGGCAAAATGCCCAACAAAATATTATTTTGCTTGTGGCTGAACGTTATTTCGATGTCTTGAGCGCTGAAGAGACGCTACGTCTGATGAATGCAGAACAGTCGGCCATTCAAGAGATGAGGAATGAGATTTCTAGACGCGTCAAACTGGGAAATGCTACGCAAACCGATCTTGAAGAGGCCAATCAAAACCTAGACACCATGAAGTTGAAAATAGTCAATCTTCAAAGTGATCTTGAAATTAAAAAATTAGCGCTCAATGACTTATTAAACAATAAGGAAAGTATCAAGAAACTCAGCGTTAATTTGGACTATTCACAATTTAAATTAGAACCTCTTGCTGCTTATGTCGATAAATTAAAATCCAATAATATTCAGCTAAGAGCGTTGGCAACCCAGGAATCCATCGCCAAAGAAGAGGTTTCGAAGTTTGACCTTAGCTCTTCAGCAACATTGGATGCCGTAGCGCAATCTTCTCGCAATATCCTTAGTGGATCAGGAGATTTCGGGACTGCTAGCAATACGAACACTAACTACGTTTTAGGTCTAAGACTAACTGCCCCTTTATATACAGGTGGCTATAGGGACTCAAAGCAACAAGAATCCATTCTTTTGCTCGAAAAAACTCGCTCTGATATTAATCAGACAACCTTAAACCTTGAAAAGACTCTTAGAACACTCTGGTATTCACTGCACTCGTCCAAAGATAGATTGTCAATCTTAAAAAATAGCCAAAAATCCAGCCAAGATAGACTTGAAAGCACCAAGAAAAGCTATGAAGTTGGATCCCGAAACAGCATGGAATTATTAGCCGCTCAGAATGAGGTGATTAACAATCAATACTCCCTCTATCAAGAACAGGTCAATAACCTTTTAAACCGCCTGCGACTAGCAAGTTTGACTGGTGATTTAACTGAACAAGACTTAAAACTAATTAATTCCTACTTGAAATAAGGACTTGTTCGCGATTTCTTTTGCAGTGCACATAAGGGTTAACATTATATTTAATTATATTTTATTAACTTATAATTCAACTAGTCCGCATCGGTATTGGACGCCATTTAAAAACGAAAACGCCTAAAGGAAGCTGATTTAATAATGTCAAAAATTGTCATCTTAGGAGCTGGAATAGCTGGGCATACCGTTGCCAGACACCTCAACAAGTTGGTCGGCAAAGATCACGAAATCACTGTGATTTCTCCAAATGCTAAATGGAACTGGATTCCTTCAAACATTTGGGTTGGCGTAGGACAAATGACTGAGGAAGAGGTTACCTTTGATTTGGCGGAGATCTATAAAAAGACATTCGTTAAATTTAAACAAGCGAAAGCGCTATCGATCCACCCAGATGGGGACTCAAGCCAAGATCAAGGTTTCGTTTCTATCGAGTACACCACTCCAGAGAAATCAGGCGAAACCGAAAAAGTATCCTTTGACTATCTGGTGAATGCTACAGGCCCTAAACTGAACTTTGGGGCCACCCCAGGCTTGGGACCTGATCAAGGATATACCGTCTCAGTCTGCACAGCCAAACATGCCATTGAGGCAAACCATAGGCTTCAAGAAATCATCCAAACAATGAAGGATGGCAAGAATGCCACTATCGTGATTGGCACTGGTCATGGGATGTGCACGTGCCAAGGTGCTGCATTTGAATACATCTACAACGTTGACCACGTATTGCGAGAAGCAAATGTTCGAGATAAGGCTGATATTGTTTGGCTTAGCAATGAATATGAATTAGGCGACTTCGGCATGGGTGGAGTTCACATTGAACGCGGTGGCTACATCACCAACGGTAAGACTTTTGCAGAATCTCTCATGGCTGAACGTGGCATCAGGTGGATTACGCGCGCCCATGTGAACAAAGTTGAACCCGGGAAAATCCACTACGAGACGATTGATGGACAATTCCACGAGCAAAACTTTGATTTCTCAATGCTCATCCCCCCATTCGCCGGCGTTGGATTAAAAGCATTCGATAAATCGGGAGAAGACATTAGCAGCCTGATTTTTGCCCCAAATGGCTTTATGAAGGTGGATGCCGACTACACCCCAAGGCCTTATGAAGAATGGAGCGCTAGTGACTGGCCCCATACATATCAAAACCCCAGCTATCAAAACATGTTTGCCGTGGGAATCGCCTTTGCTCCCCCGCATATGATTAGCAAACCTATGCAAAGCGCTAATGGAACTGCCATTAATCCAACAGCCCCTCGGACAGGCATGCCCTCTGCGGCAATGGCAAAAGCAGTGGCGTTCAGCATCAATGACATGATTAATGGGGCTGAAAAACCCACCCATACTGCATCTATGGCAGAAATGGGGGCGGCTTGCGTAGCTTCAACGGGCGCGGGATTTTTCACTGGCACCGCAGCAACAATGACTGTATTCCCAGTAGTGCCTGACTTTGAAAAATATCCAGACTATGGTCGAGATATCAATCTGACGTTTGGAGAAATTGGCTTAGCTGGACATTGGATGAAATACCTGCTTCATCACGCATTCATTTACCAAGCAAAACTTAAACCAGGCTGGTCATTTATTCCAGACTAATTTGAAAGAAGATTGTCATGACAAAAATTACAAATAAAGAACCGTACCAACAGGCGTACTACCCGCCTACACCGACTGCATTTACCAAATACATGAGAACATCGGTGCCTTGGCAATTCATTCGGTTTTTGGTTATTAATTCAAAAATTCTTAAACTAATGGCTGGCAGTCGCCATTAACTCGACAGCTCTTAGGGCGCGCTGACTTAGTCAGCGCGCTCAACCTAATTCTGGATGTGGAATTTTGGCAATCGGCTTGCCAGCCGCAGCCCAAGCATCAAATCCACCTGCAAGCGCTTTGATATTCAAGTAACCCATTTCTTGAAGGGTTTTAGCCGACAATGCAGACCTCCCACCATTCTTACAATAAATCACGATCCTCAAATCCCTTGGTACCAAGGATTCAGTTAAGCTCATTTTAAATTCCAATAAACCCCTGGGAACATTAACCGATCCTTGAATGTGACCAACTGCGAACTCATCTGGCTCTCGAACATCCAGAACCACATCAGAAGATCTAATTTCATCCTCAACGACATCAATAGATATCTCTACGATATGCGCTTTCGCCAAAAGAACTAAATCTTGTGCAGTCTTCATTTATATTTCCAGAGCTTTAGTGATGTTGATTGTTAGACAATACTTTTCCCGGCTCTTAACGCTAAGGAGCTCACACCCCCTCCATTAAAAACCTCTTTATATCCAAGGGAGATAAGGGATCTACGCGCTGATGCAGAACGCATTCCTGAGGCACAGAAAACCACAATGGGCTTGTTTTTATCGGGAAGTAATTTAGAAGATTTTCTTTCAATTTCCCCAAGTGGGATATTGAGTGCGCCCTGAATACCGCCACCAGCAACTTCGCCTGGGGAGCGGACATCAACAAAAATAGCGTTATCGGGAATCAGCTCTGCACCAGATCCTGAAATGGCATTTAACAACGCGCTAAACAATCCCATCTTTATACCTCTTCATATAAATCAATATATATAATTATATATCATTAGACCAAAAAAAATCCCCAACTTCCTAAAGACCTGAAATACAAAAATTACTCAATTCATCCAAATTTGGGATACGAACACTATGCTTTGATGGCTGGTCAATTAACCCCATATCCAACAAAGAAGCTAGCGATCTACTCACAGTCTCAAACTTCAGATCCATCATTAAACCCATATCTTTCCTCTCAAAAAGAGGCGCTTCAATTGAGTCTTTAGTTGACCTATGGAATTTCAACAAAAAACGAGCCACTCTAAGATCTGCGCGACCTGTATTAATTTCCGCAAACCAAGTTTGCGACCCTGACAATGCCTCGCCCCACTTTTTCATAATTTGGCGATTCAGTCGTGGCGAGGTATTTGCCAATTCCTCAATTTGCGCTGCAGGTATTCGGCACAATTCAACTGGCTCAAGCGCTATTGCCGCATGATCATAAAACCTGGAGGTAAGCGCCTCCATCCCAAACAAATCGCCCGACTTAATAACCCTTACTATTCGCTCCGAACCATCAGCATTCAGAAGCAACAGTTTGATGAATCCTTTTTTAAGGGTAAAAATATTTGCCGCAGCATCAGATTGATCGTAGATAGTCAATCCCGCCGGGAGTCTTAACTCATCAATTGGGCTGTGAATTCTTGCAAAATCATCTTCATTCATATCCGCAAATAAAGCGGAGGCTCTAACCGAACAATTCTGACACTCATTCACTCCTTGCCAGGCGTTTTTTATTTCTATGATTTTGTCAGTATTCAGTTTCAACATTGCACAAAAAAATTTAGGATGCCTTCCATCCTTAAATCGACCCTCTCCATATCACCCCTCTTTTTTCCAACCTTGTCATCCTACAGCAATAGACATCCCAAAGATAGATTTGACATCTTCGATCTGGGAGCAATGAAAATCGTAAGAACCAAGTAATATCTCTGTATATTCTCACTATGGATTATCAACTCATGATCACCCCTTTGCTAGGCCTCTTTGTTGGTCTTTTAATGGGTCTTACTGGTGCTGGCGGGGGAATACTTTCAGTTCCGTTGCTTATTTTCGGTCTAGGTCTGCAGGTCAATCAAGCGGCTCCAATCGCATTAGCATCCGTAGCAATATCGGCTGGAATCGGCGCCAGTCTTGGGCTGAAGTCAAAAATACTGCGATATAAGGCAGCATTGCTGATAGGCTCTTTTGGACTCCTTCTCTCGCCACTGGGTATTTGGTTATCTCATCAGATCCCCAATACGCCCCTCATACTCACCTTTAGCGTTGTACTCTTTTTAGTTTCTATCCGAATGTATATAAGAGCTTCACGAGAACTTGGCGGCAATCCAATTCGGGATCCCTTGGCTCCACCATGCCAGCTAGATCAATCTATTGGCAAACTAATCTGGACCGCCCCTTGCGTGAGATCATTAATGTTGTCCGGCGTTGTTGCTGGATTTTTTTCAGGCCTTCTTGGTGTTGGCGGTGGATTTGTTATTGTTCCCGCTTTGAAACGATACACAGACTTGCCAATCAATTCAATTGTGGCAACCTCACTAGGCGTCCTAACAATTGTCTCAACTGGGGGCGCTTTATTTGCTAGTGCTGCAGGCGTAATGGAGTGGCAGGTAGCCATACCATTTATTGGAGGCTCTGTAACCGGACTAATAATGGGAAGATACTTTATTAAAAAAATTCATGGTGCAAGAGTAGAGCAATTATTTGCCATCTTCACTTTCTGCGTTGGCATTAGCCTTGTTTACAGATGTCTAGGATAAGCTTGCGGGGGATATTGAATGCTAATTAAATGCCCAAAATGTCAAAAATCCAACCGACTCCCTCTTGAGCGAATCAATGAAAAACCCATTTGCGGAGTCTGCCAAGCAAGCTTGCTTTTAGGGCCAATTGAGGCCGATCAAGCAAGCTTTCATGAAATTCTCAAATCAAGCAAGCTACCTGTCATCGTCGACTTTTGGGCCCCCTGGTGCGGCCCATGCAAAATGTTTGCGCCAACATTTCAGGCTAGCGCAATCAAATATGGTGAGCGCATGTTACACGTTAAATTAGATACCGAAGCTAACCCAACAATTGCTCAGCAATACAACATTAGATCTATACCAACCTTGGCGATATTTGAAAATGGTTCTGAACTTGAAAGAATCTCGGGAGCCCTACCTCCAACACAATTAGATCAGTTGGTTTCCCGCTTAAGTTAACCCCCAAAAAAGGAATCACCTTAATTTATGGCGGCTACATATCGCATAATTGCCTTTTAACAATATTGGATATTGGATGATTGACTATCTTTTTCCTAGTGGCTGGAGCCAATTCCTAGTTGGCGGATTATTCATTGGCCTAGGTGTTGGCTTAATGTATGTAACTACCGGGCGTGTAGTTGGCCTAAGCACATTTTTCAGTAGCAGCCTATCCTGGTTTTCAAAACTCAAAACTCTGCGGCAAACAAATCTGATTAACTCCAGAATATGGAGGTTAGCCTGCGCTCTAGGTTTAATTCTTGGCGCGGGAATTTGGGCTTATTATTTCGATCCATCGGTTTACGCCAATCCAGGCATCAACCCCATAGCACTCGTTATTGGAGGGGTTCTTGTCGGGTTTGGCTCCAGAATGTCGAATGGCTGCACCTCAGGCCATGGAATCTGCGGACTTTCCTCGCTGTCACTCCCCTCCTTCGTTGCCGTAATTATTTTTATGGTATTTGCAATCTGTACGGCGCAGATTATCAGCATTGTGAATGGGATGAACTTATGAAGCCATTCCTAAATATTATTCTGATGGTTGTTGGTGGAGCTTTATTTGGGTTTGGATTGGCATTGTCAGGAATGATTTCTCCGAGGGTTGTTCTCCAATTTTTAAATCTTAAAGATTTTGGGCTCCTGCTCGTAATGGGTGGCGCGGTTACCATGACCTTTATCTTTTACCAGCTATCACCACGCCTTCTAGGTAGGCCGCTTCTTGGGGGATCTTTTAATCAACGATTGATTGCCCTAGATTCCCGTCTTGTCATTGGCTCAGCAATTTTTGGTATTGGATGGGGAGTTTCGGGGGTCTGCCCTGGTCCAGCAATTGCAGCCTTGGGCATAGGCAACTTCCAAGCTATTTGGTCCATATTGGGAATATTTGCAGGCGCATACCTTTATGGTTATTGGTCAAATCGCCAATAGCGCTAATGCCAACCGATATTTAATTGATGCTCGAACACGATAAGCCATCCGAAAGGATGGCTTATCGTCGAGATACATTCTAAAAAATTTCTAAGTATTGGCTCTTATTTTTGATTGATCAAGCTTGCGCTTGCTCAAAAGCACTTAAAGCATCAGCCGCATACATTAAAGACGGTCCACCACCCATATAGGTAGCCATACCCAAAGTTTCAACTACTTCTTGCTTGCTTGCTCCCAGCTTTGCTAGGGCCTGAGTATGAAATCCAAGGCATCCATCACAGCGTGCTGCAACACCCAAGGCTAATGCAATGAGTTCTTTAGTTTTCTTATCCAGCACCCCATCTTTAGTGGCTGCAGCCGCTAAGTCACTAAACCCCTTCATCACTTCCGGGGCTTCGATTCTTAACTTGGCAAGAGAACCAGAGATATCTTTGGTAATTTGCTTGTAATCTTTTGGCATGTCAACTTCCTTAGTTTATGGACGCATTACCTACAGCAACCGCCGCTGCCACAACCCTTGCCAGAGGAGTTAATTCCCAGTATTGAATACAAAGGACAAAATCTAAATAACCCGGTTGCCAAAGGAATGATGCCAATCCAACCCCAAGCTCCAATGACGTTGCTTGCCGCCAAGGCAACCAAAACTAGACCAACTGCAATGCGTAGAACGCGATCCATACCGCCGACGTTACATTTCATGTGATTCCCCTTTTAGTTATTTCTTACAAAACTGCTGATACAGAACTTCAATCACCGCCATTGCAGAATCACTGCCCAGTGAGTAGTAAATCTGCTTCCCTTCCCTGCGCGTCTTCACCAACCTCGCCGTCCTCAACCCTGTTAAGTGTTGTGACAGCATGGGTTGATGCAAATTCAAAATCTCCTCTAACTCGCCAACACACTTCTCACCCTGACTGATCTCACATAGAAGCATCAAGCGATCTCGGTGGGTCAATGCCTTCATCAATTTGCAGGCTAAGTCTGCAGAGCGACGCATTTTCTTTAGATCAAGCCTCTGAGCGGACGTTGTCATATTTTCTAGGTCTATTAATATGTATGATTACATTATGTAATTTAGCATATTATTTTAGAAATGGGAAAGAAAAAGCCACCCTGAGGTGGCTTAAAAGAAATCTATGGAGGTACCGCTAAAAAATGAACTACAGGGTTATATTAATCCCGCATGCATCGGTACTTTATAACAATTGTATGATTAAGGTGCTTTATGCACCAATTTGATGCATTAGCTTGATTCTAAATCAGTGATTCTCTTTGGCATGGTTGATAGAGTACTTTGGAATCTCAATAACCAAGTCTTCACGAGCCACAATAGCCTGACAGGAGAGGCGTGACTGGGGATTTAGCCCCCAAGCACGGTCCAACATATCCTCTTCGTTTTCATCGGGGGCATTAAGGCTATTAAACCCCTCCTTCACAATCACATGGCAAGTAGTGCAAGCGCAGACCATATCGCAGGCATGCTCAATCGGAATGTGATTCTCCAATAAAGCCTCGCAGATCGAAGTGCCAGGGGCAACTTCAACGACAGCGCCTTCTGGACAATATTCACTATGAGGGAGGACAACGATCTGGGTCATGGGTAATTATTCTGTATAGGTGCTAAATTTCGGCGACATTTTTTCCGGATAATGCCTTTTGAATACTTGCGTTCATGCGCTTTTGAGCGAATTCATCAGTAGCCTTGGCGGCATGATCTACAGCCTTACGAACCACTGAGCTATCAGTCTCTTCCCTGAGGATCTTCCGTAGCGTTGCCATCTCTTGATCAATTGCTAATTGCTCTTGAGCGTTCAATAAGACGCGATCGCTATCAAGCGCAGTTTGTACGGCATCCAATAAACGTTGAGCATTAACCTGCTCTTCACGCAAGGATCGAGACACCAAATCTTCCTTGGCCGAGGCAAATCCATCTTGTAACATGCGGGTAATTTCTGCGTCGGTTAGCCCGTACGAGGGTCTAATATCAATCGATGCTTGCACACCAGAGCCTTGCTCGGTTGCGCTAACAGACAGCAAACCATCCGCATCCACTTGGAATGTCACGCGAATACGCGCAGCCCCAGCAGCCATCGGCGGAATACCACGTAATTCAAAGCGACCCAAGGAGCGACAGTCTTGAACCAGCTCACGCTCACCCTGCACCACCTGAATTGCCAATGCAGTCTGACCATCTTTAAATGTCGTGAAGTCCTGAGCACGGGCAACCGGGATAGGCGTATTGCGCGGAATAATTTTTTCCACCAAGCCACCCATCGTTTCAATACCAAGAGACAGTGGAATAACATCCAATAAAAGCCATTCATCATCCTTATTTTGATTGCCCGCAAGCAAGTCTGCCTGCATCGCGGCACCCAAAGCAACGACTTGATCTGGGTTTAGATTATTTAAAGGCTTAGTCTCAAACAATTCACCAACAGCACGCTGCACATTGGGCATGCGGGTTGCGCCCCCAACCATCACAACACCTTTAATTTCGTCGGTCTTGAGGCCCGCATCACGCAAAGCCCTTTTAACCGCAACGAGCGTTTTGTTAACCAGGTTCTGAGTAATCTCAAAGAACTGCGCCTGACTCACGCCAACATTCACCACTGCGCCATCCGACAAAGTCTCATGTACTCGCGCCAAAGGGTTATGACTGAGCAATTCTTTAGCATGTCTGCATGCTTGCAATAAGGTGCGGTGATCATGCACAGATAAAGGTGGCAACTTAGCCTGCTCAATGACCCAGCAATACAAACGATGATCAAAGTCATCACCGCCCAATGCGGAATCACCGCCAGTAGAGAGGACTTCAAAAACCCCTTTGCTCATGCGCAAAATAGAGATATCAAAAGTACCGCCACCCAAGTCATAAACAGCATAAACACCTTCAGAGGCGTTATCCAGACCATAAGCAATAGCCGCTGCAGTAGGCTCGTTCAATAAACGCAAGACCTCTATGCCAGCTAACTTAGCAGCATCTTTGGTTGCTTGACGCTGAGCATCATCAAAATAAGCGGGGACTGTAATCACAGCACCAACAATCTCATCAGAGACGGAGTCCTCCGCCAACTGACGCAAGCGCGCCAGAATTTCCGCTGAAACTTCAATCGGGCTTTTATCTCCAGCAACCGTTCTTAACTTCAGCATACCAGGCTCGTCGACGAAGTCGTAAGGAGCACTTTCAATATGCTCGACATCGAGCAAACCGCGCCCCATGAAGCGCTTCACAGAAACAATCGTATTCTTAGGGTCGAGCACCGCGTTCTCTAAAGCCTCAAAACCAGCTTGGGTTCTGCCGTTTGGCAAATAACGAATAACGGAAGGAAGTAACTCACGACCCCGCTCATCTGGCAAGACTTTAGGCAATGCATCTCGCACGATGGCCACTAATGAGTTAGTGGTTCCCAGATCGATACCTACAGCGATACGCCGCTGATGAGGGGCAAGGGATTTACCAGGTTCGGAGATTTGCAATAAGGCCATGGTGGATCAGTTTAAAGCTATACCAAATCCGAGATGGCGTCTTCAAGTTCAATGGCGAACTTATCAATAAACAGTAGACCCCTCAATAACTCGGCAGCCCGCTGATAGTTCTTAGCCGCATCAATGGCTTGAACAACCTCCGCAATCGTTTCTTGCTTAGATTGATCAACCTCTTCCATGAGGGCCTCTAGGCCAGGCAAGTCTTCAGCAAGCTCGTCCAGACTTTCGCGCCATTCCATTTGCTTCATCAGAAAAGCAGCCGGCATTGAAGTGTTGGTTTCTAGTTTTGCGTCTACGCCATGAAGTTGGCATAGATAGAGACCACGCTGAATTGGGTTTTTGAGTGTTTGCAGTGCCGTATTGGCAAGCGTTGCCATTTGCATGGCTAAGCGTTGCTCAGTTTCACTGCCACGAGCATGGCGATCAGGGTGCACTTCTTTCTGAATCGCTAGATAGGCCCGATCTAAAGCAGGCAAATCGATATTGAATTGCTGACTTATACCAAAGAGGCGAAAGTAATCGTCAGACGCGGAAGGATTCGCCACAACCGCACTCATCTTTTACGTTTGGATTCTGAAACTTAAAGCCCTCGTTCAAACCCTCACGTACAAAATCCAATTCAGTACCATCTAAATAAGCAAGACTCTTAGGATCAACAAAGATCTGAATGCCATTAGACTCAAACATCGTATCTTCAGGAGCGGCTTCATCAACGTATTCCAATTGATAAGCCAAACCAGAACAGCCCGTAGTGCGAACGCCTAAACGCAAACCACAACCTTTACCACGCTTATCCAAATTGCGCTGAACGTGTTTAGCTGCTTTGTCAGTTAAGGTAATTGCCATGATGAATAACCTGTTCTTTGTTATTACTTACTTAGCAAGGTGCTTGTCTTTGTAATCTGCTACCGCCGCTTTGATGGCATCTTCAGCCAAAATTGAGCAGTGAATTTTCACTGGCGGCAATGCCAACTCTTCAGCAATCGAAGAATTCTTGATTTCGAGCGCTTGATCTAAAGTCTTACCCTTAACCCACTCGGTTACTAAAGAAGATGAGGCAATGGCAGAGCCACAACCATAGGTCTTGAATTTAGCATCCTCAATCACGCCTTGATCATTTACACGAATCTGTAATTTCATCACATCGCCACAAGCTGGCGCACCCACCATGCCCGTACCAACGTTTTCATCGCCCTTTTTAAAAGAGCCGACGTTACGTGGATTTTCATAATGATCAATTACTTTATCGCTATATGCCATGGTATTTCCTTCTTAATCTTTTGTACTGTTATCTGTCTCTATTGTTTAGAGAGCCGCTTAATGCGCAGCCCACTGAATCGTGCTTAGATCGATGCCATCTTTGAACATTTCCCACAAAGGCGATAATTCACGCAATTTAGCAATCTTCTCTTTCACTAACTTGATCGTGAAATCCACCTCTTCTTCCGTTGTGAAGCGTCCTAAAGTGAAACGAATTGAGCTATGGGCCAATTCATCATTGCGACCTAACGCACGCAATACATAAGAAGGCTCTAAAGACGCAGAAGTACAAGCAGAACCAGAAGAGATGGCCAAATCTTTAAGCGCCATCAACATGGATTCGCCTTCAACATAGTTAAAGCTGATATTGAGGTTGTGTGGCACACGATGATCCATATCGCCGTTAACATAAACCTCTTCGATGTCTTTCAAGCCAGCGAGCAAACGATCGCGCAAGGCACGAATGCGTTTATTCTCCTCAACCATTTCAACGCGGGCAATACGGAAAGCCTCGCCCATGCCAACGATTTGATGCACAGCCAAAGTGCCAGAACGCATGCCACGCTCATGGCCGCCACCATGAATCTGCGCCTCAATGCGAATACGAGGTTTGCGACGCACAAACAAAGCGCCGATACCCTTAGGGCCATAAGTCTTATGAGCGGAAAAACTCATCAAATCCACTTTAAGCTTTTCTAAATCAATTTCCACCTTGCCGGTAGCCTGCGCCGCATCCACATGAAAAATGACACCACGTGAGCGGCACAATTCACCAATGCGAGGAATATCTTGCACAACTCCGATTTCGTTATTAACGAACATGACTGAAACAATAATGGTGCCGGGTGTGATGGCTTTTTCAAGTTGATCAAAATCAATCATGCCATCCGGCAATGCATCCAAATAAGTAACTTCGTAACCCTCACGCTCAAGCTCGCGGCAAGTATCTAAAGTAGCCTTATGCTCGGTTTTTACGGTGATGATGTGCTTACCCTTATCTTTGTAGAAATGAGCCGCACCTTTTAATGCCAAGTTAATACTTTCAGTAGCGCCACTAGTCCATACGATCTCTCTTGGACCAGCATGCACCAATTGAGCCACTTCTGAACGAGCCCACTCCACAGCCTCTTCGGCAGCCCAGCCATAGGCATGGCTACGAGATGCGGCATTGCCAAACTGCTCGCGCAAATAAGGCAACATCTTATCGACCACGCGTGGGTCAATCGGCGTTGTAGCAGAATAATCCATATATACCGGAAAATGCTTAGGACTAAACATCGGGACCGGTTGTACTGGAATGTCTTGTGGTGCGTTCATGATGTACTTATAAAGATTGGCCGACGCTTAACTTTGCCGAGCCAGATTAAAAACGGAATTCACAAGAGTTCGCTTAGGAGCAATCTCTTTTCTTGCTACTACTGCCGGTATAGTCTTCTCAGACTTCACACCTTCAATTTTGATTTTCTTGTGACGCAGGTCATGCAAAACAATGCCACGCCCTTCTTGTTGTTGAGCCAAATCACGCAATGAAACCGAGCTGAGGTATTCAACCATCTTAGAGTTGAGATTTGCCCATAGGTCATGCGTCATGCAACGACCCTGGTTTTCTTCATCGCTATGACAGTTCCCCCTGCCACCGCATTGGGTTGCATCCAAAGGTTCATCGACAGCAATGATGATGTCGGCTACGCTAATTTCTTCGGATTTACGTGCCAAGGTGTATCCACCTCCGGGGCCGCGAGTACTCTCAACGATATTGAAACGGCGCAATTTGCCGAACAATTGCTCTAAGTAAGAGAGGGAAATTTTTTGTCTTTGACTAATTCCAGCCAAAGTTACAGGGCCATGCGTTTCACGCAGGGCTAAATCGATCATTGCAGTTACAGCGAAACGGCCTTTAGTTGTAAGTCTCATATGTCACCTTGGTAATGGATTGTTATGGACAGCTAACAGTCGGGCGGGTAATACCCGACCATTCCGCTCAACTATACCAGATAACCCACCAATCCGCTCGGGAATTATCCCAAAAAAACTAAAGGGCATCCCTGGATCTTGCGCCAAAGGCCATTTCTTTCACCTTGGTCAAGCGGTCACGGGTAGTGGCAGCCTTCTCAAACTCCAAATTCTTAGCTTCAGCGTTCATTTGCTTCTCTAGGCGCTTGATTTCACTCGACAGGTCCTTCTCGCTCATATCTTCATAGCGAGCCCTCTCCTCGGCAACCTGCATCTCTGAACGCTTCTCATTAACGTCGTAGACGCCATCGATGATGTCCTTGATTCGCTTAGTCACGCCTTTAGGCTCAATACCATGCAGCTTATTGAAGGCAATTTGCTTGGTTCTGCGACGCTCAGTCTCCCCCATAGCCCGCTTCATCGAATCCGTAATGCGATCGGCATACAAAATGGCCTTCCCGCGGATATTACGAGCAGCACGGCCAATTGTCTGAATCAAGCTACGCTCGGAGCGCAAGAAGCCTTCTTTATCAGCATCCAAAATCGCCACTAACGAAACCTCCGGAATGTCCAAACCTTCTCGCAATAAATTAATACCCACCAATACATCAAACAAACCCAAGCGCAAATCTCGCAAAATTTCTACGCGCTCAACCGTATCGATGTCAGAGTGAACATAGCGCACCTTCACGCCATTATCAGAAAGGTAATCGGTTAATTGCTCTGCCATCCGTTTTGTGAGTACCGTCACCAAAACGCGCTCATGGACTTTGACGCGCTCATAAATTTGACTTAACAAGTCATCAACTTGCGAGCTTGCCGGCAACACTTCAATTTCAGGATCAACCAAACCAGTTGGCCTGGCCACTTGTTCAACTACCTGCCCGGTATGTGTATTTTCATAATCAGCGGGCGTTGCAGAAACAAAAATGGTTTGACGCATTTTGATTTCAAACTCAGTGAACTTGAGTGGTCGATTGTCCATCGCAGAAGGTAAACGGAAACCAAATTCCACCAAAGTACTTTTGCGAGATTTGTCTCCGTTATACATGGCATTAAGCTGTCCAATTAAAACGTGACTTTCATCCAGAAACATCAGCGCATCATTGGGTAAGTAATCCACCAAGGTGGGCGGGGCCTCGCCGGGCATAGCGCCAGACAGATGACGTGAATAGTTCTCAATGCCTTTACAAAATCCCAATTCGTTAAGCATCTCCAAGTCAAAGCGGGTGCGCTGCTCTAGGCGCTGAGCCTCAACCAATTTGCCGTCTTTTAGAAACTCATCCAAGCGGATACGCAATTCAGTCTTAATCGTTTCAATAGCCTTTAGAACTGTTTCTCGCGGCGTTACATAGTGCGAACTTGGATATACGGTAAAACGAGGGATCTTTTGACGAATCCTACCAGTGAGTGGATCAAAGAATTGCAAACTTTCAATCACGTCATCAAATAATTCAACGCGAACTGCCAACTCATTATGTTCAGCCGGGAAAATATCAATCGTGTCACCCCGCACACGAAATACGCCACGCTTAAAATCGGTTTCATTACGATCGTATTGCATCGCGATTAGGCGCATCAAAATATCGCGTTGACTCATCTTATCGCCTGGACGCAAAGTCATCACCATGCTGTGATAGTCACCGGGATTACCAATACCGTAAATCGCAGATACAGTTGCCACGATGATCACATCACGTCGCTCCAAGAGGCTCTTGGTTGCAGACAATCGCATCTGCTCGATGTGTTCATTGATGGAAGAATCTTTTTCAATGAATAGATCGCGCGTCGGAACGTATGCCTCAGGCTGGTAGTAATCGTAGTAACTCACGAAATACTCAACCGCATTACGCGGGAAAAACTCTCGAAACTCGCTATACAGTTGTGCCGCTAAAGTCTTATTTGGGGCAAAAATGATGGCTGGACGCCCTGTTCTGGCAATCACATTAGCCATCGTGAAGGTCTTGCCCGAGCCAGTTACCCCCAAAAGCGTCTGAAAAGTCAGACCATCCTCAATTCCAGCTACCAAAGCATCAATTGCGGCCGGTTGATCGCCAGCCGGCGGGAATGGTTGATATAGCTGAAATGGGGAATCCGGAAAAGAAACAAACTTTGCTGGATCCAGGTCGTGACCTGCCTCGCCCAGTGGGTCGGCCACAGGAGTTTTTGGAGCATCAACAGCTTGGGTTTTTGGAATAGTTTTAGGCGACTTAGGGGGCATCTCAGCTATCATTTCAACTGTGAGTTTTCTTTACAGCGAATTTTGTACAAACAATGATTTTGCCGTTTTTATTAGAAAAAAGTTGAATCTAGCCTCAAAACCTGGCAATTAAGCCAAATTAAACCGAATTTAACGTTAATTAGTATCAAAAGACCCTTTAACCATCGCCTACGACATCCAAATGACCCTGTTTGCCTCAGTTCAATTAGCCCCTAAAGACCCTATTTTTGGCCTCACAGAAGCCTATGTTGCGGATCAACGTCCTGACAAAGTGAACTTAGGTGTTGGTGTTTATTACACCGACGAAGGCAAGGTACCTCTTTTGAAAGCGGTTATCCAAGCCGAAGAAGGCATTGTTGCGAAGCATTCACCACGCAGCTACATTCCGATCGAAGGTCCAAATCCTTATAACAGCGCCGTGCAAAATCTTCTATTTGGCGCTGACTCCGCCTTAATCAAAGATGGTCGTGTTGTGACTGCCGAATGTCTTGGCGGTACTGGCGCTCTGCGCGTAGGTGCAGACTTCATTAAACGTCTCAATTTAAATGCGCCTTGCGCAATTAGCAACCCCACTTGGGAAAACCATCGCGGCATTTTTGAATCCGCTGGCTTTGATGTAATCGAGTACGCCTACTTTGACGGCAAAACCCGTGGTGTTGATTTTGATGGCATGGTGAAATCTTTAGAGTCCTTCCCAAAGAACACTACGGTCTTGTTGCACGCTTGCTGCCATAACCCAACTGGCGCAGATATTACTGAGGCGCAATGGCGCCAAGTAATTGAGATCTGTAAGGCAAAAGGATTTATTCCTTTCTTGGACATGGCTTACCAAGGTTTTGCCGATGGTATTGAGCAGGACGGCATTGCCGTGCGTCTCTTCGCAGAATCTGGCATGTCCTTCTTTGTGTCGAGCTCATTCTCCAAATCTTTCTCACTCTATGGGGAACGTGTTGGCGCCTTGTCCATCGTAACTCAAGGCAAAGATGAGTCCACTCGTGTGCTGTCTCAATTGAAACGCGTGATTCGCACTAACTACTCAAACCCACCTACCCATGGCGCAGCGATTGCCGCTACCGTATTGAACTCTCCAGAACTCAGAAAGCTTTGGGAAGATGAATTGGCTCAAATGCGCGATCGCATTAAATCGATGCGCAATGCCCTCGTTGAAAAACTCGCTTCAGCAGGGGTAAAGCAAGATTTTACTTTTATCAATGCGCAACGAGGAATGTTTTCTTACTCGGGTCTAACGGCCGAACAAGTTGAGCGCCTGCAAAAGGAAGATGGCATTTATGCCCTCTCTACTGGACGTATTTGCGTTGCCGCTCTCAATACTAAAAATATTGATAAGGTGGCCGAAGCTATCGCCCGCGTTTTAGCGTAATAAGCGGTTACACTGATTTTCCGGAGATACCATGCTATACCAATTGCACGAGTTTCAAAAAGCATTACTTCAACCTGTTAGCTCATGGGCTCGCGCCGCTTCTGAGGCTTTTATTAATGCCTCAAATCCAGCATCAAAAGTTCCTGGATCGGAGCGATTGGCTGCCAGCTATGAACTACTCTATCGTTTAGGTAAAGACTATAAGAAACCAGAATTTGGTATTCGATCCGTGCAAGCGCATGGTCGTGAGGTTGCGATCCATGAAATAGTTACTGTTACCAAACCCTTCTGCAAGCTGATTCGCTTTAAACGTTTTTCTGATGATGTTGAAGTCATTAAAAAACTCAAGGAAGATCCGGTGGTGCTAGTGGTTGCACCACTATCAGGCCACCACTCCACCTTATTGCGCGATACCGTTCGTACGCTATTACAAGATCACAAGGTTTACATTACCGACTGGGTTGATGCGCGCCTTGTCCCAACCGAAAATGGTGATTTTGGCCTAGATGACTACGTGCACTATGTTCAAGACTTCATTAGAACAATTGGCGCCAAAGATTTACACGTGATTTCCGTATGCCAGCCAACTGTTCCCACTTTGGGCGCCATCTCCCTTATGGCTTCCGCTGGTGAAACAACTCCTGCATCCATGATCATGATGGGTGGCCCCATTGACGCACGCAAATCACCTACTGCGGTCAATAATTTGGCGGATCAAAAATCTTACGACTGGTTTGAGAGTCACGTAGTTTACAAAGTACCGCCCAGCTACCCTGGCGCTGGTCGCAAAGTGTATCCGGGTTTCCTGCAGCATACTGGCTTTATTGCCATGAACCCACAGAACCACTTACAGTCTCACTGGGACTATTTCCAAAACTTAGTGCGCGGCGATGAGCAAGATGCCGAATCACATATCCGCTTCTACGATGAGTACAACGCCGTCTTGGATATGGATGCCAAATTCTATTTAGATACGATCAAAACTGTTTTCCAAGACTATTCATTGCCCAATGGTAGATGGAATGTTGCCGGTGAACTGGTCAAGCCACAAGACATTAAAACGACTGCCCTACTCACCATTGAAGGTGAACTCGACGATATCTCTGGTAGCGGTCAAACCCGCTCAGCGCACGCTCTGTGTGTCGGCATTCCAAAAGAGCATAAAGATCATTACGAAGTAATGGGCGCCGGTCACTACGGTATCTTTGCTGGTCGTCGCTGGAGAGAAAAGGTATATCCAAAAATTAAATCTTTTATTCGCGAGCATCAACCCACTCAGCGAAAGACTAAAACCAGACTTCCTAAATTAGAAGCCAAGTAATCCATCATCATTAGAAGCCCTGGTGGCTTCTAATTCCTTCAGGGCCTGCATTCCAATGAAGATCAAACAGGCAAATGCACTTATCGATCATCTAGAAGATCTTCTGCCCCAAACCCAATGCACTAAATGTGGCTACCCTGATTGCAGAGGGTATGCAGAAGCCCTGGCATCCGGCGAAGCTAAGCCGAATCGCTGTCCACCTGGCGGAGTTGAAGGTATCGCTCGTCTTAGCGCAACTCTGGAGCCAATCTTCCCGCAAGATGCTTTTGCGCTCAACCAAGCTATCAATCCCGAATGCGGCCTAGAACAACCAAGATCAGTAGCTTTTATTGACCCGCAGAAATGCATTGGCTGCACTCTTTGCATCCAGGCCTGTCCCGTCGATGCCATTGTTGGCGCCTCAAAAAAAATGCACATTGTTTTGCCGCAGTGGTGTACTGGCTGTGATCTCTGCATCCCGCCGTGTCCTGTCGACTGTATCACTCTGATTAACGTCACTAAAAATAAAACAGGTTGGAATGCATGGTCCCCAGAATTAGCAGATGAAGCACGTGAGAGATATGAATCCAGGGGCTTGCGTCTTGACCGGGAAAAACGGGATAACGACGAACGTCTAGCGAAAAAAGCAACAACCAAGCTCGCCGCGATCAATGCTGAATCCCCCTCTTCTGATGCGGAAAAGAAAGAACAAGAACGCAAACGCGCCATTATTGCCGCAGCAATGGAACGAGCCGCAAAAGCGAAATTACAGTCATGAATTTAGAGAAGCGGCGGGCATTTTTTGAGCAACTCAAAGCAAACAATCCGCATCCAAAAACTGAGCTTGAATACAACTCCCCTTTTGAATTGCTGATTGCAGTCTTGCTCTCCGCACAAGCAACAGATGTCTCGGTAAATAAGGGCACACGTCAACTTTATAAGATTGCCAATACACCGCAGGCCCTCCTAGATCTAGGTGAAGAAGGGGTCAAACCCTTTATCCAGCATATTGGTTTATACAACTCGAAGGGTAAGCATATTCAAGAAACCTGCCGCCTGCTGCTCGAGAGGCATAGTGGCGAGGTCCCGCAAACCCGCGAAGAACTAGAAGCGCTTCCAGGCGTTGGCAGAAAAACGGCTAACGTCATTCTGAATACCGCCTTTGGGCAACCCACCATAGCAGTGGATACCCATATTTTCCGAGTCTCCAATAGAACCGGACTGGCACCAGGCAAAGATGTCCTTAAGGTAGAGGAACAATTACTGAAGCGCGTTCCAAAAGAATTTTTGCAGGATGCACATCATTGGCTTATTCTGCATGGCAGATATACTTGCAAGGCACGCAACCCAGATTGTGCGCTTTGCATTGTGGAACCTCTATGTAGCTTTAAGCAAAAAACAGGTCAGGGAAAAGTTCGTGGCGATATTTAATCCAACTCGTGAAGATGTGCGACGATTTTTCTGCGACGCTTGGAAGAAAAAAACGGAGGCGCAAATATTGACGCCACTCGAAACTATTGCCGGCGATTGGATGAGGCAGCATCCTGAATACCACACCCTACTGGCCGATCCCGAAGGAGCTGTCGCGCAAAACTACACCCCAGAGCGTGGCGAAACCAATCCCTTTCTCCACCTCTCAATGCACCTATCGATTAGCGAGCAAATCTCAATCGATCAACCACCAGGCATTCGGGGCATCGCTGAACATCTCGCAAAGAAGCTAGACTCAGAACATGAAGCTCAGCACCGCATCATGGAGTGCTTGGGGCAGGTGATGTGGGGGGCTCAACGTGAGGGCGTTCCACTCAGCCCCGAAAAGTATCTCGAGGCCTTAAAAAAACTGCAGTAACTTACAGGCTATATCGACTCAAACAGATGAGTCTTTTGCCCATCTTGGGTTTCTTGAAATATCACTTTCACTTTTTGCCCAATCCGAATCGCATCAAAATCGCAATTGCTGAGGTGGGTCAATAAGGAAATGCCCTCTTCCAACTGAACGTAGGCCATTGCAAAAGGAAACTCTACGCCGCGCCTCATGACGGTAAATGAGTAGATCTCGCCCACCCCTTCTGAACTTACCCAGATCGTGTCATCGCTACCGCAGTGCGGACAAATCATGCGGGGGTAGTAGTGGACCTCTTTACAAGAATTACATGACTTCAGGATGAGCTTGCCCTCTTGAGCGGCTTGCCAAAATGCTTGGTTTTCTGGATTGAGAATTGGACTTGGTAAGCGATGTAATTGGCTCATTGCAATCTCCCCATAATGAGCGCAGCCGCACCATGGCGCGTTCCTAAAGCACCACCGATACCGGAAGCCAAGGCAAATTCCAAATTGGGGACTTGCACTGCGAGATGAGCTTCGCCACGAAGCTGTCTAACTGCCTCAATCACTTTGGTCATACCACCCCGGTTTGCGGGGTGGTTATTACACAATCCACCGCCATCGGTATTAAAAGCCAGAGAGCCTTTGCCAGAAATGAGTTGACCATTTTCAACAAACTTACCACCCTCACCCTTCTTACAAAAACCCAAATCCTCAAGCTGAATCAACACGGTAATCGTAAAGCTGTCATAAATTGACGCATAACGAATTTGCGCGGGAGTCAGTCCCGCTTCGGCAAAAGCACGCGGAGCGGCCCATGCCAAACCAGAATACGTAAGATCGATCTTGCCACCCATTTGCCCTTTGGTGGTTTCGCCGGCGCCCATCATCGTAACAATGGGCCGCTTCAAAATCTTGGCAATATCTGGATGCACTACCACGATAGCGCCACCACTATCAGTTACCACACAACAATCTGCGCGATGCAAAGGATCCGCAATCATCGGGGAGTTTAGAACATCCTCAACGGTCAAAACATCTTTGAGCATTGCATTTGGGTTGTGTTGCGCATGATGCGAGGCGGCCACTTTGATCCAAGCCAATTGTTCGCTAGTTGTTCCAAACTCATGCATATGGCGCATAGCGCACATAGCGTAGGTATTTAATGGTGCAGGCGAATAGGGTTTTTCAAAGGCAAAATCTGGCGCACTTGCGTAATGACTACGTACTTGTGTCCCGCTAGACCCCTCGGACTTAGGACGCCCAGCTAAAGTAATTAAAGCAACTTTGCACTGCCCTTGCGCTATGGCGCGTGCCGCATGGTTTACATGCGTTAAGTAAGAAGATCCACCCGTGTCGGTTGAATCCAAATAACTTAACTTCTTAAGACCCAGATAGTCTGCCATTGACACCGGACCCATGCCCGGAGCATCGCCGGCACAAAAATATCCATCCACATCGTTTAGTGTGAGCCCCGCATCAAGTAAGGCGCCACGCGCAACCTCAGCATGCAATTGCGCAACAGTATGGGCTGGAGCAACCCGCAAAGGATGCTCATAAATTCCAGCTATACAAGCGTTATTAGAAAAAGACATGATTGTTTCCGGGGGTTTATTAATTACTCAACAGTAAGTTTTGATTGCGCAATCAACTTGCGCCACTTCTCAACTTCGCTACTAATAAATTGAGAAAATTGCTCGGGTGTATCCGGCATAGGATCCGCACCCTGCGCAATTAATTTATCCTTAAACTTCGGGTCAGCCAAAATATTTTGCAACTCCTTGTTAAGTCGATTACGAATGCCGATCGGCAAATTTGCGGGCGCAACCAAACCGTACCATGTAGCCATGTCGTAGCCTGGCACACCAGACTCTGCAATGGTTGGAACGCTAAGGGCGGCGGCAGATCTCTTGGCTGTGGTCACGCCCAAGGCGCGCAAATAACCAGCTTTTACTTGTGGCATGGCGCTCGGCAAATTTGGAAAACTCATATCAACCTGCCCGGAGATCAAATCAGGCATGGCACTTCCCGTGCCTTTATAAGGAATATGAATCATCTCAATTTTGGCCATCTTTTCAAATAACTCAGCAGAAAGATGGACTGAAGTTCCGCTACCGCTCGAGGCAAATGTCAACTTACCTGGATTAGTTTTGGCAGCATTGATAACATCCAACACGGACCTATAAGGTGAACTAACTGGCACAACCATCATATTTGGTGCCGAGAACACGCCGCCAATTGCCGTGAAATCTTTAATCGGATCATAAGATAAATTCTTGTAGAGAGATGCATTTACAGCATGTCCAATTGATGGGAAATAAATCGTATAGCCATCCGGGGCGGATCGCGCAACCAATTCAGCAGCGATATTGCCATTAGCACCCGCTTTATTATCAACAATGACTGGCTGGCCAAGACGCGTTGATAGAGCCTCTGCCAAAGCGCGACCAACCGTATCTGCTGATCCGCCCGGAGAGAATCCCACGATTAAATGAATCGGCTTACTTGGATAGGTCTCAACAGATTCTGCAGCCCGAAGACCCGAAATCCCAAGCGCCAATATGACGCCAACTAAAAAAGAAGCTAAAAAAAGATGCTTCATTGCCTGGAATTAATCAAAGGCACGCCACTGATTTCTTGCAACTCATCAAAACTTAAACCATCAACCCAATCAATTGCCAATAAACCCTTTGGGCTTACTTCAATGGTTGCGAAATCGGTATAAATGCAATCAACTGCTGCAAGAGCAGTCAGTGGATAGGTGCATTCTTCCACCAACTTTGAGTGGCCCGATTTAGTTAAATGCTCCATCATCACAAACAGCTTCTTGGCACCCAAAGCGAGGTCCATCGCGCCACCTACAGCCGGAATCGCCTTGGGATCACCGGTGCGCCAATTGGCAATATCACCTTTAACGGAAACCTGAAAAGCTCCCAAAACACAAATATCTAAATGACCTCCGCGAATCATCACAAATGAATCGGCATGATGGCAAATAGAGGCGCCTGGCAACATTGTTACGGGCTGCTTACCAGCATTCACAATCTCTTCGTCAATTTGATTACCAGTAGCTAATGGCCCCATACCGAGCAAGCCATTTTCACTATGAAGCAATATCTCTCGATCCTGAGGCAAGTAATTCGAAATGGACATTGGCTGACCAATCCCCAAATTAACACTTGCTCCATCTGGAATATCCTGCACAATTCGCTTGGCAATGTCAGCGGTTGAGCGTTTCTGGATTTTAGAAAGATTAATCATGATGCGCGTCCAACTTGCACTACTCGTTTCACAAAAATTCCAGGGGTCACAATCACTTCTGGGTCAAGCGCGCCTAACTCCACAATCTCTCTAACTTGTGCGATTGTGCAACGTGCTGCCGTTGCCATTATTGGTCCAAAGTTTCTGCCAGTACCGTGAAATGTTAAATTGCCCCAACGATCACCCCTATCAGCCTTAATCAGGGCATAGTCAGCCTTAATGGCTTTTTCAAAAATATGATTTACGCCATCGATCTCTCGAGCATCTTTACCTTTGGCTAACTCGGTACCAAAACCGGTGGGCGTATAAAAACCGCCGATCCCAGCGCCGCCAGCACGTATACGCTCTGCTAGGGTTCCCTGTGGAACGAGCTCCAATTCAATCTTGCCTTCTCGATACAGATCGTCAAAAGCACTAGACCCTGGTTGGCGGGGGAAGGAGCAGACCATTTTTTTCACACGCCCTGCGCCCACCAATTTAGCGATGCCAACACCAGAATTTCCCGCATTGTTACTAACCAAGGTAAGATCTTTGGCGCCCTGCTCATACAAGGCATCCAGCAGATAGATCGGTAAGCCAGCTCCGCCAAATCCAGAAATTAAGATGGTTGAGCCATCGGCAATATCCCGCAAAGCCTCAGCCACGCTAGGGATGATTTTTTGAATCACGAAAGTCTCCGTCTATTTTTTATTATGGATAACACTCATCAGCTTTTGAGCTGCAACACTACTAATTTAATGCAATTGCGAAATAGCGGCCCGAATCGCTGCAGGCAGGTCGCGAGCCTGCCGCTTTCGCACTTCCAAAATAGCCTCTGGGGTTTGCTGCGCTCTTGCCGACCAGATTGATCCAGGAAAGAAAGCGTCATCCAAGTAACGAGGGATCACATGCCAGTGGAGATGGGGAACCTGATTGCCCAATGAAGCCAGATTTACCTTAGCCGGGCGCATCACATAGCGGACGGCTTCCTCAACCACAAAAACCAACGACATCAATACATCACGCTCTCCAAAAGTGAGCTCGGACATCTCACTAACATGACGATTCCAGATCACTCTACAGAACCCGGGCAAGTAAGGATCATTCACCAGAACGATGCGGCAGTCATCACCGCGCCAAATAAGCTCACCCTCTTCGGGCTTTATGGTATCTGCACAGAGTACGCAATTTTTCATCCGATAAATGTATACGAAAACGGCACCTAAGTCACCCTTATGGGGTAATTTAGGTGCCGCGGCAGTAATGGTGTTACTGCTACTACAAACTACTTAGGGATTCAATTAGTGGAACTGCTCTTCCTCAGTAGAACCAGTCAAAGCTGTTACAGATGACTTGCCGCCTTGAATTACGGTTGTTACATCATCAAAATAACCAGTGCCAACTTCTTGCTGATGCGAAACGAAAGTGTATCCACGATCACGCGCGGCAAATTCTGGCTCTTGTACTTTTTCGATGTACGCAGTCATACCGCGTTGCATGTAGTCTTGCGCCAAGTCGAACATGTTGTACCACATGGAGTGGATACCAGCGAGGGTAATAAATTGATATTTGTAACCCATCGCACCCAACTCACGTTGGAACTTCGCAATCGTTGCATCATCCAGGTTCTTCTTCCAGTTGAAAGATGGTGAGCAGTTATATGCCAACATCTTTCCTGGGAACTTCGCACGAATTGCTTCGGCAAACTGACGCGCAAACTCAAGGTCGGGAGTGCCAGTTTCACACCAAACCATATCCGCATAAGCGGCATATGCGAGACCGCGCGAGATCGCTTGATCCAAGCCCTTACGTGTTTTGTAGAAGCCTTCTGGAGTGCGTTCGCCAGTCAAGAATGGTTTGTCGTTTGCATCATAGTCGGAAGTTAACAAATCGGCAGCTTCAGCATCGGTACGGGCCAAGATAATCGTTGGGGTGCCCATAACGTCCGCAGCCAAACGTGCTGAAATTAATTTTTGAACTGATTCGGATGTAGGCAACAATACTTTGCCACCCAGGTGTCCGCATTTCTTCACTGAAGACAATTGATCCTCGAAGTGCACGCCAGCAGCGCCTTGTTTGATTAATGCCTTACTTAATTCAAATGCATTTAATACACCACCGAAACCAGCTTCAGCATCGGCAACGATTGGCGCAAAATACTCAATAAAGCCTGCATCGCCACGTTGGATACCTTTTGCAGTTTGAATTTCATCAGCACGTTGGAATGAGTTATTAATACGCTCAACCATCTTAGGAACTGAATCTACTGGATACAAAGATTGGTCGGGATACATTGCTGCGTAAGAATTGCCATCAGCAGCCACTTGCCAACCAGATAGATAAATTGCTTGAACGCCGGCCTTAACTTGCTGCATCGCTTGACCGCCAGTCAAAGCGCCTAAGCAATTTACATAAGCTTCGTTATTTACCAAATTCCAGAGTCTCTCAGCGCCATGCTTGGCCAAAGTGTGCTCAATCTTCAATGAACCACGTAAACGCACAACATCTTCTGCGGTATAGCCACGAGTAATGCCCTTCCAGCGTGGATTAGTGTCCCAGTCTTTTTGTAGTGCTGCGATTTCTGCTTTACGATCTGACATGTTTTTCTCCCTAAGTTAAACAAGTATTTCTAAAATTGAGACATTGAAGTCTTATGTCTTATATAAGAGTTTAGAGATAAATAAAAAGCAAACAAGCCCTTCAAAAAAGAATTTACAAATAATTTACTTATTTAAATTCAATAACTTAAGATTGTTTTTTTATAATACGAAATTTAAATTCACTGACTGAAATCAATACCGAAGCCACTTGTTGCAGTGCATTTTACGGAAGGAAATGACTTTTCATATTGTGAAAATATCTACCCTATAAAAGCCTAAATATTGAACCCATAGAGACGCTGGGGATTAAGGCACAGTATCCGATTACGCAGAGACTCATCGGGAGCATATAAAGCAAGACTCTGGAGCATCTGCGCAATGCTCGGCATTACACCCCAGTTCGCAACATGCGGCCAATCCGAACCCCAAATACAGCGGTCGGGAGCAGCCTCTATTAAAGCTCTTGCATAGGGCGCCACTTCTTCATAGGGTGGGGCTTGATCAGTTAAGCGATAGGCCCCTGAAACTTTCACCCAAGCCCGCTCTCGAACTAAATCTACAAGCGCTTTGAAACCTGGGGAAGCCAAGCCCACTGATGTTCTCAAATAACCCATGTGGTCAATCACTAAAGTAGATTGCACTTTTTCCATACGTGGCATCAATGCTGGCAAGTCATTGGCGTTTAATAGAAACTGAACATGCCAGCCCCAATCTTTTGCCAATGCATCGCACTCTTCTAGCCTTGATAAATCTAAGCCACCGCCAGAAAACATCACATTCATACGGATGCCGACCACCCCTCTGTCCTTCATGTTTTGATAGTAAGCATCGGACTGATTGAGTAGTGGCACAGCTACACCACGCAAGCGCTTGGGGTGCTTTGTCAACACCTTTAACATTGGCTCGTTATCTTGACCATTCACACTCACCTGAATCAATACACCGTACGTCATACCCACTTCATCAAGCATGCGAATATATTGCTCTTCTGTAGCTTCTGGCGAGGTATAGGAACGATCAGGAACAAAACTTGCGGCACTAATAACATGGGCATGCGCATCAACCGCTCCTTTTGGCAGTACAAAAGGAAAAGGACCGCTCTGATGTTCAGGCGGTCCTGGGCAAAATGGAATATCTACTGTTGACATCAATACTGCATTAGTTCGCTTGCAGCTCTCGTCCACGTGTCTCAGGGAGAATGCCTGCGGCGATAAAGAAAACGCCATATGCGATTACAGCAAAGATTGCAATCGCCATCGCCAAGCCATATTGAGCTGAGAAGTAACCGACTAAGGCTGGAAACAAGGCGCCAATACCGCGGCCAAAGTTATAGCAAAAGCCTTGACCGGATCCACGTAAGCGGGTTGGGAACAATTCGGTCAAAAATGCACCCATACCAGAGAAGTAGCCGCTAGCAAAGAATCCCAAGGGGAAGCCAAGCCACATCATCATCTCATTAGTAATCTCCAATTGGGTATAGGCCAGCACCAGAACAATTGCGCCAAGCGAGAAAATCATAAACAACCTCCGGCGTCCGTAGCGATCGGCCATCCATGCGCCAAATAAATATCCAACGAAGCTACCCACAATCAAGAAGGCCAAATAGCCAGTTGAACCCACAACGGTTAAATGACGCTCAGTCTTGAGGAAGGTTGGCACCCAAGTAGTAATAGCGTAGTAACCACCCTGGGCACCCATAGTCAAAAGAGACGCCAAAATAGTAGTTTTAATAATGCCGGGTTTGAAAATTTCCAGAATAGATGGGGAGCCTCCTACTGCGGCCACCTTTTCTCGAGCAGCTTTAGCAATGACTGGCTCCTCAACATGACGACGAATGTAGAGCAGGAGAACTGCGGGAAGGAATCCAACAACAAACATGGCGCGCCATGCCATCTCAGGAGGCAGCAAACTAAACATGATGGCCTGCAGGAGCACTGCGGCGCCCCAACCTACTGCCCATGCTGACTGCACAGAACCTACCGCACGGCCACGATATTCGGCGCGAATGGTTTCCCCCATGAGGACCGCACCAGCAGCCCATTCACCGCCAAACCCAAAACCAAGCAGCGCACGAGAAATCATTAACTGATTGAAATCTTGCGTGAATGCGCAAATCAAACTGAATACAGAGAACCACAAAATCGTGAACTGCAGCGTACGCACACGACCAATTCGGTCAGCTAGATAACCTGCAAACCATCCACCGAACGCGGAAGCCAGCAAAGTACCAGTCACTGCCAAGCCAGCCATACCACGATCTACCTGCCACACGGCAATAATGGTCCCAATAACCAATGGATAAATCATGAAATCCATGCCGTCCAAAGCCCACCCCAAGAAGCAACCCCAGAAGGTTCTCTTTTCCTGCGGATTCATGACTTTATAAAAACCAGTCAAGCTGGTATCAGTCTGTTCACTCATTTTGTCTCCCTTTATTTTTTAGGCTTTAAATTACCATATGAGTAACATCTTTATACCTTAAATCATTACCTTTTAGATCTAACTAGCGAAAACCCTTAAGATATGTGAATGATGTATTGCGTGCCATTGGGTGATCACAGCCTCTTGATTGATTTTTCGGAGTCAAAAAATCCGTTGAAGGAAATCCACGGACTGAGCAAATTACTATTTGCCAATAAACCAGCGTGGGCGGCTGAGATTGTTCCTGGCCTCGACTCTCTGGTTATTGAACTGAATTACGAAGATCGCATGCCAAAAATAGTGCGCGAGGAAGCCGTCAAAGCGCTTGAGAAGATGGATGTTCAATTGCAAAAACAGAAAATTCATGAGAGAGGGACAACTGCTACCCATCAAATTCAAGTTTGCTACCACCCTGAATTAGCGCTAGATTTACAAGCCATTGCAACGGCATGCAGCCTATCGACTGAAGAGGTCGTCAATCTTCATAAGAAAAATATTTACACGGCTGACATTCTGGGATTTATGCCTGGATTTGCATACTTCAGCGGGCTAAATCCCAAACTTCGCCTACCTCGACTCCCCTCACCTAGACCATCAGTACCCAAAGGAAGCGTTGCTATTGCAGAACTACAAACAGCAATCTACCCCCGCCCAACGCCTGGCGGCTGGAATCTAATCGGCAGATCACCCAATGCTTTATTCGACGTCAATCAAGATCCACCGGGTTTATTTATGGCGGGCGATGAGATGCATATAGAAGAAATCAGTCTTGATCAGTTTTCTAAACTCGATGCTACCACCTCTATCAAAGTCACATTACCAATAAAGCATGAGGAAAAGAATCGAGCCTGCATTGAAATTAAGCAATCGGGCACCTTTACTACTATTCAAGATCAACCAAGATCTGGGTTATCTCACTGGGCTGTTGGACCAGGAGGCGCAAGCGATTTTTACGCACTCCAACTTGCCAATGCACTCGTTGGCAACAATCTCCATGCAGCGGCGTTGGAATTAACCGCTACCGGCCCAGTCCTGCTGTTTAGCGAAGATACCTGTGTTGCGTGGGTTGGTGCCACTTGCAGTGGGATCGTCGATGGCAAACGCATACCCGGAAATCGTCCGGTGTGGATTGCCAAAGGATCGACCTTGCAATTCTCACCCCTAGATCCTGGTTTGCGCGCAATTCTAGCTATTGGAGGTGGCATAGACCTGCCCACCATCCTCGGTGGCAAAGGCTCACACATCAGCGCAGATATCGGACCAAAAAAATTGCAAAAAGGTGATGTCCTATCATTAGAAAATCCAAAGGCGGCACTGAATGCACCATATCTTCGCGAGCTTTATCAAAAAAACCATTTACCGAGTTTTCCAAGGTGGCAGGTGCGCTCGCCTTATCTGCCAAGCCAAGCCATCATTCAGATCTTTTGCCTACCCGGCCCCCACCTCCCATTTTTAGAAAGCAAAGATCAAGAGCTTTTCTGGTCAACCGTTTGGAGAGTCAGCAACCAAAGCAATCGTATGGGCATTCGACTCGAAGGAAATTTTAAGATCAAAAAGTCTTTCACCAACATCCCATCTCAAGCCATTACTTTTGGTACCGTGCAATTTCCCCCTTCACAAGAACCGATTGTGATGCTCTCGGAATATCAAACGACCGGTGGATATCCGCGCTTAGCCGAAATAATCAAAGCGGATAGGGCAAAATTAGCTCAAGTGAAACCTGGCAATCAGATTCAGTTTTTACCAATCGACCTAGAAAAAGCGGATCAATTGAATCTAGAATCTATAGCAATGCAAATATCAACGCTAAATTCAATTGAACAATTGCTTAATACCGGCATCAAGAGGGCTTAATGGATATTAATAGCGACATGGGTGAAGGGTTTGGCGCCTGGGAAATGGGCAATGATGCCGATCTTCTTCAGTACATTAGCTCTACTAATATTGCCTGCGGCTGGCACGCCGGGGATCCAGCCAGAATGAAGGTGCTAGTTGAGCAAGCAGTTCACAAGAATGTATTTATCGGTGCCCACCCGGGACTCCCCGACCTGCAAGGCTTTGGTCGTCGTGAAATGACTATCTCGGAAGAAGATGCTTATAACTATGTCCTCTATCAGGCAGGAGCCTTACAGGGTTTTGCACATGCTGTCGGAACTACGTTACATCACGTAAAGCCACATGGCGCCCTGTATAACCAAGCGGCAAAAGACATTAAATTAGCTAGAGGCATTGCGCGAGCAGTCAAAGACCTTGGCAAGGACATCATCCTATACGGCCTAGCTGGTAGCTGTTTGGTTGACGCTGCGAATGAGCTAAAGATTCCCGTATGGCAAGAGGTCTTTGCAGACCGCCGTTATACCAAAGCAGGTTTTCTGCTTTCCCGAACTCAAGCTGGAGCCGTGATTGACGATGAGGCGGCAGCTCTTGAACAGGCTTTGCAAATAGCCAAAAAAGGTGAAGTAACTGCAATTGATGGCAGCATCATCAAGATACAGGCTGACACCTTATGCATTCATGGTGACAACCCACATGCAGTGGAGTTTGCTAAAAAGATTAAAGCCGCCTTGGCTTAAACGGTGCGCTTGGCGCTTGAAGACACCTTAAAGACCGTTGGGATAATCATAAGCTGGAATAAGGCAACGCCAAAAAATAGCGCCTTGGGAAGCCCATCATCCATGAAGAAGCCAAAGATAAATGGCCCCACTGCTGCCCCCAGGTCAATACCAGAATAAACAATTCCATATACTCGCCCAGCTACACCCTTTGGGGTTGCTTGCTTTACCAGTAAATCTCGCGAAGGAGCTACAACCCCATATCCAAATCCCAGCGTACAAAACACAACGGGAATAATCTCAAGCGGAATAAATCCGGTTCCTAGCAGCAGACAGACGATGATGGTGATTGATAAAAAAGAGGACACGATTCGCTCAGGTGTATAAAACTTAGCCGCCAGATAACCCCCTACTAAAACACCTACCGCACTACCCAAAGCCAACAGTGTTAAGAAATAATTTCCCACGTTTACTGGTAGCGCATAGATTTTAAATAATGCACTTGGTGAAAATGATTGCAAGCTCGATGTAGAGGCCATACTAAAGAAAAAGAAAATCCAGCATAGCCATACTGCTTTTAATTTCAAGAATGCAAAAGTGCCTTCTGGAGCGACCCCTGAATTAGTCGCCCGAGCATCGGCGTGACTATTCTCGTGGCGCTCTTTGACGTTATCAATCAAGTAACTTCTATTAAGCCATAGAATTAACAGAATCAGCACCTCCAATACAGCGGCGGAAATAAATGCAATCCGCCAATCAGAAAGCTGCGCAATTCCCACCATAAAAGCTGGCGCAGCTGCCCAGCCCAAATATCCCGTAACTCCATGCATCGAATAGGCATAAGGCAAATTGGGTGGAGACACTTTATGGTTAATCAGCGTATAGTCAACTGGGTGAAAGATGCCATTGCCGCAACCCGCAACCACTGCACCTAGCGCAAACATTAAGTAACTATTGCTTTGGGAGTAAATCAGTGCGGCAAGCGCAAGCAGACCAACCCCCGTAAATAAAATGGGTCTTGCTCCGATGCGATCAACCAAGAATCCTGAGCCCGCCTGGATGATGCAAGAAATCACAAAGAAGATGGACATGAGCAAGCCCAACTCCGCATAACTCAAGGCAAATGCATTCTTCAACCATGGAAACATGGGTGGAAGAATTAAATGAAAAAAATGGGAGCTGCAGTGAGCTAAGCTAATGAGGCTAATAATCTTGACATCACTAGCACGCCTATTTATTTTTACATCAGTCATGTGCCAATTTTACTGGCACATGACTAGTCCTGCAGGGCTCTAGTGGACTTGGCGGGTAAAACTAAACTCCCCTTTTTTATCCACATCGACTGGAACAACATCCTTAGGCCCAAACGCGCCCTCCAAAATCATCTTAGACACTGGGTTCTCAATATGCTGCTGAATAGCGCGCTTAAGCGGTCTTGCGCCGTAGACCGGATCAAAACCTACCTCCGCAATCTTATTCAGAGCGGCATCACTCACCTCAAGTTGCATATCCATCTTAGCAAGGCGATCAGACAAGTTCTTGAGAAGAATCTTTGCGATATTGGCGATATTAGCCTTATCAAGGCCATGGAAGACAACAATCTCATCAATCCGGTTTAGGAACTCTGGACGGAAATGATTCTTCAATTCGCCAAAGACAGCCTCTTTAACCTCAGACTGCTTCTTACCAGTCATGGACTGAATCAAATGTGAGCCAATATTGCTGGTCATCACAATCACGGTATTTTTAAAGTCAACAGTGCGACCCTGACCATCCGTTAAGCGACCATCATCTAGCACTTGCAAGAGAACATTGAAAACATCAGGATGCGCTTTCTCAATCTCATCGAACAGGATAACGCTGTATGGATGACGACGCACTTGCTCAGTTAAATAACCACCTTCTTCGTAACCAACGTAGCCTGGAGGCGCACCAATCAGGCGAGCAACACTGTGTTTCTCCATGAATTCACTCATATCAATGCGAATCAGATGTTCTTCGCTATCAAATAAGAATCCAGCCAAGGCTTTGCAAAGCTCTGTTTTACCAACGCCCGTAGGCCCGAGGAATAAGAAAGATCCATAAGGACGATTCTCTTCAGCCAGACCAGCGCGTGAGCGACGAATCGCATCGGACACGGCTCGAATTGCCTCTTCCTGACCAACTACGCGCTTATGCAATAACTCTTCCATCTTGAGCAATTTATCGCGCTCGCCCTGCATCATTTTGGATACGGGAATACCTGTCGCACGAGAAACCACTTCAGCGATCTCTTCTGCGCCCACTTGGGTTCGCAAGAGCTTGTGCTTCACTACGCCATCTTTATCGCCCTTGGCTTCGGCGGCGGCGGCAGATTTGAGCTTCGCTTCGAGCTCAGGTAATTTGCCGTATTGCAACTCAGCAACTTTTTCCAACTTACCTTCGCGTTGGAACTTAACAATGTCCGCTTTGATCTTCTCGATTTCCTCTTTAATATTGGCGGCACCTAGAACGGCACCCTTTTCAGCCTTCCAAATTTCTTCTAGGTCGGCATACTCAGCGCCAAGGCGCTTGATTTCATCTTCAATCAGACCAAGGCGTTTCCGCGAAGCATCGTCCTTCTCTTTCCTGACGGCTTCACGCTCAATCTTCAACTGAATGAGGCGACGCTCCAACTTATCCATCACCTCTGGCTTAGAGTCAATCTCCATCCGAATACGTGAGCCCGCTTCATCAATTAAATCGATTGCTTTGTCTGGCAAGAAACGATCAGTGATATAACGGTGAGATAACTCCGCTGCAGCCACAATCGCAGGGTCGGTAATTTCAATGCCATGATGAAGCTCATAACGCTCTTGTAATCCACGCAGGATGGCAATCGTTGCCTCTACACTTGGCTCTTCAACCATCACTTTTTGGAAGCGACGCTCTAAAGCGGCATCTTTTTCAATGTACTTGCGATATTCATCTAAAGTCGTTGCGCCGATGCAATGCAATTCGCCACGCGCTAAGGCTGGCTTAAGCATATTGCCGGCGTCCATCGCGCCTTCACCCTTACCCGCACCAACCATCGTATGAATTTCATCGATAAAGATAATGGTGTGACCTTCATCCTTAGCGACATCACTTAAAACAGCCTTGAGGCGCTCTTCAAATTCACCGCGGTATTTAGCTCCAGCCAAAAGCAAAGCCATATCCAGCACTAGGACGCGCTTATCCTTTAAAGTCTCAGGCACTTCACCATTGACGATACGCTGAGCTAGGCCTTCAACAATAGCGGTCTTACCAACGCCTGGCTCACCAATCAGCACTGGATTGTTTTTACCGCGACGTTGCAAAATCTGGATGGTGCGACGAATTTCATCATCACGACCAATTACTGGATCAAGCTTACCCATGCGAGCACGCTCAGTTAAATCCAGTGTATATTTTTTTAAAGCCTCTCGTTGACCTTCAGCATCTGCACTATTCACCGATTCTCCTCCGCGCACTAAATTAATAGCCGCTTCTAACGATTTACGATTCAATCCATTTTCGCGGGCCACCTTACCCAACTCGCCCTTGTCATCAGCAACCACCAGTAAAAAGAGCTCACCAGCGATAAATTGATCACCGCGTTTATTAGCTTCTTTTTCACACAAATTGAGCCAATTACTTAGATCGCGACCCACCTGAACTTCACCACTAGTGCCTTGAACTTCAGGCAAATTACCAATAAGCTTCTCAACGCCCTTTTCCAAACCGGGAATATTTACACCAGCTCTAGTGAGTAGACTCTTTGCACCACCATCCGAGTCGCGCAGCATTGCCAGCAACAAATGGGCTGGTTCAATATATTGATTGTCTTTTGCCAAAGCTAGGCTTTGAGCCTCACTCAGCGCCTCTTGAAATTTGGTTGTTAATTTATCTATTCTCATTTTTTCACCCTACTCTATGTATATCTATCTATAGAATATAAGGACAGTGTTGCTAATTTCAAGGTTTTCAAACCCTTTTTAACCCTAATTTTCACTATTTTGACTTGGCTCGTTTATCTGCTCAAATGCTCTGATGGCACGCTATATGCCGGCATTACCAACCGCCTAGAACATCGGCTGGAAGCCCATAATTCCGGGCAAGGCGCACGCTATACAAGATCTCGCAGACCAGTTGCCCTTTTGGCAACGCAAGAGCACCCAGACAGATCTGAGGCGTCCAAGGCTGAAGCTAAATTAAAGAAATTACCAAAATCTCGGAAACTAGATTTTTTTACGATTTAGTCCAACGAGCCATTGCAGCTTCGTCAGCGACACGGGCATCTACCCAGCGACTACCATTTAGCGATTCTTCTTTTTTCCAGAACGGGGCTGCTGTTTTAAGGTAATCCATAATGAACTCACACGCAAAGAAAGCCTCTCCTCGATGAGCGCTGGTCACGGCCACTAAAACGATTTGGTCCTCTGGAAGTAGTCTCCCCACACGATGAATGATCAAGGTCTTGAAAATATCCCAGCGGCCTTTAGCTTGATCAACAATTTCCTGGAGGGCCTTTTCGGTCATGCCTGGATAGTGCTCTAAGGTCATACCTTTGACCTGACTACCCTCATTCATATCGCGTACGATACCCAAAAAACTCACTACTGCACCGACCTGTGAATCACCTTGGCGCAAGCTCGCAATCTCAGCGGTGAGATCAAAATCTGCTTCCTGAATACGGATGGTTGAAGTGAACATCCTAGCCACCGGTAACCGGGGGAAAGAAAGCCACCTCAGCATCATTCTTTAGTGGAGTAGCAGCGTCAACCATGTGCTGATTCAACGCACATCGAAGAACCTTACCTTCGGCCAATACTTCAGCCCATACACCGCCACGCTGAGCAAGATAGATTCGCAGATCGGCAATAGTCTTTACTTCTGCGGGAATGCTGACACCCTCTTGCGAGACACCAAGTGCCTCACGCAAAGAGGCAAAGAATCGTAGTTCAAGTTTCATTAATGGATCGTAACCCGATTAGCTTAACAATGCGCTAAATGGAATGTACTTCACCAGGTCGCCAACTTGAATGGCTTGACCTGGAGGGCAATCTACCAAACCATCACCCCAAGAGGCGCTGGTGAGAACGCCAGAACTTTGGTTGGGGAATAAATCCAGCCCTCCCCGGGAGTTTATTTTGACACGCAGAAATTCATTACGGTGATCAGCCTTTAACCAGTCGAAATCAGCGCGCATTGAATAGGACTGTGTAGCCCCCTCATCACGCCCCTGCAATTTCAAAATAAAAGGGCGCACAAATAATAAGAAAGTGACAAAACTCGACACTGGATTGCCAGGCAAACCAATAAACCAAGCTTCACCATCTTCAGGCTGATTGGATTTACGAACCACTCCAAAAGCCAATGGTTTTCCAGGCTTAATCGCTATTTGCCAGAGATTCAAACGCCCTTCTGCCGTAACAGCGGGCTTGATGTGATCCTCTTCACCAACCGATACACCGCCAGATGTAATAATCAGATCGTGATCCTTGCTTGCTTGGCGCAAAGCATCGCGCGTGGCATCCAATCTGTCAGGAACAATTCCCAAGTCAGTAGCATCGCATCCCAAAGATTTCAGGCATGCCAATAAGGTATCGCGATTGGAGTTGTAGATGCCGCCAGGCTTCAAGGGCTCACCTGGTAAAGTCAGCTCGTCACCTGTGAAGAATGCCGCCACCCTGACACGACGCTTCACATCTAAATGCGTCAAACCCGCTGAAGCGGCAATGCCCAACTCTTGCGGACGCAGAAATGTTCCCGCAAATAACGCCACTTTGCCAGCAGTCAGATCCTCGCCTTTGCGACGAATCCATTGACCCGGGGTTGGGGCAATATTAATTTGCACTTGATCTAATTGATTAGGTATAGCGGTGCAGTCCTCTTGCATGACTACCGCGTCAGCACCCTGTGGCACTGGCGCACCAGTAAAAACACGTGCCGCAGTTCCGGACTCGAGTTGAACGCCAACTGACCCCGCTGGAATACGCTGCGCGATCTTAAGGATTTGGCCTGGAGTAGCCGTATCAGTAATACGCACTGCATAACCATCCATCGAAGTATTGTCCAACGGAGGCACATCAACCAAGCTGTTCACACTATCAGCCAACACTCGCCCAAGCGCATTTTGCGTTGTGACTTTTTCGCTTTCACCTACAGCCTTAGCATCTGCGAGCAAATAATCTAAAGCCTGCTGAGCTGTCAACATCGGTGGCTTAGTCATGGCATTTTTTTTGGAAGCGTACTTTTGCGAGGGCTTGTTAATTGAGGTGAGCCGCAATGAAAGCTTTTACTTGATGAGCATCGGCATCGATATTCTCAACACGTTGTGGCAAAGACTTAATGTCTTTAAATGCTGGAGGGCATTCAGCTGGGCGCCCGAGCGCAATTTCAATGGTTTCTTCAAACTTAATAGGCAGAGCTGTTTCAAGCACGATCATCGGAATACCTGCCTGCAAATGATCGCGTGCAACTTTCAAGCCATCAGCGGTATGAGTATCGATCATCACACCGTATTGCTCATAAATATTACGAATCGTTTCTAAGCGGTCCTCATGAGTGCTGCGACCCGACTGAAATCCATACCGACCAATCTCTTTAAAGATATTTTCTTTGGAAATATCAAAGCCACCCGCCTCATCAACCTGCTTAAATTTCTGAGCGGTCGCTTCACCATCTTGACTTAAAAGATCAAAGACAAAGCGCTCGAAGTTACTTGCTTTGGAAATATCCATTGAAGGGCTAGAGGTATGTAGCGTCTCCGCTGGCTTACGAGCACGGTAAACACCCGTGCGGAAGAATTCGTCCAAGACATCATTCTCATTGGTAGCTGCTACCAAGTGCTCAATTGGCAAGCCCATCATGCGAGCAATATGACCAGCGCAGATATTTCCAAAGTTTCCGGATGGCACGGTAAAGGATACTTTTTCCGCACTCGATTTAGTGGCTAAGAGATAACCTTGGAAGTAATACACCACCTGAGCAACTACACGCCCCCAATTGATGGAGTTCACGGTACCAATTTGGTTATTGGCTTTAAAGGCGTGGTCATTACTTACGGCCTTCACGATATCCTGGCAATCATCGAACACGCCAGCAACTGCCAAGTTAAAAATATTAGGATCCCGCAAGGAATACATCTGTGCGGATTGAAATGCGCTCATCTTGCCGCGAGGTGAAAGCATGAATACCTTTACGCCTTCTTTACCCCGCATGGCATATTCAGCAGCACTGCCGGTATCGCCAGAAGTAGCGCCCAAAATATTGAGCTTTTGACCTGCGCGCTTCAAAGCGTATTCAAAAAGATTGCCCAGCAGCTGCATAGCCATATCTTTAAATGCCAGAGTTGGCCCATTAGATAAGCTCAATAAACCAATTCGAGTGCCGCCCTCTTCGCCCAACCAGTGCAAAGGCGTAATGTCTTTCGCATTATCTTGTGGGCGCCCATTGCAATAGATCTGCTCTGTATAAGTCTTGCGCAGTAATGCGCGCAAATCATTCTCGGGAATATCGTCGCAATACAAGCTGAGAACTTCATATGCGAGATCAGCATATGACAAACCACGCCAGGAATCGAGCTGGGCTGATGTTACCCTTGGGTATTGCGTTGGCAAGTACAAACCGCCATCCGGGGCTAAGCCACCCAATAGGATTTCTAGAAAAGATTGTTGCGGACTATTACCGCGTGTTGATTGGTAACGCATATCTATTAAGACAAATTTTCTAAGCGAATCTTGACCACTTCACCGGCAACTGTTTTGAGATCCTGAATCTCGCCAATAGCGGCAAGCATGTTCTTCTCTTTGGTTTCGTGCGTCAATGCAACCAAGTCTGTTTGACTTTCACCTTCGTCCGCCTCTTTTTGCAAGAGCGCATCGATTGAAACACCATGCGATGCCAAGATCTTAGTGATATCAGCAAGTACGCCAGCCTGATCGGCAACTCGCATACGCAAGTAGTAACTTGTCGTGATCTCGCCCATTGGCAATACTGGAGTATCGCGAACGGAATCGCGCTGGAATGCGAGGTACGGAACACGATTCTCAGCATTGGCGCCTAGCAAACGGGTGATATCCACCAAGTCCGCAATGACAGCTGAAGCAGTGGGCTCAGAGCCCGCACCCTTACCGTAGTAAAGAGTTGTGCCAACGGCATCGCCAAATACTTGCACAGCATTCATGGCACCCTCAACATTAGCGATCAAGCGTTTTGCCGGAATTAAAGTTGGATGTACGCGCAGCTCAACACCAGTTGAGGTTTTCTTGGCAATACCCAGCAACTTAATACGGTAGCCCAACTGCTCGGCATACTTAATGTCAATTGCATCTAACTTGGTAATCCCTTCAATGTGCGCTTTTTCAAACTGCATTGGAATACCAAATGCAATTGCACTCATAATGGTTGCCTTGTGGGCAGCATCCACACCTTCAATATCAAATGTTGGATCAGCTTCTGCATACCCTAAATGCTGCGCTTCTTTTAAGGCGGTCGCGAAGTCCAAACCTTTATCACGCATCTCAGAAAGAATGAAATTGGTGGTGCCATTAATGATGCCGGCAATCCATTCAATACGATTCGCCGTTAAACCTTCGCGCAAAGCTTTAATGATGGGAATACCACCAGCGACTGCGGCTTCAAATGCAACCATCACACCTTTTTCGTGTGCGGCTTTAAAAATTTCATTACCATGAACAGCAATCAAAGCTTTATTTGCTGTCACTACATGTTTGCCAGCGGCAATTGCCTCGAGAACCAAGTCCTTGGCAATGCCATAACCACCAATCAACTCAACAACGATATCAATCTCCGGGTTGTTAATGACTGCACGCGCATCGCTCACCACCTGGGCATGATCCTTAACCAACTCTTTGGCTTTCTCTACATTAAGATCTGCCACGGTATGAATATGAATGCCACGACCGGCACGGCGTTGAATTTCATCTTGGTTGCGCTCTAGAACAGTGAAAACGCCACCACCAACAGTGCCAATACCCAACAGACCTACTTGAATCGGTTTCATGATGCCTTTGATACGGTTGAAGAAGCCTTGCGGCCATGCTTTTGACGATAACGCTCCAGAAAACGTGCAAGACGGCTAATAGCTTCTTTCAACACATCCTCATGAGGCAAGAACACAACGCGGAAATGGTCGGGCTTCACCCAATTAAAACCAGATCCTTGAACTAATAAGACTTTCTCTTCCTTGAGCAAATCAGCAACAAACTGCTGATCATCCTCGATGGGATACATCTCAGGATTTAATTTTGGAAAGAGATACAAAGCGGATTTTGGTTTGACACAAGTCACGCCGGGAATTTCTGTAATCAATTTCCAAGCAAGGTCGCGTTGCTTTGCTAAGCGACCACCATCACCCACTAAATCATCAATACTTTGATAACCACCCAAAGCCGTTTGAATCGCGTATTGACCTGGCACGTTAGCGCACAAGCGCATTGATGAGAGCATATTCAAGCCCTCAATGTAGTCTCGCACCATTTCTTTATCACCTGAGATCACCATCCAGCCAGCACGGTAGCCGCAAGAACGATAGTTCTTCGATAAACCATTAAAGGTAATAATGACAACATCGGTCGACAGCGATGCCAAGGAGACATGTTTCTCTTGGTCGTACAGCATCTTGTCGTAAATCTCATCTGCAAACAAAATTAAGCCATGCTCGCGAGCGATTTCAGTTAGCTCCAACAAAACTTCTTTGGAATAAATTGCACCGGTAGGATTATTGGGGTTGATCACCACAATTGCTTTAGTGCGAGACGTAATCTTTTTGCGTAGATCTGCGAGGTCAGGCGCCCACTCTTTTGACTCGTCGCAAAGATAGTGAACCGGCGTTCCACCAGAAAGGCTTACGGCAGCAGTCCACAATGGATAGTCAGGAGCCGGCACCAAGACTTCATCGCCGTTATTAAGCAATGCGTTCATTGCCAAAACGATGAGCTCAGAAACACCGTTACCAGTATAAATATCGTCCAAAATCACGCCTTGGATGCCTTTTTCTTGGCTGTACTGCATGATTGCCTTGCGAGCTGCAAAGATTCCCTTGGAATCAGAGTACGCTGAAGCATTACTCAAATTGCGGATCATGTCGCGCTGAATCTCTTCAGGAGGGTCAAAGCCAAATACCCCCACATTGCCGATGTTCAATTTGATGATCTTTTGACCCTCTTCCTCCATGCGCTGAGCAAGCTCAAGCACGGGCCCACGAATGTCGTAGCAGACGTGATTGAGTTTTTCGGACTTTAGGATCGGTTTCACAATAAATTTAAGGTAAGTTCTTGAAATCTGAGAAAAAACAGCTAGCTATAATCCATATAATTATGACAGAGAGTCCATGTGAAGCTTCAATCTGACCCCCATTCCGGAGCCAATACGATCACCGGATACGGTGACGGCTACGTAGAGATCAATAAAACCCCTTATAGCCACGCAGTCCTGATCAGCTCTGACGGAGCCATCTCCGACTGGCCAATCAAGGCATTTGAAGACCTAGAGCCTGGCCATTTTGAGCAAATGCTTGCTCTTAAGCCAGAATTGATCATTATCGGCACTGGCAATAAACAGCACTTTCCCAAACCTGAACTCTTAAAACCCCTGATTTCAGCCAAGATTGGCTTTGAAGTCATGAATTCCCAAGCGGCCTGCCGAACTTACAATATTCTGATGGGTGAAGGCAGGCGAGTCTTATTAGCCCTTATCGTGGAAACCAACTAATGCAATTTGGCCAGGCGCGAAACACAAACCTTTTCACCCCTAGCAAAATTCTCTTGCTGGTTCTGGTTTACGGCCTACTCTGGTTTGGCACCCTCAACTACCGCCACCTCATTCCTTCTGACGAAGGGCGTTATGCAGAAATGGCACGTGAAATGCTCGTTACTGGTGACTGGGTCACGCCTCGCTATAACGGCTACAAATATTTTGAGAAACCGCCCTTGCAAGTCTGGGCCACTGCAATTGCATTTAAAGCATTTGGCATTGGCAACTGGCAGGCTAGACTGTGGACTGCGCTGACTGGCTTTTTCACCATCATGGCGATTGGCTTTACGAGCGCCAGACTCTATGGATCAAGAGCAGGACTTTTAGCGGCAGCTGTATTGGCGTCCAGTCCAATGTGGATCATCAGCGGGCATGTCAACTCCCTCGACATGGGCCTCTCGGCATTTTTAGCCACTGCACTATGTAGCCTGCTTCTAGCCCAGACCTCACACAGCAAAGCGAGCACTCGAAATTGGATGTGGCTCTGCTGGATATTAATGGCGCTTGCCACCCTCTCAAAAGGTCTCATTGGTGGCGCAATCCCAGCCATGGTGTTTATTGCCTACTCCATTACTAACTGGGATTGGAAAACCTGGAGGCGACTCCATCTCCTGAGTGGAATGTTGATTTTCTTGATCATTGCAGCACCCTGGTTTGTTCTGGTATCCATGCGTAATCCCGAGTTCTTGAACTTCTTTTTCATTCATGAACATTTGCAGCGATTCACGCAAGATGACCATAGCAGAACCGGCCCCATCTATTACTTTGTTCCCTTGCTTTTGATCGGATTTCTGCCGTGGGTATTGCAAATCCCCGGGGCTACCGCTCAAGCATGGCGCAATCGTAGACGTAAATTCTCCAGCAGCTGGTTACTGGTCTGTTGGTCTGTCGTGATCTTCACTTTCTTTAGTGCTTCACACTCCAAACTACCGGGCTACATCATCCCTATTTTCCCCGCCTTGGCAATGCTTGTCGGAACAAGGCTTGATCAACTACTTGGCGAACATAATTCACTGAAATTGACCTGGAAGTTGCAGGTACTTGCTTTTGCAATTCTGGGCATGGTTGGCTTTATCTTCCTACCAGTAATTAGCAAGCAGGCAAGACCTGATGAAATCATTACTTACGCGCAATACACCCAATGGGTAATCGCAGCACTGATGGCGCTCATCTTTTTTAGTCTATTGGCGGCATGGCAAAGCAAACGCAATGGTTTACTCAGCATCACTACTTTCGCTGGTGGATTTTTCCTTTGCGCCCTCATCGCCGGAACTGGACATGAAACTCTGGGTCGCGCTGTATCTGGAATTGATTTAGCTGAACAAGTAAAAGCGGATATCCCACAAAACGTGAATTTTTATTCAGTAAATATTTTAGACCACACAGTTCCATTTTATTTAGGCAGAACCATGATCATGGTGGCATCCCCAGATGAGCTGGAGTTTGGCGTCCAGCAAGAGCCTCAGTTATGGATGCCTACCTTAGACACCTTCATTGTTCGCTGGAAAGAAGATGGCAGCGCCTATGCCATGATGGCTCCCGAACAATACGATGCATTACAGAAACAAGGGTTGCCAATGCAAGAGGTTGGCAGAGATTCACGTAGAGTGATCGTGAAACACCCAGATACAACAAGCACTTTTAAACAATAAGGTTAGCCATGTCAGCACTGCCCTTTATCCCCTTTACCCGACCCAGCTTTAATCAAGAAACAATTGATGCCGTTGGTGAGGTATTGCGCTCAGGCTGGGTAACCTCTGGTCCCAAACTTGCTGAATTTGAGTCCACATTAAGCGAGTACTTTGGCGGACGTCCAGTACGTTGTTTTGCCAACGGTACCGCCACCATGAAGATTGCTTTACAGGTTGCGGGCATTGGCGAAGGGGATGAAGTGATCACCACTCCAATTTCTTGGGTTGCAACCTCAAACGTAATTTTAGGCGTGGGAGCGAAACCGATTTTTGTCGATATTGATCCCACCACCCGCAATCTTAATTTGAGCAAAGTAACTACCGCGATCACCCCCAAGACACGCGCCATTATGCCGGTGTATTTAGCTGGCCTACCGGTTGACATGGATCAGCTTTACGCTCTAGCTAAGCAACATAATCTTCGCATCATTGAAGATGCTGCCCAAGCCTTTGGCTCACACTGGAAGAGTAAAAAGATTGGTGAGATTGGAGATCTTATTAGCTTTAGCTTTCAGGCCAATAAAAATCTCTCCACAGTAGAGGGTGGTTGCCTTGTCCTCAACAATACAGATGAAGCGAAGCTTGCTGAAAAATTTCGCCTACAGGGTTTAACACGTCAAGGCATGGATGGCATGGACGTAGATGTACTGGGCGGTAAAGATAATTTAACGGATGTAAACGCAGTCATTGGCTTGCATCAACTCAAACAACTCCCCGCGTTTCAAACACGTAGAACACATTTAGCTCGCCAATACTTTGACGCCATTCGCGCGGAAATGAAATTGTCCGCAATCGAAGGTCTCAAACTGGAATTGCCTCCAGAAAATTTCACGGATAGTAATTGGCACATGTTTCAAGTGCTACTACCTTTAGACCAACTCAAAGTAGATCGCGCCCAAGTAATGACAGAACTTAAAGAGCTAGGAATCGGCACGGGGGTGCACTATCCAATAATTACCGGCTTTACGCTCTATAAAAATTTAGGCTACCGAACTTCAGACACCCCAATTGCTGAGCGCATTGGTCGCTCCATTTTGACCCTCCCCTTGTTTCCCGGGATGCTGAATGAAGACATTAGCCGTATAGCCAAGGGCTTATGCGGCATTCTGAAAAAGCATCGTAAAAACTGAACTCTTTAGATAAATGGGCCTGAGCCCCAAGATCAGGCAAAATTACGCCATGACTGCCAATTTAGCCGCCACCCCAAAACTTAGCGTCGTAATTCCCGTTTATAACGAGGAAGATGGACTTCAGGCCTTGTTTGATCGTCTCTACCCCTCCTTGGATAATTTAGCCACTAAGCGCAATATTGACTATGAAATCGTCTACGTTAATGATGGCAGTAAAGATCGCTCGGCTGGAATATTGGCTAAACAAGTTGAATTACGTCCTGACGTAACCCGCGCAATTTTATTCCATAGTAATTTTGGTCAACACATGGCCATCATGGCTGGCTTTGAATACGCTCGTGGCGAATACATCATCACGCTAGACGCAGATCTACAAAACCCACCTGAAGAAATTGATGCGCTGATCGAGCAATTGCTAAAAGGCCATGATTACGTAGGAACCATTCGAGCAGATCGTCGCGATAGCTTCTTTAGAAAATTCGCCTCACGCGCAATGAATCATCTTCGCCAACGCATTACCCGCATCACCATGACAGATCAGGGATGTATGTTACGTGGCTATAGCCGTCGTATTGTGGATCTGGTGCGCCAGTGCGATGAAAGTAATACCTTCATTCCAGCGCTTGCGTATACCTTTGCTGCCAATCCCACTGAAATCGTGGTCAAGCACGAAGAGCGTTTTGCCGGTGAGTCAAAATACAGCCTCTACCAACTGGTTCGCCTGAACTTTGATTTAGTAACCGGCTTCTCGGTAATGCCACTGCAAATCTTCTCTGCACTCGGAATGCTACTTTCTCTAGCAGCTGGAAGCCTATTCATTTACTTGCTAGTACGCCGCTTTGTATTGGGTGCTGAGGTTGAAGGGGTGTTTACTTTATTCGCGCTCACCTTCTTCCTAATTGGCGTAATGCTCTTTGGTCTTGGCCTGCTTGGTGAGTACATTGGTCGTATTTATCAGCAAGTAAGACAACGTCCTCGTTACGTTGTGCAAACTGTTTTAGAGAAAAAATAATTGCGCGCAGTTGTCTTTGCCTATCACGACGTAGGCGTTAATTGCTTACAAGCGCTAATCGATGCCGGAATTGATATTGACTTGGTACTAACGCATCAAGATGATCCAAATGAAAATGTTTGGTTCGGTAGCGTTGCTAAACTTTGCGAAGAGAAAAAAATTTCCTGCCTTACACCCTCAGCGAGGGAACTTGCGGGGCTTATTCCTAAAATTCAGAAGCTAGCGCCAGACTATCTTTTCTCCTTCTACTATCGCCATATGATTCCGGCCGAGCTTCTCGCTTGCGCCAAAATCGCCGCACTCAACATGCATGGCTCCCTCTTGCCGAAGTACCGTGGCCGCGCGCCAGTGAACTGGGCCATCCTGCATGGTGAAACCGAAACTGGCGCCACCCTCCACGTCATGGAAGCCAAGCCTGATGCAGGAGATATTGTTGGTCAATCCGCCGTAGTCATTGGTCCAGATGAAATCGCCACCGATGTCTTTGGAAAAGTCAGCAAAGCTGCAGTAGAGGTGATCCAAAAAGTACTGCCAGAACTTATTCAAGGGCGGGTTCCGAAAAAACCTAATGAACTCAATAAAGGCAGTTATTTTGGAGGTCGCAAGCCCGAAGATGGGCGCATTCATTGGGAGCAAACGTCCAAACAGGTCCACGATCTAGTAAGAGCCGTGGCACCCCCTTATCCAGGGGCCTTTACCGAACACCAAGGCCAAAAGTGGATTGTGGCTCGCTCCACCCTAAAAGGACCCTTTCCAGGCAATCTTGATCTTGGGGCGCTAGGCATCCAAGTGGTTGATAATCGGATATTCGGCATTTGCGGTGATCATCAAGCAGTTGAAATCCTGGAATGGTTCCCGCAAGTAGCTAATTAAAGAATTCGGCAACGCATTAAGCAAAATACACATTAGATTAAACGAGGCAGTAGAGATGAAAAAAGTACTCATTCTTGGCGTTAATGGCTTTATCGGCCACCACCTTTCAAAACGCATTCTTGAGACAACCGATTGGGATGTCTACGGTATGGATATGCAAAACGATCGCCTAGGCGATCTCATTAACCACCCGCGTATGCACTTTTTTGAAGGCGATATCACTATCAATAAGGAATGGGTCGAATATCACATCCGCAAATGCGATGTCATCCTGCCTTTGGTCGCGATTGCCACTCCAGCAACCTACGTACAGCAGCCACTAAAAGTATTTGAACTCGACTTTGAAGCGAATCTTCCCATCGTTCGCTCTGCCGTAAAATACAAAAAGCATTTGGTATTCCCATCCACATCCGAAGTCTATGGCATGTGTGAAGATGGTGAATTTGACCCTGCGGCCTCCAATATGATCTATGGCCCAATCAATAAGCCACGCTGGATCTACGCCTGTTCCAAGCAATTAATGGATCGCGTTATCTGGGGCTATGGCATGGAAGGCTTACGCTTTACCCTCTTCCGCCCATTCAACTGGATTGGACCTGGCTTAGATAGCATCCACACACCAAAAGAAGGTTCTTCACGCGTAGTGACTCAGTTCTTAGGCCATATTGTTCGTGGCGAACCAATCAATTTGGTGGATGGTGGGGCTCAAAAACGCGCCTTCACTTATATCGATGATGGTATCGATGCCTTAATGCATATCATTGCGAATCAAGATGGTGTTGCTAATGGCAAGATCTACAACATTGGTAACCCAAAAAATAATCACTCGGTTCGTGAGCTCGCCAATCAAATGCTCGAGATTGCCAGAAGCATTCCTGAGTATGCAAAGACCGCCAGTGAAGTGAAGATTCAAGAAACCACTTCCGGCGCTTACTATGGCGAAGGCTATCAAGATGTTCAGAACCGCGTTCCCGCGATTGATAACACCATGAAAGAATTGGGCTGGAAGCCAACGACGACCATGACCGATGCACTCAAAAATATTTTTGAAGCCTATCGTGAAGATGTTGAAAAAGCACGTCACTTAGTCGACAAAGAATAAGTTCAGAGGTAAATGGCAAAGATCGCACTCAAGGTAGACGTTGATACCTTGCGCGGCGCCAAAGAAGGCGCTCCCAACTTAGCGCGCACTTTAAAGCGCTTTGGCCTTAAGGCCACCTTCTTATTCAGCCTTGGTCCAGACCATACAGGCTGGGCGCTTAAGCGAGTTTTTCGCCCAGGGTTTCTAAAGAAGGTAAGTCGCACCTCTGTAATTGAACACTACGGCATCAAAACGCTGCTGTACGGCGTTCTCCTTCCCGGGCCAGATATTGGTAAAAAAGCTGCCGCAGAAATGCGCGCCATTGATCAAGCTGGCCATGAGACTGGTATTCATACTTGGGATCATGTAGCCTGGCAAGATGCAGTGCGCACCAAAGATGCGACATGGACCAAAGCCCAAATGGAAAAGAGCTGGGATCGTTTTGTTGAAATCTTTAGGCATGCTCCTGCGACTTATGGCGCTGCTGGCTGGCAAATGAATGAAGCCGCATTTGAGCAACTCGATCAATGGGGAATAAAATATTCTTCAGATGGCAGAGCAGAACCTAACCTCATGCCCTACCGCCTATCACTCCCCCATGGGAAAGCCAAGCACATTCAATACCCCACCACCCTCCCAACTTTTGATGAACTCATTGGAATTGATGGCGCAGATGAATTTGGCGCAGTCAAAAAACTTCTCGAAATCACCCAAAGCAATCCAAACGATCAAGTCTTCACTTTGCATGCGGAGCTAGAAGGTCAAAAGCTACTCCCAGCCTTTGAGCAACTGCTAGCGGGATGGCTAAATCAGGGGCACGAGCTGGTGACAATGGGCGAACTGCATCAATCCTGGGATGCCACCAAACAACTCGATAAAATAGCCACACTACCCTTAAGCTGGGGCGAGATACCCAACCGCAGTGGTGAGCTGATTATTCAGAATAACTAGAAGCACCCAAGACATTTCATTTAAGAAGAGGATCATCATGACAGTAGCTATCGGTCAAGCAATGCCAGAGTGCGCGATTCCAGCGACATCAGGCCTTACATTTACGCCAGCATCCGCCCAGGGTAAAAAATTGGTAATTTACTTCTACCCAAAAGACATGACTCCTGGATGCACTGCTGAGTCAGGTGAATTTCGCGACAATATTGAAGCCTTCACTAAAGCCAACACTTTGGTAGTTGGCGTCTCGCGCGACAACCTCAAATCCCATGATAACTTCCGCAGCAAACTAGAGCTCCCATTTGAATTGGTAGCAGACACGGAAGAGAAGCTTTGCGAAATCTTTGGCGTGATGAAGATTAAAAACATGTACGGCAAAAAAGTACGAGGGGTGGAACGCAGTACTTTCCTGTTTGATTCCTCTGGCAAATTGGCAAAAGAGTGGCGCGGTCTCAAAGTAGCAGGTCATGTGACAGAGGTATTACAAGCGGCTCAAGCCATCGATTAATTTTTTGATAATTTGTAGCTGGGTGCTTGCAAAGCCAAAAATTTGGGGTAAAGTGAAGCCATATGCGCCGTAAACGACGGGAAAGACTGACAATTCGTTTAGTTCAAAGGCCTGAGAAAACAGCAGGCACGGCTGGCAACCCCCTTCGTTTTGTCAACAAGTGCTTCAAGCCCAGTTTCGCAATAAACCGTCAACGCGCCCTGCCTGACGGTTTTTTCCTTTAGGAGAGTCTGCATGCCATTACCCCCCATCCCAACTCAAATTGCTGATCAGGTGAAGTTAGGCCGCAAAGACACTCCCGACTTAAAGAAGCGTCCTGCACAAGCAAAACCAGTAGTGATGGAAAATCATTCGACCGATTGGTTGAATGACGCAGAAGACCTCTCTGCTGCTGAAGTTGCACTAGAGAAAATTAAAGCAGATCGCAGCCCTACCCGTACAGACCGAAGCGATAGCAAACCAGCGCACACTCCAGAGAAGCCAAAGCGCGTCATTCGCACTGGTCCCCCAAGCCTGTTTGTTCTAGACACCAATGTCTTGATGCATGATCCGAGCTCTTTGTTCCGATTCTCTGAGCACGACCTATTCTTGCCAATGACCACTCTTGAAGAGTTAGACAACCATAAAAAAGGTATGACCGAGGTTGCGCGCAATGCGCGTACTGTCAGCAGATCTCTGGATCAACTTGTAGCAGGCACTAGTGGCCCCCTTGATGAAGGCATTCCACTCAATAAACTAGGCAATCAAGATGTATCCGGTCGCCTCTTCTTCCAAACCAAACTAACCACTCAATCTCTGCCTGAAGGCCTCCCCGAAGGTAAGGGTGACAACATGATTTTAGGAGTGGTAAGTGAACTGCAAAAAACCCGTAAGGGGCAAGAAGTGGTATTGGTATCCAAAGATATCAATATGCGTATTAAGGCGCGCGCCTTAGGCTTGCCAGCTGAAGATTATTTCAACGACCAGGTCCTGGAAGATCGTGACCTGATGTACTCCGGTGTCATGACTTTACCGGCCGACTTTTGGCCAAAGCATGGCAGAGCAATGGAGAGTTGGGCTGATAGCAAATCTGGCACGATGTTCTACCGAGTCACCGGGCCAAGCATTCCAAGCATGCTGGTCAATCAGTTTGTCTACCAAGAAAATCCTGATGGCTCCACCCCTTTCTATGCCCAAGTGCGTGAAATTAATGGCAAGACCGCTCTCTTGCAAACGCTGAGAGATTTCTCGCATCAGAAAAATAATGTGTGGAGCGTAACCGCCCGCAATCGCGAGCAGAACTTTGCCATGAATCTACTAATGAATCCAGATGTGGATTTTGTCACCCTATTAGGTCAAGCAGGTACCGGCAAAACCTTGCTGGCACTAGCTGCCGGCTTGGAGCAAGTTCTGGATAGCAAGCGCTATAACGAGATCATCATTACACGCGCAACAGTTCCAGTCGGTGAAGATATTGGTTTCTTACCCGGTACTGAAGAAGAAAAAATGCAGCCATGGATGGGCGCTTTTGATGACAACCTTGAAGTACTGCATCGCAATGAAGATAACGCCGGGGAATGGGGTCGCGCAGCCACTCAAGAACTCATTCGCTCACGCATTAAGGTCAAAAGCATGAACTTTATGCGCGGTAGAACTTTTGTAAGTAAATTCGTGATCATCGATGAGGCGCAAAACTTAACGCCTAAGCAAATGAAAACTTTGGTCACTCGTGCGGGCCCAGGAACAAAGATTGTTTGTCTTGGCAATATTGCGCAGATCGATACGCCCTACCTTACCGAAGGTTCTTCCGGCCTCACCTATGTGGTCGACCGCTTTAAAGGATGGCGTCATGGTGGTCATGTCACACTTGCACGCGGCGAGCGCTCGCGTCTTGCGGATCATGCGGCCGACGCACTCTAAGCAAACTCTCTCATGCCGCACTCTCACGGGGTGCGGCATTTTTGTTTGCGTCTTACTGACTCTAAGTGGCTGTAGCACATTTGGCAGCAAATCAGGCGTTACAAAAGTCGCTCAATTCAAGCAAGATACCAGCGTTGGAACCGAAGATATTTCTATTGCGGCAGTGGGTCTGGTTGGGGTACCTTACGTCTATGGTGGCAATACCCCCAAGGGTGGCTTTGATTGCAGCGGATTAATTGTTTACGTCTACAACAAAGCGGCAGGCATTAGGCTGCCTCGCACCATTCAACTGATGAGTACCAAAGGGAGAAGTGTTGAGAATCAAGCTCCGGCACCTGGAGATCTCGTATTCTTCAACACCACAGGCGAAAAATACTCTCACGCAGGGATCTATGTAGGACAAGGGAGATTTGTGCATGCGCCGAGCGCAGGTGGCACCGTACGCCTAGAGCAAATAGAAAACCCATACTGGGCTGCAAGATTTACTGAGGCGAGAAGACTTACTTCCCAGTAATTAGAATGGTTCGTAGCCGCCTGAAGAATAAGCAACCGAGCCCATCGCCAAGTTATCAAACTTGGTGTATGGACCCTGCCAGCTTAAACGCACAGTCCCAATAGGGCCGTTGCGCTGCTTACCAATAATGATCTCGGCCACACCTTTATCGGTAGTGGTATCCGGGTGATAAACCTCATCACGATAGATAAACATAATTAAGTCGGCATCTTGCTCGATCGCTCCTGATTCACGTAAATCAGACATGATTGGACGTTTATTAGGGCGCTGTTCCAGGCCTCGATTTAACTGTGACAAAGCAACTACCGGGCACTGCAATTCTTTTGCAAGGGATTTGAGTGAGCGCGAGATCTCAGAAATTTCAGTTGCACGGTTCTCAGAACCAGAGCCGCTCATGAGCTGCAAGTAATCAATTACTACTAGACCTAAAGTACCACCGAAGTTTCTGGCGATACGGCGTGCGCGGGCACGCAATTCGAGACTGGATAAAGAACCAGTCTCATCAATCAAAATCTGGGTATTACTTAAACGGGCAATTGCATCGGTTACGCGTGGCCACTCATCATCCTGCAGCTTGCCGGTACGCATACGACTTTGGTCAACACGGCCTACTGACCCCAATAAGCGGGCTGCCAGTTGCTCGCCTGACATCTCCATCGAAAAGACAACAACAGGCAAACCCTCTGCCAGAGCAACGTTCTCGGCAATATTCAATGCGAATGCAGTGTTGTGGGTAACAACATAATCATTCGTTACATAAGTTCTTTGAGGATGACTCACTGAAATACATTGAGCCTGAGACATTCTGGAAGGAACAATGCTTGTAAATGAAAGTCTGCGCTGGCGATCCCAGGTAGCCCGCAATCTTTCTTTCTTTTCAGGTAAAGTGAACGCCTCAAAACTAGAGCCAAAGCTCATACTCAAAACATAAGATAAGCGGCCCTGCTTTTTTTCACCCTTGTAGGTGTAACTAGTCTGCTTGTGCGCTATTGAGCAAAAGCCACCCAATGATCTAGCCAAAGATGCAACGTCCTCAGACAATTGCTTGCTCGTTGTACAAAAACGAATGGAGCCCCACTTCTCAATCCAACCATCAGCGTCCATCAGGCCCTGAAACAATGCGAGACGAGAATTCTTATTGGCTTCAAGATAAGTAGCTGGAATATATTTATCAAAACTTCTACAACCCAGAACACCTAAATCTTGCAATACAGACCTAAAATAATTTTCCGGCATCGCCCGATGCTCTCCATTGGCAGCGATTCTAGCTTCGGAGACCAGTCTCCAGTCGTATGCATTAGCGTGAACCAGCTCCATCTCATAGTTCGCAAGCAAGTTCATGCGCTCTATCAGCTCAGGCGACTTCGTGGAAAACATCGCGCTACTATGCGATAAGGCCAAGGTGCCATCGCCTAGCAATGCTCCTAAGACCCATGGATGAATTGGTAATGTATTTGAGTGGCCAAAATCGCCAGAGACAGGATCAATCCACAATCCATTCTTATACCGAACACACTGCAACATTTCCCTTAGGCGCGCTGTATTGATAACACGTGGCTCAGACCAATCCCGATACATCACACGCCATAGATGCTCATCACAACATTCAGCTTGACGACCATCAGAAAAAGTCACTTTGTATATCTGCTTAATGCCCTGCGGATAAATGCCAGTAACTATTGAATGTTGTCCATCCACAGAGGCAAGGCGATCTCCAAAACGCAAATCACCCATCAACTTCCAGCCATCAACCGCCTTTACTTTTGCATCCAAGGGTTGCGCTTTACCCATAGAAGGGCGACCAGCAACAATCACTAAATCACCTTTTTGCAGGCCACTAGTCTGCTTATCTAAATCGATAAAGCCTGTGGCAATACCAGTAATGTCGCTACCGCCTTGGCGATTGTAAAGCTCATCGATACGAGCAACTACCGTTCTTAACAGTGGCTCAATTTCAAGATAGTCAGCCTTGCGACTACCCTCTTCACCAATTTGCAAAATGCGTGACTCGGCCTCATCCAAGAGCGTTCTTACAGAGCGGCCTTCAGGCACAAAAGCCGAATTAACAATATTGTCTGAAACTTCAATCAAGCGACGCAAAATACTACGATCGCGAACAATATCGGCATAGCCCTTAATGTTCGCAGCACTAGGCGTGCTTTGCGCCAAGGAATTAAGGTAATCAATACCAACCAGATCGCCACCCTGTTCCGACTTAACAGCCTCGTGAACAGTAATCACGTCAGCAGGATGATTATCGCCAACCAAACGTTGAATGACCTTGTAGATCAGAGCATGTTCAGGGCGATAGAAATCTTTATCAGTTAACACTCCACCCAATCGATCCCAGGCGGCGTTATCGATCAGTAGACCGCCGAGCAAAGATTGCTCAGCCTCTACAGAATGCGGCGGAACTTTTAAAGCCTGCACGACTGTATCCCCAGAACCCATCATGCCAGGATTCAGCGTAACGGAACGTGAACGGGATTCAGCCATGAGGCTAGTTTACAGATTTAAAACTTAAGCTTGCTCGCCAACTACACGGATAGTGATATCAACCACTACATCGGTATGAACAGCAACCGCTACAGGGTGATCACCAACCATTTTCAATGGGCCAGTAGGCATACGTACAGAAGCTTTTTCGATCACAAAGCCCTTTGCTTTCAAAGCATCGGCGATGTCGTGGTTGGTTACGGAACCAAACAAACGACCGTCAACGCCAGCTTTTTGACCGATTTCAAGAACCAAGTCTTTGAGCTTCACGCCAACTGCCTCTGCAGCAGCCAATTTCTCAGCAGCCAACTTTTCCAACTCAGCACGACGGGTTGCAAAATCAGCAATTGCCGCTTCAGTTGCGCGACGAGCTTTACGTTGTGGGATTAAAAAATTGCGGGCAAAACCGTCTTTAACGCGTACTACGTCACCGAGGTTGCCCAGGTTTGTTACTTTTTCTAAAAGAATGATTTGCATTGAGGGCTCCCAATTATTTCTTATGTTGGTCAGAGAATGGCAACAGAGCCAGGAAACGAGCGCGCTTGATAGCGGTGTCCAACTGACGCTGATACTTTGCTTTTGTGCCTGTCAAACGAGCAGGAGTGATTTTGGCGTTTTCGCCAATGAAGTCCTTCAATGTATCGACATCTTTGTAGTCGATTTGCTCAACACCAGCAACGGTGAAACGGCAATAACGCTTACGCTTGAACAATGGGTTCTGAGCTGGTTTCTTTTTGAAATCGGGTTTCTTTCCAAACGCCATGATGATTTCCTTTTTAATTTTTCAATTGGATATGGGTAATATGGAAAACAAGTCTTTGATTACGTAGAGTCTTGGGTGCTAAGAATCCCTCAAACACCGCCTCGGCCCCTAAATCCATTCGCTCTAGCTCCTTTTGAACTGGACCAATCGCTATGGCTTCAACACTCATCTGAATTTTCCTTGCCACTCCTACCTCGTTTGCTTGGCCGCTATGTTCTAGCTGGCAATGCATCACCGGTATTCCTGCTGGTGTAAATCGAATCGCGTCTTTGGATACCAAGATTGCAGTGAGGGTGAAATGATTCAACGCCGCTCCGCTTCTCTGATACGTTTTCTAGTCTGTGTATTCCTCTTCAAATTTCTAACTTAAGCCACCGCTACTGGAGCGTCGGATTGAGCTGATTTGCGTGCTTCTTCACGTTGCACTTCTTTCATCATGATAGAAGGCTCGGTTTCAGCTTTCTTAGTCTTGATGATGAGGTGACGCAAAACAGCATCGTTAAATTTGAACGCATGCTCGAGCTCTTCCAGAGTTTTCTGGTCGCACTCAATGTTCATGCAAACGTAGTGGGCTTTTGCAAGCTTGTCGATCATGTAAGCCATCTGACGACGACCCCAATCTTCAATACGATGAATTTTGCCGCCCGCAGCTGCCAATGTAGCTTTGTAACGATCGATCATCGCTGGAACTTGCTCGCTTTGGTCCGGATGGACGATAAAGACGATTTCATAATGACGCATCAAACACTCCTTAAGGATAAAGTCACCTGGGCGTCTTGCTAATTTCTGATGGTTTTGAAATTAGCGCCAGTGTGACAAGGTAGTAACAAATTGTAGGTATTACTTACAACGCTTTTAAAGCTTTTTACAGCGCCTACCTAATTTCAGGTAAGTCCGCTATTCTAGCAAAAAAATCCTGCCAAGTCAGGGGTTTACCAAGCAAATTTCCCTGCTTTGCCGCATTTAAAGCCAATTGGAGGGCAATTCGAGCCCTAGGGGCAGAAAGACTACCTGCGGCCATGCATCCAAGCCCATCCTTTTCCGGAATATTAGACAAAACTAGCCCGGCACCAGTTCTACTAGTTCTGACCAAAGCAATCTCCCTGGATTGAGCCTCTTCCAAGGGGATTTTCCACTCATCATGAAAGCCGCCCATTCCGGAACCTGCAATAACCAAACCCTTCACCTGACTGCCAAGCCAAAGGGCAATCGTCTCAGAGCGTGCGCCAACATGGCTTGTCAGGATTTCTACCCAAGGCCACTCACCTTCTTTGGGGATGGGTAAATCTTCAATCCAAGCCGCCTGTACCGCCTTTACACCCGATAACCAGGAAGGATTAATTAAGCCCACTGAACTGCTAGGAGAATCTTGAATCGGGGCATTTAAAGCCGTTCCGTGTCGTTTCGATAAGTCCATAGCCATGCATACCCTGCCATCCATCACCGCATAAATACCACCTGGACAGTTATCAATGGAGGTTAAAGCCCAGCGAATAGCGTCCAATAAATTGGATGGCCCATCCGCCTTGGGTGCATTGGCTGGCAACATGGCGCCAGTCAAAATGACTCTTTTAGCTAAATTTTGAGCATATTTTCCACAAGTAAATTGCAAAAAAGCACCTGTTTCCTCAATCGTATCTGTTCCATGGGTCACGACGAGCCCCTTTACTAAAGGGTCGCCAAGGGAGGCTCTAATAGTCTCACCCAACAAACTCAACAGGGAATCGGAAAGATTGCGACTATTAACATTAGCAACCTGTTTAGAAACGACCGTGACCCCCTCTGGAATGGCCGATTGGATATGGGCCAGCAAAGATCCAACTTCCACTTGTCCAGCCTTATATTGCAGAGGCTTATCATCGGGGCTTGATGCCAGACCAGCTATCGTGCCACCCATACCCAAAACCAAAATATGAGGGGACGTTGTTGCTTTTAGGTCATTTGAGCTCATAAGCCATTATCTACCGCCAGAAAAGTTCTTGAAATGGCAAAAAACTGTATACAATCCCAGTATGGACATAAATACAGTCGATTTTCAAGGGGAGCTTACTGCCCTCCCAAAACTTACTGCCCGCCAGAGTGAGATTTTGGATTTAATTACCAACGCCATCGGGGAAAGTGGCCTACCTCCGACTCGCGCAGAAATTGCCACCCAACTAGGTTTTGCATCTGCAAATGCTGCTGAAGAGCATCTTCGTGCCCTCGCAAAAAAAGGATACATCGAACTTACACCAGGAACCTCGCGCGGCATTCGTATTCCACAACGCTTTAATCAATCGCATAATCCGAATAGATATCGCCAGATGTATTTACCCTCCGGCGCGTTGCAACAACTCACATTGCCACTCATTGGTCGAGTTGCTGCAGGATCTCCGATCATGGCTATTGAGCATATTGAAAAACAAATCCCCATTGACCCAAGCTTATTTAGCAAAGGTGCCGATTACTTACTAAAAGTACAAGGAATGAGCATGCGCGATGCCGGCATTTTGGATGGCGATTATTTGGCTGTCAGAAAAACAACTGAGGTGCGCAACGGCGATATCGTTATTGCTCGCTTGGATGATGAGGTCACCGTGAAGCGCTGGAATCAGAAAAAAACGCCAAATGGCTTAGTCATCGAATTGCAAGCAGAAAACCCTGACTTCAAAAACATACTTGTTGATGATAGACAGGCCAACTTCGCAGTAGAGGGTCAAGCGGTAGGCCTCATCAGGGCTGAAGGTCTGTAAACAAGTTGAACTAAAAAGAAAAAGACCTCGATTTGAGGTCTTTTTTTATTCCCGCATATCTCAGAACGTTTAGTGCGAAAATTATTTTTTACTTGGTGCAATAACGTTTGCATTCTTAGGCGATGAGGTAATCGTAATCAGCGTTTTAGGTCCGGTTAAAGGACCCTCACTCACCTCAACAGTAGAAGTGCGATCACCTTTTGTAAACACTAAAATACTCGTTTTAGATTTAACGGCGCTGACTGTTGTCCAGCCAGCTCTTGGATATTCAGATTGAAAAAAGGCATAAATATCAGTTGGGGATTGAACTCCTGAGAGAACCACGCGTCCAACCCAGTTATCACCACGACCAATAATTAAAGAATCAGAGCCAACGATTTTTGATGCGGCCGGTAAAGGCATATCACCTAGCAATTGAGTTTGCGTCTCTTGAACTTCGCTCGGAGTACCTGTTGGAGAATCGCCAGAAGATGCGCAAGCACCCAAGAGCACCACAAGAGCTACGGCTGCTACGTATCTAGAAATTAAAAAGGAATTCATTATTTTCACCAAGCAACTTAATGAGAACATTTTAGGGTAAGTGCATGATTCGTCAAGTAAATCGCCAGACAGTCTTCACTTAAAGTATCTGGAGGCGCGTGAGGGAATCGAACCCCCGTACGAAGCTTTGCAGGCTCCTGCCTAACCACTCGGCCAACGCGCCACATACTTAAATCAAAAATGGGAAGCTTTTTAGGGCTTCCCATCGAACTTGGAGCGGGAAAGGAGGTTCGAACTCCCGACCTATACCTTGGCAAGGTATCGCTCTACCAGCTGAGCTATTCCCGCATAACAGGGCGATAGTTTAACAAACAATTCAAAAGAAAGCATTTTTCCCAAAACGAGGAACTATTTTTGACTGCCAAATAAACGCCAAAGCCTGATTGGAATTGGGCTACAGCCCTGCCAAGATTTTTAGTCCACCTTACCTTCTAGCTGAGGCAGAGCCTTTTGCAAGTAATAAAACATGGACCACAAAGTCAGAAATGAGGCAATCCAGATCAGCCAAGTTCCGATTCGAGCGCAGTCCAACCAACCAAATAAGGTGTCATTCAGAAGCAGAAATGGGATCGCTATGAGCTGAGCGGTAGTTTTTAATTTTCCGACCATGTGTACCGCCACACTCTTGCCCGCACCAAGGAGCGCCATCCACTCTCTTAATGCTGAAATAGTGATCTCGCGACCAATGATGACTAGTGCAACCCAAACTTGAACGCGATCCATATTCAACAAAACCAGAAGCGCGGCAGCCACAATTAACTTATCGGCAACTGGATCCAGGAATTGTCCAAAAGCAGATTCCTGCTTCATGCGACGCGCCAAGAAACCATCGAGCCAATCAGTCACAGCTGCAAGCACAAACAAGATCGTTGCAAATAGATTCTGCTGAAAAGGTGTTAGCCAATTACCAGGAAGATAGAAGATTGCCACCAGCAATGGAATGGCTGCAACACGTAACCAAGTAAGGGCGATCGGTAAATTGAAAGGCATATCGTAAGCATACCCCAATGGGCTTAATGAAGCTGTCGGTAAATTTGCTCTGCAAGCGTCGTAGAAATCCCCTCTACACTAGCAATTTCTTCAATACTAGCGCTGGATACCCCACGCAGCCCACCGAATCTGGCTAAGAGCTTTTGACGTCGCTTAGCCCCAATACCCTCAATCTCCTCCAAACGAGAAATTGTCCGAATCTTGTCGCGCTTAGCACGCATGCCGGTAATAGCAAAGCGGTGCGCCTCGTCTCGAATCTGCGCAATTAATAAAAGCGCTGGGCTATCAATACCCAACTCCAAAGCCTCGCGCCCATCAGCAAAGATCAAAGTCTCGAGGCCGACTTTACGGCCCTCGCCTTTGGCGACACCCACGATCAAGCTAATATCCATACCAAACTCAGCAAGAACTTGTCTAGCCATTTCAACTTGCCCCTTGCCTCCATCCACCAAAATCACTTGTGGCATTTTTTCAACCGGTAACTCTTGAAAGTTGACGTAACGTCTTTGTAAGACTTGGCGCATTGCGGCGTAATCGTCCCCCGGGGTAATGTCGTTGATATTAAAACGTCTGTACTCGCCAGACTGCATCGCATTCTTCGCATAAACTACGCAAGAGGCTTGGGTAGCCTCTCCCGAAGTGTGGCTAATATCAAAACATTCAATACGTAGTTGCTCCAAACTCTCCAACTCCAAAGCCAACACATCAGCGAGCGAGCGCGCCCTCGCTAACTGACCGCCAGTCTCAACCAAACGTTTTGCAAGAGCGATTTTGGCATTCCCCTCCGCCATCACCAACCAGTGCCGCCTTTGTCCCTGAGGTTGATGTAAGAAAGTAATTTTTTTACCAGCCTGCGAATTCATCAAAGCTTGCAAGTCTTCCGGCGGGGTTTCACTTGGGCTTTCACCATCATCACTCAAGGAGCGCAAAGGGTGATTCAGAATCAATACAGACGGAATTAAATTGGCAGATCCTGATTCACCCTGAGCAACATCATCCAAGTAATGCTGCGCAATGAAAGCTTCCAAGATTTCCGCTGGTGCCAGCAAATCGCCAGAAGCCTGTCTTCCCTTGGGAAAGTAAGCGCGATCTCCCAAATGACGCCCGCCACGAACCATTGCTAAATCCACACAAATCATGCCTTCCATTTGCGCCACGGCAATGATGTCGACATCACCCTCACCTTCAGCAACTGTATCCATAGATTGCTGCTGGAGGACGCTAGATAGATCTGCAATACGATCGCGCAATACTGCTGCCATTTCAAACTCCATGGCTTCACTATGCAATTGCATTTCTTTTTCGAGTTCCGCTAAGACGCGGCCATGATCACCCTCTAAAAATCGAGTGGCTTGCGCAACATCTTGACCGTACTGCTGAGGACTGAGTCGCCCGACACAGGGTGCGCTACAGCGATGAATCTGATGCAACAAACAAGGGCGGCTACGATTCTTAAAAACGGAGTCTTCACAAGTTCGTAGGCGAAACACCTTCTGTAAAATTTGCACGCTATTGCGTACTGCCCATGAATTTGGAAATGGCCCGAAATAGTGATTGCGCTTGTCTACTTTTCCACGATAGGAAGATAGTCGTGGAAATTCGTGGCCGGTAAGCATCACATAGGGGTAAGACTTATCATCACGAAACAGGATATTGAAAGGTGGAGCCAATTCCTTAATGAGATTGTTCTCCAGAATTAATGCTTCTGTTTCCGTCCGTGTTACTGTTGTTTCATAGCGAGCAATCTTGCCTACCATCAGCGCAATGCGCGGTGAAAGTTGAGTGCGCTGAAAATAACTAGAAACACGTTTTTTGAGGTTGCGGGCTTTACCCACATATAAAATCTGTCCCGCCTCGTCGAAAAAGCGATATACCCCCGGCAAGCCGGGAAGCCGTTTAACGTCCTGCTGAAGGTTTTCAAAAAGCGAATTACTCATGCATTGGGATATTTTCTGCCAAATCGTAGATAACTATGGTGATGCTGGCGTTTGTTGGCGCCTAGCCCGAAGCTTATCAAGTCTTCATCATCAAGATGTGCGAATCTTCTGCGATGACTTGCCAACCCTTAATTTACTCGCTTCCGGTGTAGAGCCAGCCATTAAGCAGAAAATTGACCTTCAACCTTGGGAGGCAAGCTTTAGCAATGCGCGCCATCACATGAAAGCTCCCGATGTTGTTATTGAGGCATTTGGGTGCACCCTACCAGAAAGGTATGTAGCTGGCTTACTCAGTACGCCCAAAAAACCCATCATCGTGAACTTGGAATATTTGAGCGCCGAACCTTGGATTGCGGGCTTTCATGCGAAAGCTTCGCCACAAGCTCATGGCATTCCCAAATACTTCTTCTTCCCAGGCTTTCAAGAAAATGTGGGCGGCCTTCTTTTGGATCCCATTCCGCCAGAATCAGAGATGCTTTCAAAGCAGATCCCCGAGAGCTTAGAGAGCGCCTGGTCGCAACTACGTCTTGGCGCAAAAAGAATTAGTGTCTTTTGTTATCCGGACGCCCCACTTCGAAAATGGCTTGAAGATCTGGGGTCTTCCGGGGAAGATTTTGATATCGTTTTAACGCACAGTCATGCTGAATTACCGGGATTCAATGCCGGCCAAAAACTTGAACTCCCATCATCCATCAAACTACTGCCTATTCCGTTTATTTCTCAAGACGAATATGACTGGCTACTTTCTCAATGCGACTTTAATATCGTGCGCGGCGAAGACTCCTTTGTGCGCGCCCAATTATCTGGAAAACCATTCATTTGGCATATTTACCCTCAAGAAGATCGTGCGCATGAAGTGAAATTAGCAGCCTTTTTGGATCTTTACCTCGAATCAGCTGATCAAGACCTCAAAACAGCCTGTGTTGCGGCTATGGCCTGGGCTATGCCTAGGCAATGGCTAAAATCTCTGGGCCCTTGGAGCACCCATTCCAAGGCTTGGCGCGCCCATTTACTTAAAAAACAGGCGGATGGTGGCTTAGCAGCCCGCCTCATGCGGTTCCTAGCCTAAGGCCGCACAAAATCAGAGCTTGGGCGGTTACAATCTTGTCTTTGATAAAACCCGCAGAAAATCAACTCTGTACCCAGGAATAGCAAGATGAAAACAGCACAAGAACTCCGCGTTGGTAACGTGGTAATGATCGGCACCGATGCCATGGTCGTTTTGAAAGCCGAATACAGCCGCTCTGGCCGCAACTCCTCTGTTGTGAAAATGAAATTTAAGAATTTGTTAACCGGCGCACCAAATGAAGGTGTTTACAAGGCCGACGACAAGTTTGATGTCGTGATCCTCGATAAGAAAGAGTGCACCTACTCCTACTTCGCCGACCCAATGTATGTATTTATGGACACTGAATACAACCAATATGAAGTTGAAGCGGAATTCATGGGTGATGCATTGAATTACCTCGAAGAGGCAATGCCATGTGAAGTCGTGTTTTACGAAGGTAAAGCACTTTCAGTAGCAATGCCAAACTCATTGGTTCGCGAAATCATTTACACAGAGCCAGCAGTAAAAGGCGACACCAGCTCTGGCAAGGTTTTGAAGAACGCGAAATTGGCCACTGGATATGAATTGCAAGTTCCATTGTTCTGCAACACTGGCGACAAGATTGAGATCGATACCCGCACCGGCGAATATCGCAGTCGCGCTAACTAATTAGCCAAATCTTTAGCCCACAACCTGGGCCGATGTTAAAAAACCCGGCACGCCGGGTTTTTTAACATCTCCTAATGATTCAAATCTAGGCAATCAATTCCAATTGCTTGAGTAGTGCTTTAGCATGCTGGTATTGCGCCTCATCCCGCAAAGCATCCCATGTCAATGCAGCGGCTTGTGGCATCAGCCTATTTAAGCGAGTGGCAGACTGAGCCCACTTAGATTTGGATACCTTAAGTTTAGAAAGTAATTGATCAGCTAGGTCTGGGCGATTACAAATCAACACGGCATCGCAACCGGCAGCTAAGGCAAGTTCAGCGCCCTTTACAACCGACCCTGCCACGCTCGCACCCTCCATGGAAAGGTCATCACTAAAGATCGCACCTTCGAAACCCAGCTCTTGACGCAGAACGGAATGCAACCAGATATTAGAGAAGCCCGCTGGCAACTTATCCACCTTTGGATAAATCACATGCGCTGGCATCACCGCCGCTAGGCTGAGATCTAACCACTCGTAAGGCTTGGCGTCATTGTTCAGAATTTCCGCTAAGGATCTCTCATCTATTGGAATAGCCACATGAGAATCCGCTTCAACCCAACCATGCCCTGGAAAGTGTTTGCCACAGTTAGCCATACCCGCAAGACGCAAACCTTCATTCAGACTCTTTGCCAAGGCAAACACAATTTGAGGATCACGACTAAACGAACGATCGCCAATCACAGCGCTACGACCAAAATCTAAATCCAATACCGGTGTAAAACTAAAGTCCACACCACATGCACGCAACTCAGTGGCAAGTACGTAGCCACATGCTGTCGCTGCAGCCATTGCAAACGCTGCTGATTCAGCAGCATGTGATGAGGAATTTTTTACAGTCCAGAGATCGCCTAATTTACGCATCGCCGGAAGATGGGTAAAGCCTTCCGTCCTGCAACGCTGCACCCTTCCGCCCTCATGATCAATGGAGATCAATACATCGGGGCGCAACTTTTTAATATCTGCGGTTAACTTTGTAAGTTGCTTGCGATTGGCAAAATTTCGGCCAAACAAAATCACGCCACCCGTCAAAGGATCGAGAATACGGCGACGATCTTCAGCGTTTAATTCAAGACCAACAACATCCAATGTGACTGGGCCCGGGTTCATGATCGACTTACTCATCTCTTCCTCTTGATATCTTTTGAATGTTATCTACCGCTCTTTGTATTGGAATTATTTCTGAATGACAATTACATGGGCAATCGCCATATCCTGCTCATCGCTAACTGTTATCTGCGCTTCCCAGTTGCGCTCTTGCATAAACCGAACCAATACCCCCAAATAGGAGGCAACCGGTTTGCCGCTCGCTTCATTCAGTATTTGTAATGAACGCCAAGTCATAGGCATACGCATACCCAAACCAATCGCTTTTGAAAATGCCTCTTTAGCGGCGAAACGCGTCGCCAAGAATGCGATACCTCGCTTGTGGTTTCTGGTAAGACGTCGCTTGAAAATAACCAGCTCATCCGGACCCAAGACCTTTTCCGCCAAGCGACCCTGTGTTCTATCGTACGCAGCTTGTAGGCGCTCGATCTGAAGAATGTCCGTACCAATGCCAATAATCATAGGATTACTTTGCCCTACCCTGAGCCATGAGGGATTTCATGTCGGCGATCGCCTGTTGCCATCCCTTAAAAAGGGCTTCAGCAACAATGGCATGCCCAATATTTAACTCAGAAAGCTCGGTAATGCCGGCAATTGGCGCAACATTACCTTCATGCAACCCGTGTCCAGCGTTTACTCTAAGGCCAATGCTTTTACCAAATTGAGCGGCTTTTCTAATGCGCTCTAGTTCCGTCACTTGCTCTGAACCTGACAAATCCGCATAACGACCTGTGTGCAGTTCCACTACGGTGGCACCAACATCTTTAGCCGCCTGAATTTGCCTTTCTTCAGGATCAATAAACAAGGACACCCGGATACCTACATTTTTTAATTGCGTTGTGGCGACTTTCACAGCATTGAAATACCCTAAAACATCTAAGCCACCTTCCGTTGTCACTTCCTCACGCTTTTCAGGGACCAAACAAACATCATGCGGCCTTACTTTACAAGCGATCTCAATCATCTCCGGCGTGACTGCGCACTCGAGATTCATACGGGTTTTAATCAATGGTCGCAAGACGAATAAATCTACATCTTTAATGTGGCGACGATCTTCACGCAAGTGCAGAGTAATCAAATCTGCGCCAGCCTCTTCAGCTAGGCGTGCCGCCTTTAAAGGGTCTGGGTAAGCCGTACCACGTGCATTTCGTAAAGTTGCAACGTGGTCAATATTAATACCAAGTTCAAGGGCTTGAGAATCGCTCATGTAGCTAGATTACTAGATTTTCTTAAGATCAATCAAAATCTGACGAGTCGTTAACGCCTGATCTTGCAGGTGCAGACTCAAAAGAAAACGCATGAGTTGCTTACTTTCAGAAAGTGTTTCTGGATCTGAAAAGTCTCCTGCCGCTATCGCCAAAAGAGATCTACCCGACAATACAGGCCAATGTCCAGGATCATCTGCTTGCGCAGGTCTAACGCCACGCTCTGGTTGATAGACGTATTTTTCATCCGCAACTGGAGCCACATTGGTTTCTACGCAGCGATCCAAGGCTGCCGCATAACCCGTTTCCTGCAATAAGGTGAGTTCAAATGGTCTCAGAATTTCTTCCAAACCTTTGGATTCAAACTCTAAATTGGATAAGGCTGAAATCGTTTCCGTGTAGCGATCGTAGAGCTTTTCGTACTCGTCCTCACGCGCCAAAAACTTAACCAATAACTCATTGAGATAAAAGCCACAAAGCAAAGCATCACCAACTAAGGATGGCGCTCCACCCACCCACTCCGACTTTGTTAGGGTGCGCAATTCCGATTTACCGCTCCAAGACACTAATAGCGGTTGGAAGCGTTGTAAGACTGGGCGTAAGACGGAATGTGGACGCTTTGCACCCTTGGCGATCAGTGCCATGCGGCCATGCTGACGCGTGAACACATCCAAAATTAAGCTGGTCTCTTTATAGGGAATGCTGTGCAATACAAAAGCAGGTTCGTCCGCAATACGAATCGAAGCCATAGTAATTTATTCCAGCCCTTGCGCCCGTAATTCGGCACGATCATCAGCCCAGCCACGCTTGACCTTGACCCAAGTCTCTAAAAAGACTTTGCCATCAAACAGCTTTTCCATATCGATGCGCGCATCGGTAGAGATCTTCTTCAGACGTTCGCCCTTTGCGCCAATGATCATGGCCTTATGGCTGTCACGATCTACCAAAATCGTCGCAGCAATTCGGCGCATCTTGCCATCCATCTTGAATTGGTCAATCACCACAGTGCTGGTGTAAGGCAACTCTTCGCCCGTAAAGCGAAATACCTTCTCACGCAAAATCTCAGCAGCCAAAAAACGTTCGCTACGATCCGTCACCGTATCAACATCATAGATGGCCTCACCTTCAGGCAAATAACCCTCCAAAACATCCAATAACCTTTGAACATCGGCAGGACTCTTAGCGCTCATTGGAATGATTTCAGCGAACTCGCATTTATCTTGATCCTCATGTCCGCCCAACTGACTCCAGGGTACAGACATTTCCTTCATAAAATTAAGGAGCGCCTGATCACGCTCTGAAGGAGTTTGAAAACGGCTGTTAAATAAATCAAGCTTATTGAGCACCAGCACTACTGGCAAATCAGATGGCAGCAGATTTAACACCTTCTTATCGTCCTCGCCAAAATAACCAGCCTCCACTACAAAACAGGCGACATTGACATCCTGCAAAGCAGTTGTCACCGTGCGGTTTAGGGCTTTGTTCAGCGTGTTTATGAGGCGCGTCTGAAAACCAGGCGTATCAATAAAGATAAATTGCGCATCATCACGATTCTGAACACCTAGAATGCGATGACGGGTTGTCTGGGCTTTACGTGAAGTAATACTGATCTTCTGACCGACTAAGGCGTTCAGTAAAGTCGATTTACCCATATTGGGACGCCCAACAATGGCGATAGTGCCACATCTAAACACGATTAACCCTTCAGCTTAAGATTTAACTGCTCTTCAGTCGTTTCCTTCTTTGCCGCCTTTTTCTTGGCTGATCGAGTTTTCTTTGGCTTACGTGACTCTTGTGGCAAAGCCTTCAATACTGCCAATAAAGCAAGCTTAGCAGCCGCTTGCTCCGCGGCGCGACGTGAAGCACCGTCGCCCTTTACAGATACCTTCAGATTGGGTATCAAACATTCCACTTCAAATTGCTGGTTATGGGCGGCGCCAGTAGTGCCAGTAACGTTATATGTTGGCAAAGGCAATTGATAACTTTGTAAACACTCTTGCAAAAGTGTTTTGTCATCCTTGCCCAAGGTTTTAGGATCGACGTTTGCCAAAATGACTGAATAGAGTCTACGCAGGCAGATCTTAGCGGCATCGAATCCCCCATCCAAAAATACTGCGCCCGTAACCGCCTCAAGCGTATCGGCCAAAATTGAAGGCCTACGAAAACCACCGCTCTTTAACTCGCCCTCGCCTAAACGCAAATAATCAGAGAGTGAGAGTGTTTGAGCGATTTCATATAAAGCCTGTTGCTTCACTAAATTGGCGCGCACACGGGAAAGGTCGCCCTCATCCAAATCTGAATAGCGCTCATAGAGCATTTCCGCAACCACGCAATTCAAGATGGAGTCACCTAAAAACTCCAAACGCTCATTATTCTTTTTGCTATGGCTGCGATGTGTCAGCGCTTGATTCAATAACTCGAGCTTCTTGAATGTGTATCCAAGACGCTCTTGTAGTGGTGCGGTCTCGATAACGGCGCGCGCATTCATGGCTTACTGAAATCCACCAATGCGACTCAAGGAGCTTAGATTAAGCCAAACAAAAAATGCTCGGCCAACAATATTTTGATCCGGCACAAAACCCCAGTAGCGTGAATCCGCACTGTTATCGCGGTTATCGCCCATTGCAAAATAGTGACCTGCAGGTATCTTGCAGGTCAAGCCCGCATTTTGATACTGACAGTTTTCAAACCCTGGAAAACGCTCCAAGGGGAAATTACCCGCAGGACGATCGGGATTATTTAAGATCTGGTGATGAACCCCACCCAGATCCACTGGAAATGATTCAATAAATTCTTTGGCATAACGCATGCTCTCGGGATCAAGATACGGCTCACCACCGCTATACCCTAAAGGTTGGCCATTAATTGTGAGGCGCTTATCTTGATACTCAATCACATCACCTGGCAAACCAACGATGCGCTTAATATAGTCAACAGACTCATCGAGAGGGTAGCGAAATACCACCACATCACCACGCTTAGGCGAACCCAATTCAACCACTTTCTTATTGATTACTGGCAAACGAATTCCATAGGTAAATTTATTTACCAAAATGAAATCGCCAATTTGAAGAGTCGGAATCATCGATCCAGAAGGGATCTTAAAAGGCTCAACAATAAAAGATCGCAACACAAATACTGCGCAAATCACCGGGAAGAAGCTTGCCGTGTACTCAAGCCAAAGTGGCATGCGGTCAATGCCAGCAGCCCGTCTTTGTGGCGCAAAGTACAGCTTGTCAGCCATCCAGGCAACCCCGGAAATAATTACCAAGATAAAAAGGATTAGAGCAAAGTTCATTAATCCTCCACCTGCAAAATGGCCAAGAAGGCCTCTTGTGGAATCTCCACGTTACCCACTTGTTTCATGCGCTTCTTACCTTCTTTTTGCTTCTCTAAGAGTTTGCGTTTACGCGAAATATCGCCACCGTAACATTTAGCCAAGACGTTCTTGCGGAGCGCCTTAACATTCTCGCGAGCAACGATATTGCTACCAATTGCCGCTTGAATCGCTACATCAAACATTTGCCGAGGAATAATACCGCGCATCTTTGCCACGACTTCACGGCCACGATGCTGGCTATTACTGCGGTGGACGATAACGGATAACGCATCAACACGTTCACCGTTAATCAAAATATCCACCTTCACTACATCAGCTGGACGATATTCTTTGAACTCATAATCCATTGAGGCATAACCGCGCGAGATTGATTTCATTCTGTCAAAAAAATCCATCACGATCTCAGCCATCGGTAATTCATAGGTGAGCTTTACTTGGCGACCAAGATAATTCATATCCGTCTGAATGCCGCGCTTACCTACGCACAAGGTAATAATCGATCCCACATACTCTTGGGGCATGTAGAGATTGACTGTAACGATCGGCTCAAGAATCGTAGCAATCTTGCTAGGCTCCGGCATCTTCGATGGGTTATCCACCAGCATCACGGTGCCATCAGATTGCTCAACCTGGTAAACCACGGTTGGGGCCGTGGTAATGAGGTTCATGTCGTACTGGCGCTCTAAACGCTCTTGCACAATCTCCATATGGAGCAAACCCAGGAAGCCGCAACGGAACCCAAATCCTAGCGCTTGCGAAACTTCTGGCTCATAAAGCAAAGATGCATCATTGAGTTTTAATTTTTCAAGCGACTCGCGTAACTGATCGTACTCACTAGCTTCTACCGGATAGAGTCCGGCAAATACCTGTGACTTCACCTCTTTAAATCCAGGAAGCGGCAAAGCTGCGGGAGCGCGTCCCTGCTGGCCAGGCGCATGGGTTACCGTATCCCCGACTTTTGCGGCCTTTAATTCTTTAATGCCCGCAATCACAAAGCCCACTTGCCCCGCAGACAGCTCAGGACGATCTACGGATTTCGGACTAAAGACGCCCACATGCTCAACCAAATGGGTTGAGCCATTCGCCATCAATAAAATTTTGTCTTTTGGTTTTAAGGTGCCGTTCATCACGCGAATCAACATCACCACGCCAACGTAGTTATCAAACCATGAGTCAATAATTAAAGCTTGCAATGGCTCGGTTGCGCTCCCCTTTGGCGGTGGAATGCGACGAATCATCTCCTCAATCACTTCCACGACACCCAGCCCGCTTTTAGCCGAACAAGTAATTGCATCGCTAGCATCAATACCAATCACATCTTCAATTTCTTGTTTGGCGCGTTCAGGATCCGCTTGTGGCAAGTCAATTTTATTGAGCACGGGAACCACCTCAACCCCCAACTCAATTGCGGTGTAGCAATTAGCAACCGTTTGCGCTTCAACACCCTGACTCGCATCAACCACCAATAAGGCGCCTTCACAAGCAGATAAAGAACGACTCACTTCATATGAGAAGTCGACGTGCCCTGGGGTGTCAATCAAATTGATGTTGTAAGTTTTACCGTCTTTGGATTTGTAATTTAAAGCCGCTGTTTGAGCCTTAATGGTGATGCCGCGCTCACGCTCAATATCCATCGAATCCAGAACTTGGGCTTCCATCTCGCGGTCAGAAAGGCCGCCACACAACTGAATAATGCGATCTGCGAGTGTAGATTTGCCGTGATCGATATGGGCGATGATAGAAAAATTGCGGATTAAATCCATAGCGTCTTATTTGATCGTTCAAAAAACGCCTTGTCAGAACGCACCACAATGATGCGCTGCAAAAAGTCGTCTTAGTGGCATTGTAATGGGTGGCGCCATACAGCGCTAAACCCTCTTTTTTGTCCTAAATCTGACTTATTTTGGCTTTACTGGGACAACTAGGGTGCTATCTGCTCTACGCACAAAGACTGGGACGGCCTTATTAGCATCCAGACCCTTAACTAGAGCTTCAAACTGCTTCACTCCAGTAACATCCACATCCCCGATTCGCACAATGACATCACCAGGCCGCACTCCTGCGCGCGCTAATGGACCGTCATTTAAGCCGGTAACCTCAATGCCCCCATGGATATTGAGCTCCTTTTTCTTGGCATCGGATACGTCGCTCACTACAACCCCAAAAGCATTGCTAACACCTCCGTTTGCGCTGGAGGCTTCAGGCTTTTTGACCCCGGCAACGGCAACTTCGCCATCGGTCACCACTACCGTGAGGTCTTTAGCACTTCCCTTGCGCCACACTTGAACGCTTGCACTTGTGCCAGGCTTAGTCTCACCAACAACCCTGGGTAAATCGGTTGACTTGGCAATATCGTGACCATTGAAACTCAAGATCACATCCCCAGATTCAATACCACCATTTGCTGCAGGGCCTCCAGGCTCAACATTGCGCACATAAGCACCACGCGGTTTTCCCAAGCCCAGACTTTCCGCGACCTCTTTAGTCATCTCGCCCAATGCGACCCCAATACGGCCACGAACCATTCTTCCATTTGCGCGCAACTGATCTGCAACGCGGATTGCCTCGTCAATCGGAATCGCAAAAGAAATACCCATGTAGCCACCAGAGCGACTAAAAATTTGAGAATTGATGCCAATCACTTGACCAGCGGTATTCAACAAAGGGCCGCCGGAGTTACCAGGATTTACCGCAACGTCCGTCTGAATAAAGGGCAGGTAATCACCGGTGTCACGGCTCTTTGCAGACACAATACCCGCGGTAACTGTATTTTCAAGGCCAAAGGGCGAACCAATCGCCAGAACCCACTCTCCAACCCTGACATGAGACGAATCGCCTATGGGCAACTTAGGCAAATCATGAGCCTCAATTTTGACAACCGCAACATCGGTGCGCTTATCCATGCCCAATAATTTGGCTTTAAATTCTCTTTTATCAGTCAGCGTGACATAAATTGTTGTTGCACCCTCTACAACGTGAGCATTCGTCATAATCAAACCATTAGATTCAATAATGAAACCAGACCCAACTCCGCGATCAGCCTCTTGCGGCTTTCCAGGGCTTGGTTGCGCCTGTTTTGGGGCACTAGGCATGCCAGGAATAGGTACGCCAAAGAAGCGGCGGAAAAACTCAGCTTGATCATCAGGAAGACCAGGAATACCACCTTGCGCTTGTTGGACGGCGACCTTTTCAGTAGTGCGAATATTGACCACGGCAGGACTAGCGCGCTCCACCAAATCAGCAAAGTCAGGAATACTAACGCGAGGACTTTGCGCGGATACACTAGGAATAAAAGAGAACTGCCCTAAGCTAAAAATAACTAAAAGTGCAATGAGATACTTTTTCATAATGCTTAGACCTACTTGGTAAAGACCAATAAATAAAGTGGTAAATGAATTGCTAAGAGAACTACTAAGGATATTAGGCGATTTTGCCAAAAATCAAGGTACCGTTAGTACCCCCAAAGCCAAAGTTATTTTTTACAGCATGTTCAATCTTCACATCTCTAGCAGTATTGGCGCAGTAGTCCAAATCGCACTCAGGATCTTGATTGAAAATATTAATCGTTGGCGGGGATTTCTGATTGCGCAAAGCCAAAATAGTGAAAACTGATTCCAAGCCGCCAGCGCCACCCAAAAGGTGCCCAGTCATGGACTTGGTGGAGTTAATCAATACTTTCTTGGCATGATCACCCAACGCAGCTTTAATCGCACCAGTCTCATTCTTGTCACCTAAAGGTGTAGAGGTTCCATGCGCATTGATATACTGAATTTGGTCGGCATTTAAGCCTGCATCACGCATTGCATTGAGCATGCAACGGCGTGGACCATCCATGTTTGGAGCGGTCATGTGATATGCATCACCACTCATGCCGAAGCCCAAAAGTTCGCAGTAAATTTTTGCGCCACGCGCTTTTGCGTGCTCATATTCTTCGATCACAACAACGCCTGCACCCTCACCCAATACGAAACCATCGCGGTCTACATCCCAAGGGCGAGAAGCTGTTGCAGGATCATCATTACGGGTTGAGAGTGCACGTGCCGAAGCAAAACCGCCAACACCTAATGCAGAGATTGTTGACTCGGCACCGCCAGCAACCATCACATCAGCATCTCCGTACTGAATTAAACGCGCTGCTAGACCAATGCTATGCAAACCAGTAGTGCAGGCAGTCACCGCAGCCACGTTTGGACCTTTAAGACCAAACAAAATACTGAGGTGCCCAGAGATCATATTGATGATTGAGCCAGGCACAAAGAAAGGGGAAATGCGACGAGGGCCGCGCGCCAGCAACTCGGCGCCAGTTTCTTCGATCATTGGTAAACCACCAATACCCGAACCAACCATTACACCTA
>Ga0364893_10064_pt1 | contig 73831 bp, 68 predicted proteins | sample ExccelJu500001D3_FD_206943 | JGI IMG/M metagenome (GOLD analysis project Ga0364893, IMG submission 206943) | Enriched cells from Trout Bog Lake Hypolimnion, Wisconsin, USA - BchlTB.July16.5000.01.D3 | ecosystem: Environmental > Aquatic > Freshwater > Lake > Hypolimnion/Profundal zone | place: USA...
ATTTGGCTTGCCCGATGGTGAAACCCAGTTACTACCAGCTTGCTTTGCTTTGGGAGCATTGTTTGCAAAAAATAAAGAAATTATTGAAATATCAGGAGCGAATGCAATTTGGGCCGTGTTACTAAGCTATTTTTTTTGGAAAACTGCGTTTCATCAATATATTTTCTATGCAGCCTTTTTTTACTGCGTGACCTATATTTCTAAAAATCGCCTGATCAAAGCGATCAAGTTACCTGGTGACTATTCCTACGGAATCTATATCTATGGATGGCTTGTACAGCAAAGTTTAGTATCAGTTTGGCCTCAAATGGGCTTACACACGAACCAATTCATAGCATTATTATTAGCCAACCTACTAGCAGTGGTTTCGTGGAATTTAGTGGAAAAGAATGGTATTTCGTTAGGATCAACTATATTTAAAAAATTCAATTCGAAACATTAATAGTAAAGCTACCATCGGCATAAAAAAGCAGTTTTTATGGCTGCTTTTTTTAAAAATCCGAATCTGTGAAGCGTTAAAAAATATTTCTTAAACCGCCCCGTACCTATCCCGATACGCCGCTACAGCTTGCTTGTACTGCGTTAATTGCGCATCTCCACCAGCAGCGGACAAGTAATCAAACAAATCATTCAAATTCCCGATAGAAACCACCGGCATGTTGTAGGTATTGCTCACTTCTTGCACTGCAGAGTGGGCAGATAAAGCGTCGTCTTTGCCTGAGCGTTCCATACGGTCGAGGGCGATCAGTACGGCGCAAGGGGTAGCACCTGCCGCGCGTATCATTTCTACGGATTCGCGCACTGAAGTACCTGCAGAAATCACATCGTCGATGATCACGACTTTGCCTTTGAGTTCTGCACCAACGATGGTGCCACCTTCGCCGTGGTCTTTGGCTTCTTTGCGATTGTAGGCAAATGGCACATTGCGACCGCGTGCTGCCAGCGCTACGGCGGTGGCGGACGCGAGCGTGATGCCTTTATAGGCCGGGCCAAACAACATATCAAATTCAACGCCGGAATTGATCAGCGTATCAGCATAAAAAGCCGCTAATTTGCCTAAATTAGCGCCATCGTTAAACAGACCCGCATTGAAAAAATAAGGTGAGTTACGACCTGCTTTGGTCACAAAATCACCAAAACGGATAACGCCAGCGTTGACGGAAAACTCGATAAATTCTTGTCTTAAATTGCTCATGATGTTCTTTCTTAATCGCTATAAATGTGCCGCATGTAATACATGCAGCACTGGGATTAGCCTGCTAATTTCTTTTTGAGCAGTTCATTGACTTGCGCTGGATTGCCTTTGCCTTTCGTAGCTTTCATCGCCTGTCCAACCAACGAGTTAAAGGCTTTTTCTTTACCTGCACGATATTCATCAACGGATTGCTGATTGGCAGCCATGACTTCATCGATGATTTTTTCGAGCGCGCCAACATCGGAGATTTGTTTCAAACCTTTGGATTCAATGACCTGATCTGCCAGATTCACATCAGCAGAGGGAGCTTGCCACATTGCTGCGAATACTTCTTTAGCGATCTTGTTAGAAATCGTGCCGTCGGCAATACGCTGCAACAGGACTGCTAATTGCGCAGCACTGACAGGGATAGCACTAATTTCTATGCCTTCACGATTCAAGGTAGAGGCCACATCGCCCATCATCATGTTGGCAGCGGGTTTGGCTTGTGCTACACCAGCCGCATTGACGACTGCTTCAAAATAAGTAGCGATGCCTTTGGATTGCGTCAGAACCGTCGCATCATATTCCGGCAAACCAAATTGCTCTACAAAACGACTGCGCATTGCGCCTGGTAGTTCTGGCATGGTACTGCGAACTTTTTCTACCCACTCAGCACTGACTTTCAGTGGTGGCAAATCAGGATCCGGGAAGTAACGATAATCTTGCGAATCTTCTTTGCTACGCATCGACCGCGTTACTTTTTTGTCTGGATCATACAAACGGGTTTCTTGCACTACCGTGCCGCCGTCTTCGATCAGTTCAATCTGACGACGAACTTCATGATTGATCGCTTCTTCGAGGAAACGGAAAGAGTTCAGATTTTTGATTTCAGCACGGGTACCGAACTCTTTTTGACCGACTGGACGTACAGAAACGTTGGCATCACAACGGAACGAACCTTCTTGCATATTGCCGTCACAGATATCCAGCCACATGACCAATGAATGCAAGGCTTTGGCGTAAGCAACTGCTTCAGCGGCGCTACGCATGACGGGTTCAGTGACGATTTCCAGCAATGGGGTACCAGCGCGATTCAAATCGATCCCGGTCATGCCTTGATAATCTTCGTGCAGCGATTTGCCCGCATCTTCTTCAAGGTGTGCGCGTGTCAATTGGATATTTTTGACTTCTGATTTGCCGTCTTTTTCAACCACGCAAGCGACGTAGCCGCCTTGAACTACCGGGATTTCAAACTGACTGATCTGATAGCCCTTTGGCAAATCAGGATAGAAGTAATTTTTACGTGCAAAAATCGATTCTGGCGCAATTGTCGCGCCGACTGCCAGACCAAACTGGATGGCTTTTTCAACCGCTGCCTTGTTCATGACTGGCAATACACCAGGCAACGCCAAGTCAACTGGGCTGGCCTGTGTGTTTGGCTCTGCGCCAAACTGTATCGATGAACCGCTAAAAATTTTTGAATTGGTTTTAAGCTGTACGTGTGTCTCAAAACCGATAACCACTTCCCATTGCATAGTAGTTCCTTATCTTTATCTGCTTGGGGCTTCTGTAAATCTGCCCCGGTAAATTGTGCTTAAGATCTCAGTATTCGATGATCCGATTCATCTGCGATTTATATGTGATCAGTCGACATATTCGCATTTGCCATTAGTGACATTGACTTTGAGCTCGGTAAAATTCATGCGCGAGCCACATAAAGCCGGGCAAAAAGGACGGATATGAACCATCTCCCCTTCCCGCTCCAAACGTATGCTGCATTGATAACTGCGATCAAAGTCATAGCCACGTTGAGTACGCGCGGCGACGGCATCTTTTAAGGTGATTCGCCAGCCTTTTTCAGTCACTTCAACCTGCGGTTGATCATCTTTATCGATGCTACATTCAAATCCATGATCTGCACGAAACAATGATGATTCCCATTGAAGTTCCTGCACGTTGTCACCGTCCAGTTTTATCCGTCCCTGGTCGGCAAAAATCAGGCGTTCACCGTCACCATCTTCGCGCTTCGTCTGCGTGCACTGCACCTGTAAATCGAGTGCCGGCAGCGCTTGCGCGACAGCCGCTTTGCTACCGCCTCCAGCTAACAGGACAGCGGTCAGAGTGAGCGTGAAGACGGCGTTTTTCATGATGGTGTACGTTGGTGCCAGTCAGTCACTTGTTGATACTGATGAGCGATATTCAATAGGCGTGCTTCATCAAAATAATTGCCGATCAGTTGCAAGCCAACCGGGCGCTTCGCATTCTTTTCACCTTGACCAAATCCGCATGGAATGGACATACCGGGCAAACCAGCGAGACTCGTCGATAAAGTGAAAATGTCGGCCAGATAGTTCGCCACCGGATCATCCGATTGCGCGCCCAAATCCCACGCAACGGTTGGGGCAACTGGCCCCATAATGACGTCACATTTCTCAAAGGCTGCAGCAAAATCCTGCGCAATCAGGCGGCGAATTTTTTGTGCTTGCAGATAATATGCATCGTAGTAACCATGCGATAACACGTAAGCACCGACCAGAATACGGCGTTTGACTTCGTCGCCAAAACCTTCGGTACGCGACTGAACATACATGTCGTTGAGGTCTTTGTAATTCGCGGCGCGATGGCCATAACGCACACCATCAAAACGACTCAGATTGGATGAAGCTTCTGCTGGTGCAATCACGTAATAAACCGGAATGGATAATTCGGTTTTCGGCAAAGAAATATCGACCAATGTCGCACCGAGCTTGACGTATTCTGCGAGCGCTGCACGAACAGATTGTTCAACGTCAGCCGCCAGACCTTCGCTGAAAAATTCTTTCGGCACACCGATACGCAAGCCTTGCAGTGATTTGTTCAAATCGCGATTGAAGTCTTCGGCTTTGCGCTCTACCGATGTCGAATCTTTTTCATCAAAGCCAACCATTGCATTGAGCAACATGCCGCAATCTTCAGCGGTTTGGGCAATCGGGCCACCTTGATCGAGTGACGATGCAAAAGCAATCATGCCGTAACGCGATACACTGCCGTAGGTTGGTTTGATACCCGTCACGCCACAAAAAGCGGCGGGTTGACGAATCGATCCACCGGTATCAGTACCAGTAGTTGCAGGTGTCAAGCGCGCGGCGATTGCTGCTGCAGAACCACCCGAAGATCCACCTGGCACTGCAGTTTTGTCCCAAGGATTTTTTACCGCGCCAAAATAGGAATTTTCATTTGCGGAACCCATCGCGAATTCATCGCAATTGAGTTTACCAAGCGTCACCATACCCGCTTGCGCAAGTTTTTCAACCACGGTAGCGTCAAATGGGCTGACATAGTTTTCGAGCATGTGCGAGCCAGCAGTCGAGCGCAGATCACGTGTCACAAATATATCTTTGTGTGCAATGGGGATACCTGTCAGCGCAGTGGCTTTGCCACTGGCCAACAGCGCATCAGCAGCAGCAGCTTGCTTGAGGGTGAGTGCCGGATCGACATGCAAAAAGGCATTCAGATCACTCACAGCAATGCGATCTAAAAAATGTTGCGCGAGTTCAGTCGCTGAAACCTGTTTGCTGTGCAGCAGGGCAGATAATTGGGCAAGGGTTTTTGTATGCATTTGTTTGTTCCGAATTTTTTCCGACAATCTTATTCAATCACCTTAGGCACCAGGTATAAGCCATCCTGGGTCGCTGGCGCGCATTGTTGGTATTCCTCGCGGTGATTGCTTTCCGTGACCACATCTTCCCGCAAACGCAATGCCATCTCAGGCAATAAAGCAGCAATAGGATGACTCAGCGGTGCTACACCAGTGGTATCAATGGCTTTAAGTTGTTCCGCCAGGGCAAAAATGCCGTTAAGTTTGTCGAGTGTCGAGTCTGCTTCCGTATCGGAAATTTTTAACTTTGCCAAATTGGCAATGCGGGTTACATCGTTAAGTGTCAGTGACATGATTTATGGGCGCCTGAAACGCAAAAAAAGTCCAAAAGAGTGTCAAAAAAGAGTGATGGAATTGTTACAAAATCGCAGCACTAGCGAGTGAACTTATAAGCATGGAGTCGACTCTATTCAAAAAACAGAATTTTCTCTCGTTTAGTTACTTAATGTCACAAAGCGGTGTTAATTCCATGTAAATATTTATAAATCCCGATACTGCATTTTTAGGTGTTGGTATCAAGTAAATTTAAGAAGATTATAAGGTAGAATGATGGGTTAATGCCCTAAAGGCGTGCTAAATCCCTCAACTTAGTCTTTGCCATGGATTTGCATAGCATTTTTAAGACGGTGGACAGGGTACAAAATTCATGGTGTAGCGACTTAGCGGTCGGCATGGTAATCGACCTGATGTATCACGGCGATTTGCCTCAGGCGCTACACGCAACAATAGTTAAAATACAGGACAATACATGTTTGGTTTCTTACGTAGTTATTTTTCAAATGATCTGGCGATCGATCTGGGTACTGCAAATACATTGATTTATGTTCGTAGTCAGGGCATCGTCCTCGATGAACCATCCGTCGTTGCGATTCGCCAGGAGGGTGGTCCTAACGGCAAGAAAACAATCCAGGCCGTTGGTAAAGAAGCAAAACAAATGTTGGGTAAAGTGCCTGGCAATATTGAAGCGATTCGTCCGATGAAGGACGGCGTCATTGCTGACTTTACGGTGACTGAGCAAATGCTCAAGCAGTTCATCCGTATGGTGCACGATACCAAATTCTTCAAACCATCCCCACGTATCATCATTTGCGTTCCTTGCGGTTCTACGCAGGTTGAGCGTCGTGCAATTCGTGAATCGGCATTGGGTGCCGGTGCGTCTCAGGTCTATCTGATTGAAGAACCAATGGCAGCAGCGATTGGTGCCGGCTTGCCAGTATCTGATGCAACCGGCTCGATGGTGGTTGATATCGGTGGTGGTACGACGGAAGTCGGTATCATTTCTCTGGGCGGCATGGTCTACAAAGGCTCTGTGCGCGTGGGCGGCGACAAGTTCGACGAAGCGATCGTCAACTACATCCGCCGTAACTATGGCATGCTGATTGGTGAACAAACTGCTGAAGCGATCAAAAAAGCGATTGGTTCTGCGTTCCCTGGCTCCGAAGTGAAAGAAATGGAAGTCAAAGGACGCAATCTGTCAGAAGGCATTCCACGCTCATTCACTATTTCCAGCAATGAAATCCTGGAAGCATTAACTGATCCTTTGAATAACATCGTTTCTGCAGTGAAAAATGCACTCGAACAAACTCCACCAGAACTCGGTGCAGATATTGCTGAAAAAGGCATGATGCTCACTGGTGGCGGTGCCTTATTGCGTGATCTGGATCGCTTGCTCATGGAGGAAACAGGTTTGCCAGTGATCGTAGCAGAAGATCCTCTGACATGCGTGGTACGTGGCTCTGGCATGGCATTGGAGCGCATGGACAAACTCGGTTCTATTTTCTCCTACGAGTAATAAAAAACGCCGTAAATCTGTCGTTTATATAAAAGTATTGACCGTACTTATTGACCATATTCATTGCATAACGTGTACGGTCTTACTAATATATGCGCCAAAGACAGTGTGCGGCCGTTGATGAGATTGAGAAGTGTTTCCGACCAGCTTAGTACAAGGCAAAAGTGTGATGTTACCGAAGTCTGCTGATCTGGTCCGGATGTAAAAATATTGTTGCAGAGCCGGCTAATAATCTGTCGGCTTTTTGCTTTTAGAACGCTCGCAGGTTGACCTGACACTGCGATGCGGATAAGCAAACCTGTTTCTGATGAATGATATCGTATGGATTACAGTCCGCCACCTCTCTTCAAACAAGGCGCGTCAGCCCGTGCCAGAGCGATTTTTTTCGCCATACTTGCTATTTTTCTGCTGGTCGTCGATTCCCGATTAAAATCGTTGACCTTGGTCCGTCAGGTCATCGGAACCGTACTTTATCCGGTACAAATGATCGCTGTCGTTCCTAGCATGACCTACAAAAACATCTCGCACTATTTTGTGTCGCTGAATGATCTGGAACGAGAAAATGCGCATCTTAAACGCTTGCAGACAGCAAATGCTGATGTGATGCAACAGACCTCTCAACTGCAATCAGAAAATAATCATCTGCGTAAATTACTCGATGCCCGTGAACGACTGCCTGTAAAGTCTGTCCTGGCAGAAATCATCTACGATGCGCGCGACCCCTCCACCAGTAAAGTGATTGTTGACCGTGGCATTAAAGATGGCATCGCTCTGGGACAGCCAGTGATTGACGATTTGGGCGTGGTTGGACAGGTGACACGGGTTTTCCCTTTGACAGCAGAAGTGACTTTATTGACGGACAAAAACCAGGCGATTCCGGTTCAAATTTTACGTAATGGTTTACGTAGCGTCGCTTACGGACGCGGACAATCTGCGTTTTTGGATATGCGCCTGACGTCGAATGCCGATATTCAAAATGGTGATCAATTGGTCACATCAGGAATTGATGGTATCTACCCACCGGGCCTTGCCGTTGCAAAAGTCGCGCAGGTCGAGAGCAAGGCCGTGACCACACTGGAAAATATTTTATGCATACCTGCTGCTGGTATCGATCGTAATAAGCAACTGCTGATTTTACAAGTCTCCACAGATAACTTGCCGCGTCCGGACACCGAAGATGTGCGCGCGAAGAAAGAAAAAATCAATCGTAAAGTGACTCGTGATACAGCACCGCCGCAAAGTGACATCAAACCCGTAGACCAGCAATCGCTGGCGCAGACTGCGAGCAAAGATGCCGCAACCCTTGAGGCTGCCAGAGTAGCCGCACCCAAAAATGAGGCAGCCAAAGCAGAGTCTGCAAAAGTTGAACCCGCTAAAACTGACACAGCGAAGCCAGTGAGTAAGGAAACTGCAAAATGACACAACCACATTACATTTTGTTGCCGGTCAATCCGCTGTTTATTGCACTGAGTCTGGCACTGGCTTTTTTGCTTAATTTTTTACCTTGGGGCAGCTTTATTGCCGTACCAGATTTTGTGGCTCTGGTACTAGTGTTCTGGAGTATCCATCAACCACGTAAAGTGGGAATTGGTGTTGCATTTGTGATGGGATTGCTGATGGACGTGCATGATGCAATTCATTTAGGCGAAAATGCACTCGCTTATACCTTACTGACCTATTTTGCAATTACGATCCATCGTCGCGTTTTATGGTTTCATCCGCTAACGCAATCTTTGTATGTATTTCCTTTGTTTTTATTTGTCCAATGTTTGCAAATTGCTGTGCGCCTGATCGTCGCCCCTGATGCGCATTTTCCCGGCTGGCTGTATTTTTCAGAAAGCGTCGTGACCACAGCATTATGGCCGGTTGCAACGCTGGTACTGCTCGCTCCACAACGTCGCGCGATCAACAAAGACGATACGCGTCCTATTTGACCGTCAGGTGTATTTCCCGTCGCAGCTGTAAGCAAACTAAACATCATGAATGAACTAAAGAACACGGAACGCGAACTCTATTATTTCCGTATGCGTCTAATTTTTATCGGCATCTTCGTGTTCGCCTGTTTTTCTGCTTTGATTTCGCGTTTCGTCTGGTTACAGATAATCAAGTACGACGATTATGTGTTGCAGGCCGACGACAATCGGATTGACGTGGTGCCGGTGGTGCCAAACCGTGGTCTGATTATGGATAGAAATGGCGTCATTCTGGCGCAGAATTATTCTGCCTATACCCTGGAAATTACGCCATCCAAAATTACCCAGGATATGGATTTGCTGATTGACAATCTGTCGGCACTAGTTGATATCCAACCCAAGCATCGCAAGCGCTTTCGTAAATTACTGGATGAATCCAAAAATTTCGAGAGTTTGCCTATCCGCACTCGTCTGACGGACGATGAAGTTGCGCGTTTTACGGCACAACGTTTTCGTTTTCCCGGCGTGGATATTCAGGCGCGCTTATTCCGTCAATATCCGCAAGGCGACAGTGCTTCGCACGTGATTGGTTACATTGGGCGTATCAGTCCTAAGGATGCCGAAATTATTGACGATATGGAGGACAGTGCAAATTACAAAGGCACTGACTATATCGGCAAAGAAGGTTTGGAAAAAAGTTACGAAACGGCGCTTCATGGCACGACCGGTTTTGAGCGTGTCGAAGTCTCAGCCAATGGGCGCGCCGTCCGCACGCTGTCACGCACACCACCGACTTCCGGACAAAATTTAATCCTTTCAGTAGATATCGAATTACAAAAGGTCATTGAAGAAGCGTTCGGTGATCGACGTGGTGCATTGGTGGCGATTGAACCAGAAACCGGCGATGTATTGGCGTTCGTTTCAAAGCCAACTTATGACCCCAACTTATTTGTTGAAGGCATTGATCAACAAAGTTGGACTGAATTGAACACCTCCGAAGATCGCCCACTATTGAACCGCCCATTGTCAGGGACTTATCCACCGGGCTCTACCTATAAACCATATATGGCGTTGGCAGCACTTGAATTGGGCAAACGTACTCCTTCACAAGCGATTGCGGATACCGGGTTTTTTATGTTTGGTGGTCATCGCTTCAATGACGACAAACCTGGCGGACATGGCGTAGTCGATATGTTTCGCTCGATTGTTGTCTCTTGTGACTCTTACTACTATATGCTGGCGAATGATCTGGGCGTTGACGCCATCCACGATTTCATGAAACCGTTTGGTTTCGGCCAAAAAACTGGTATCGACCTCGAACATGAAAAAGTAGGATTATTGCCATCGACTGAATGGAAGCGAACTGCCTATAAAAAAGCCGTACAACAGAAATGGTATGCCGGGGAGACCATTTCTTTGGGAATTGGCCAGGGGTATAACAGCTTTACGCCGCTCCAGATGGCGCATGCCATGGCGACTCTGGCCAACAATGGCATCGTGATGAAACCACATCTGGTTAAAATGACGGAAGATCCTAAGACGCGCCAAAAGACACTAACGGTACCAAAAGAAAGTTACCGCATACCTCTGAAGCAAGAAAATATTGATGTCATTAAACGTGCTATGGTCGGAGTGACAACCGTTCAGGGTGGGACTGGCTATCTAAAATTCCATGACGCCGAATATATCTCGGGTGGTAAAACCGGAACAGCACAAGTGGTCGGCATCAAAAAAGGCGAAAAATATAATGCCAAAACAACGGCTGAACGCCAGCGGGACAACGCTTTATATATTGCATTTGCACCTGCAGATAAACCGCGAATTGCACTTGCGATGGTGGTGGAAAACGCTGGTTTCGGTGCTGAATCTGCCGCACCTATCGCCCGTAAAGCCCTTGATTATTATCTGCTAGGAAAGCGTCCATCGGATAAAGATAAGCTGCCGGCAGCAAAGGCTGATGGAAGCCTCGCTTCACCAGCGCCGGGTGACGGCACAACGGATCCGGCAGCGCAGGAAATAAGGGATTAATGATGCAACATTCACGTTTTAATTGGCAATCCATGCGCTCGCACATTATGGTGTTTGATGCGCCACTGGCAATTTTGCTCTTTCTAATCATGTCCGTTGGCATTATTACGCTGTACTCGGCGGGCATCGATTTTCCGGGTCGAGTTGAAGATCAGTTGCGCAATATTCTGGTGTCGTTTGTGATTATGTGGGTTTTCGCAAACATTCCCCCGCAGACGTTGATGCGGTTCGCCATTCCGATTTATACCTTTGGTGTCGCTTTGTTGCTGGCGGTCGCTGCCTTCGGGATGGTGAAGAAAGGCGCGCGCCGTTGGCTCAATGTCGGTACGCCCATCCAGCCTTCAGAAATTATGAAAATTGCCACGCCTTTGATGCTCGCTTGGTATTTTCAGAAACGCGAAGGCGCTTTGCGCTTAAAAGATTTTGTGGTGGCGACGGTTATTTTATTGATACCGACTGGCTTGATTGCAAAACAACCGGATCTCGGAACGGCGCTACTGGTGGTTGCTGCCGGATTTGCGGTCATCTTTTTGGCTGGATTGTCCTGGAAAATCTTAATTTCCTTGATCACGTTTGTTGCGATTGTAACACCAACTGTAGTCTGGCCTTACATGCTGCACGACTATCAGCGTGACCGGGTGCTGACGATGCTCGACCCGACCCGCGATCCTTTGGGTAAAGGATTTCATATTATTCAATCAACCATTGCGGTGGGCTCTGGTGGGTTACACGGCAAGGGCTGGCTAAAGGGAACGCAAGCACATCTGGAATTTATTCCGGAGCGAACCACCGACTTCATTTTTGCCGTATTCTCGGAAGAATTTGGTTTTATTGGAAATTTGATATTAGTTACATTGTACTTTTTATTAATATTACGTTGCCTGATGATCGCAGCCAATGCACCAACCTTGTTTGCCAGATTAATGGCAGGCTCGGTAACCATGATATTCTTCACCTATGCGTTTGTGAATATGGGCATGGTCAGTGGGATTTTGCCAGTCGTCGGTGTGCCTTTGCCTTTCCTCAGTTATGGCGGCACCGCGCTGGTCACGCTGGGCATGGCGGCGGGCATTATGATGAGCGTCCAACGGAATCGTAAGCTGGTGCAGACATGAAGATAATTTTTTCAAATAAGCAATTGCAACGATGTTTTCTGATGGCGGCGCCAGCACTGTTGCTGGCAGCCTGCGGGACTGCGCCAAAACAGCCAACAATCATTGCCGATACCAGTCGCCCTCAGACAAAAACGCCAGTTAATAGTAGTCCGGTGCCTGTATTACCAAAGGCGGGTTCGGGTAAAGGTGGTTATTACAAAGATGATGGCCCTGGCGATAACCCGCCACCGGGTCTCGAATTCACAATGGATCCGATTCCTGTTCTGGAAGATTTTTCCCGTTCAGCGAATAAGCCTTATGTTGTATTTGGCAAAACTTACACACCTTTAGTTGATAACACGACGCCCTTCATCCAGCGTGGAATAGCCAGTTGGTATGGTAAAAAATTTCACGGACAGAAAACGTCATCGGGCGAGTTGTACGATATGTACAAAATTACCGCAGCCCATCCAACCCTGCCGATTCCGTCTTATGCACGGGTAACCAACTTAAGCAATGGCAAACAAATTATTGTTCGCATCAACGACCGTGGGCCGTTTCACTCGAACCGGATCATTGACTTATCCTATACCGGCGCATTGAAGCTGGATTTATTAGGCAAAGGTAGCAGCCAGATTGAGGTAGAACGTTTGTTGCCAGCTGACATAGACCGCATGGCAGAGAACAGAAAAAATCAGCCTGACAACAATTCTCGTGTTTTAGCAGCAAATGACACTGCGCATAACCAGCCAGTAGCAATGATACCAAAGCCGCAAGTGGTACAGGCTGTGAGCCCGGTAACCACAGTGGCGGTCGACACCAATAGTAACGTCAAACCAGTGGCCGTCGCACCGACTTCCTCTGTGCCTCAAGCCGATACGATCAGCATGGAAGATCTGCTAGCCTCACAACAAATTCAAGAAACACCACAGGTGAATGCGTCAGAACCAGCGGCAAGTGCCAAGGCATCTGCACCTACCCAAACTGCAAGCAGTGGGGCGTATTATTTGCAGTTTGGTGCATATGCGATTCGCTCCAATGCAGAATCCATCATGAACCACTTAAAAAACCGGGCTGAGAACCGCTTGCCTGACTTTGATATCGTCCAACAAGGCAGTCTTTACCGTTTGGTCAGCGGACCATTTCACAGCCGTTCGGAAGCCATGTCAGCACTGGGACAAGCCGGTGATCTGGGCGTAGGGCGTCCGCTCGTGGTGCAACGCTAAATCTTGGGCAAAGCAATAAAATTTTGGATCATTCTTCCTCTGTATCGCCTTGCTTCATCGCCAGTGCCATTTGGTACAAAGCATTCTTTTTCAATCCCGTTAATTGGGCCGCCAGATTCGCAGCTTGTTTGACCGAACATTCTTCGAGCAAAATACGCAGTACGCGGTGAGCTTCCAGGTCATTTTCCCCTTCGCTTGCCTGACTGGCATCGAGCAAAATGACGTATTCGCCCTTTTCCCTATGTGCATCCGCTGCTAACCATGCGGGTGCTGCGCTCAAGGGACAACGATGAATTTCTTCAAATAACTTGCTGACCTCGCGTGCCAAGACGATTTGATGATCACCACCAAAGACATCAGACATGGCTTGGACAGTTTCTGTAATCCGATGTGGTGCCTCATAAAATATCAGGCTGGCCGGGATATTGAGTAAGCTGCGCAGTGTCGTTTCACGCTGACCGGCTTTGGCTGGTAAAAATCCGACAAAGTAAAAACGATCGGCGAGCAATCCACTCGCAGACAGCGCACTGATCGCCGCCGACGCACCAGGCAATGGCGTCACCGGTACTCCGGCCGCCTTCAATACATCAACAATTTTTGCCCCGGGGTCAGAAACGCCGGGCGTACCAGCATCAGATACCAGCGCAATCCGTTCTCCTGCTTGTAAACGTTGCAGGATTTTCTCTGCCACCTCACGTTCATTGTGCTGGTGGGCTGCGATTAAGGGCTTATGTATTCCGTATCGCCCTAATAACTGTGCGGTATTACGCGTATCTTCGCAGGCAATCGCGTCAACGATGGTGAGCAAATGTAAAGCGCGTAAAGAAATGTCTGCAACATTCCCGATGGGTGTAGCGACTACATATAATGTTCCGACTGGGTAGTTTTGCCGGACCACCGCATCAATGATGGTGGGGCTGGTGAACATCGTGGATTCTGCTGTGGATTCGGTAGTACTCATACCCGGTATTCCAATTTAATCAAAACCAGATTGTACGACAATGAGACGTGAACCCGTTCAAGAAAGTGCTCCCCAAGACAAGAGAACCAGTCGTCGTCGCAGTGGCGATGACGGTGAATTGCGTGCTTTGCAGTATCTGGAGCAAGCAGGGCTTAAGCTGATACAGAAAAATTTCTCTTGTAAAGGCGGTGAGCTTGATCTGATCATGCGTGACGGCAAGATCCTGGTGTTTGTTGAGGTCAGAAAACGTGCTTCTATGCAATTCGGTGGGGCTATCGCCAGCATTACTCCGGCAAAACAAAGGAAAATGCAGCATGCCGCACAGGTATTTTTACTTCGGCTGAAACAACAACCGGCGTGTCGATTTGACGTGATTGCCATCGAAGCGGGTACAATTCATTGGTTACAAAACGTAATTGTTGCTTAGCGACTATCGTATAATCTGACACACTATGACAAACCACCGTATCCTGGCGCACTTCAATGAAAGTGCCGAATTAAAAATCAAGGCCGCTGAAGAGCTGGCGCTTCCTATTTCTCAAGCTGTGGAACTTATGTTTCAGGCACTGTCTAACGGTAACAAGATTCTCGCTTGCGGGAATGGCGGGTCGGCAGCGGATTGCCAGCATTTTGCTGCGGAATTAGTCGGACGCTTTGAACGTGAACGTTTGCCGTTGCCAGCCATGGCATTGACGACTGATAGTTCGATTATGACCGCCATTGCCAACGACTATAGTTTTCAAGAAGTATTTTCCAAACAGGTACAGGCGTTTGGACAGTCAGGCGATATTTTGCTGGCGATTTCTACATCGGGGAATTCGCCCGGCGTCATCAATGCCATCGCTGCCGCCTTGGAGCGTGATATGCGAATTGTTGCTCTGACTGGTAAGGGTGGCGGCGAGGTAAAAAATTTATTGGGTGAAATGGATGTCCATATCTGTGTTCCGCACGATAAAACTGCGCGTATCCAGGAAGTGCATCTGTTAACCATACATTGTATTTGCGACGGTATTGATACCGCGCTCTTTGGAGGTGATGCTGATGATTAAACACAGTCTGGGTAAGTTTTCACGATCTTTGCTATTCGCAGGCTTATGTAGTTCTGCGCTACTCAGTTTGCAAGGCTGCGTCGAATTCGTTGTGGGTAGCGCCGTGATGGGTACCTTTGCCGCTGCAGATCGCCGGACTTTGGGTGCGCAAACGGAGGATAAATCTATTGCCGTCAAAGGTGAATTACGCCTATCAAAAGCGTTGGGTGATACCGCCCACGTCAACGTCAACTCGTTTAACCGTCATGTCTTACTAACGGGTGAAGTAGCAGATCAGCAAACCAAAGATAAAGCCGAAAGCGAACTCAAAGCAGTTGAAGGCGTTGTGTCTGTGATCAATGAGATTCAAATTTCAGGCATTTCTAACTTCTCAGCACGCTCTAACGATGCGCTGATTACCACCAAAGTAAAAACTGCATTTGTTGATACCAAAGATTTGTATGCCAGCTCATTCAAAGTCGTTACTGAAGGCAGTGTTGTTTACCTGATGGGGCGTGTCACCCAACGTGAAGGGGATCATGCAGCTGATGTCGCCAGTACAGTGAGCGGCGTACGCAAAGTGGTAAAAGTGTTTGAATACATCAGTGAAGAAGAACTGAAGGCGATGGTGGTACAACCTGTCAAATCAGAAAAGACCGAAGTCAATAACTAAATAACACCCTGACCGATGATTTTTCATCGGTTTTCTTTTTTCTGGAGAAAAAATGATTGCATTGATCGTATTGTTAGCTATTGTTGCCCTGATCGTGTTTTGGGTCATCGGTGTCTATAACCGTTTGGTTACTTTACGTAATCGCTTTAAAAATGCGTTCGCGCAAATTGATGTGCAATTAAAGCGTCGTTACGACTTAATCCCTAATCTGGTGGAAGTCGCTAAAGGGTATATGAAACACGAGCGCGAAACGCTGGAAGCAGTGATCGCGGCACGTAACCAGGCGGTAACAGCCAGCAGCAAAGCCGGTATGGATCCAGCGGATGCCGCATCGGTACAACAATTGTCTGCAGCTGAAGGAACACTGACCGCGTCTTTAGGAAAAATGTTCGCCTTATCAGAATCGTATCCAGATCTGAAAGCCAATGAGAACATGATCCAGCTCACAGAAGAGCTGACCAGTACTGAAAATAAAATCGCCTTTGCCCGCCAGGCGTATAACGATAGCGTGATGCAATACAACACTGGCATTGAGCAATTTCCGGGTTCTTTGATTGCCAATAATTTTGGCTTTAAAAGTGCAGAATTACTGCAAGCGACCGAGTCAGCAGAAGAACGTAAAGCCGTCAAAGTTTCCTTCTGACCTCTCGCCGCGGGCCTTGCACCAATATGGACTTTTTTGAACAGCAAGATCAGGCGCATCGCCAGAGCCGCAAACTTTTAATCTTGTTTGCTTTGGCGGTGATTGCTATTTTGATCGCGGTCAACGTCAGTCTGGCGATCATCTGGAAATGGGGCTTTGCAGTGCGAACCCCGGGGCACCCTGGCTATCCTACCGGCTTTTTCTTTATTAATACTGCCGTTACTTTGTTGTTTATTGCCGGTGGTACGATGTTTGAAACGTTTCGCCTGCGAGATGGTGGTGATGCCGTCGCGCAGATGGCTGGTGGCCGCCTGGTGATGCCCGACTCGACCGACGCCAACGAGCGACGCTTGCTCAATATCGTCGAAGAAATGGCGCTCGCTTCGGGCATCGCCTGCCCTCGCGTATATGTACTCGATCAAGAAGATGCGATTAACGCTTTCGCTGCCGGATATCATCAAAATGAGGCGGTTGTTGCGGTTACGCAGGGCAGCCTGACACGACTCACGAGAGATGAATTACAGGGCGTGATCGGGCATGAATTCAGCCATATACTCAATGGAGATATGCGCATGAATATCAAGCTCATTGGGGTTTTGTTCGGAATACAAATGATTGCTGGCTTTGGACAGGAGTTAATGTACTGGGCATCCCGTTTTGGCAGCTCGCGTGATCGGGAAGAAAAAGGGCCGCCGATACAATTGGTGATTGTTGTCTTTGGCGCGGCACTGTTTGTGATCGGCTATGTCGGCATCTTTTTTGGTCGCCTGATTAAATCTGCGGTATCGCGACAACGTGAATTTCTGGCTGATGCCAGCGCCGTGCAATTTACACGCAATCCGGAAACCATCGGTGGCGCCTTAAGAAAAATTGGCGGCCTGACGATGGTCAATCAATGTGGTTCGCTGATCAAAAATCCGCGTGCCGAACAAATGTCGCACATGTTTTTAGGTGCGGCGAAAGTGAACTTAATGGATGGGATGTTTGCTACGCATCCACCGTTAAAAGAACGTTTGCAAAGAGTATATGGGCATAATGTCGAATTTTTGGATGCCAGCGAAATAACAGATCCTGTGGACGATGCGGTAATGCCAGCAGGTGCCTATGGCTTTAGCGGGCAGAGTATTAGCGCAGTGAACCTCACCGCGCAAGCACAAACAAGTCTGAGTGCTGAATTTGGACAACACGTGGCGCAGGCGAGCAATGTCATTCCATTAGTTCCTCCCACACTCAAACCTACGACAACATCTCAGTCCCCATCGACACCATCAGGGCCGTCACACGGTATCGATTCCGTCATACTGGCGGCTGCCAGAGACGCCTCAACGGCAGATGCACTAGTGTATGCCTTGTTATCTGATCGTAGCGAGCCACAAGCCTACGCAATACAACAAAATCTGATTGCCAGACTTGGTACTGAAAAAGCCGCGTTAACGGAAAATTTATTGCGCCATTTAGAGAGTCTGCAAGCTAGCCCGCGTTTGCCGATTCTGGATTTGGCCATACCGGCACTCAAGCAGTTATCACCAGAAGGTAAAACGCAGTTGCTGGCGATTGCATCCAGACTGATCGCTGCAGATCAAAAAATGAGCCAATCTGAATTTGTGCTGCAAACCGTCCTCGAACGCCGCCTAGGGCCTCAATCTGGACGATTAGTGAAGGTAAAATTCAACGCTGTCACCGCTTTAAAATCTGAAGTGCAATTACTATTGTCGCTCATCGCTCGTAGTCATACCGACGATGCACAAGCAGGTATTGCTTTTCAACGTGCCGCGTCTGTTTTACCCGAGCTAGCGTTACAAGCCAGTGATTTACTCCCCCCGGCAAGCCTGGATTTCTTTGTCGTCCGACAGGCATTAGAAAAATTAAATCAACTCGCCCCACTGGCAAAACCGTTCTTGATTAAGGCGGTATTGGCTGCGGCAACACGCCCTCAACAAGCGCGTATGGATGCAGAGATGCTGGATCTGGTGCGCGGTATTTGTGCTGCGGTCGATGCGCCGGTGCCTGATGTCATTGCCATGGGTGCGAATTTCTAAAACTCATCAACGCTATCCTCAACAATAGGTTGGCGGCCATTGCGTTATCGGCAATTGCAATTGTGAGTATCTGAAAATAATGCAGCCCGGTTGCGTTACGCATACCGGGCTGTTATTTATTCTGCTCTTCAATATTCTAGAAATACAGACTTTGTCAGGATCTTCCGATAATCGATGCCGTGGCCATTAATTCATCGATCAGCGCCAACAACATTTTTCCGGGCATATCGTGCGGATTTAATACCGGCAGCGGCGAATACTTGAGCAACATCGACGGATTAAGTTTGCTCATATTCACCTGCCCCATGGTCCAGCCACCATATCGACGTTCGGTAATTTCTTCGTAATCGAGCAAAATCACATCGCGGTGGCGGGCATCTTTCAAAATGTGGCTGTACAAATGATTAACCGCGTCGCGCCCGCCTTCTAATACCTGCATGAACACTGTATCGGTATGGCACAAAACGCCGGTGATACCGTTTTGCGGATTATGTGAACGCGACGTTAACATAATCGATTGCACGGTATCGCAAATATTCGTATCGATGGCACGACTGGCATACAACAAACGAACTAGCATAATGATTTCCTGTCTTGATTAACGTGTGATTAACGTCGAATTAACGCTTAATAAGGGACAAAAATTCGCGCCGCAGATTCGGATCCTTGAGGAAAGAACCATGCATCACGCTATTGATCATTTTTGCTTCGGTGTCCTTGACGCCACGCCAGTGCATACAAAAGTGATCGGCTTCCATGACAACCGCCAGACCGTCCGGTTGCATTTTTTCTTGCAAGGCATCCGCGAGCTGCACTACGGCTTCTTCCTGAATTTGAGGACGACTCATAATCCATTCAGCAATGCGCGCATATTTAGACAAGCCGATCAGATTCGAATGTTCGTTCGGCATGACACCTATCCACACTTTACCCATGATCGGACACAAGTGGTGTGAGCACGCACTGCGAACAGTGATGGGCCCGATAATCATCAGTTCATTCAAATGCGAGGCATTCGGAAATTCGGTCACCGACGGCATAGGTACATAACGACCGTGGAAAACTTCGTTGATGAACATTTTTGCCACACGGCGTCCGGTGTCCTGGGTGTTGTGATCGCTTTCAGTGTCAATCACCAGACTTTGCAAAACGGCACGTAATTTTTCTTCTACTTCCGCTTGCAGCTCCGCCAATTCACCAGGTTCAATAAACTTAGCAATATTGTCATTGGCGTGAAAGCGCGTTTTACTTGCTTGTAAACGCTCACGGATACGTTGAGAAGTAGGGATGTTGACCGCTTGGTAAGCGATGGGCTGATCGTTAGACATGCATAATTCCTATAGGAAAGGCCTATTACCGGAATGACTATGGTAACTGAAATCTTTACACTTTGCTTTTTGCAGCGATAAGCTCAGATTTCCAGAGGGGCAGGCAGCGTGGACACAGACAAGTTGCGTCTGCATTGCGTCTGGCATCTGGTAATAAAGACAAATCCATCGCAGGCTCCCCCATACACCAACAGGGAGACGCAGACTTGTCTGCAACCGTACAAGAGAATTCCTGTCGACAACGCTGACAAACGCTCATCGCTGTCTATCTTCTGAACCAGGTCGTGCTGACGGATCAACGTCATGCGAGATTGTGTTCATTGCTTTACGTAAAAATTGCATCTGGCCGTTAAAATTAGTACAAGCGTCGCAAATCGACAAATGCATTTTTAAACGTGCACGTTCACTCATAGACAAAGGCCGATCTAGTCCCTCAGACACGATCCTGTGTGCTTGTTTGCAAGAGTATAAGAAAAATCGCATATAGTAGCTTTCTGACTGGTTTCTTGTATCAATGATTGCCAAACCAATTCAGGTCTAAGCATTCACGTAGCCGGAGGCGGGCCCGATACAAGACCACCCAAAGATTAGACGTAGTTAAACCCAATTCCTTACAAATTTCTTCGGTATCGAGTTCCAGCCATTCGCGCATCATAAACACGCGGGCAGTTTTTTCAGGCAAATTGTCGAGACAAATTTCTAACACCCTGAAAAAATCCTTTTGCTGCAAAGTCGATTCTGGTTCCCCCCACGCATGAGGCATACTGACCGTGTGACCGTTCGCTTTAAATAAACTGTCAATGAGATCCGTTTCTGACTCATTCTCACTGGTGTCGAGCGCAATTTCTTTTTTTAAGCTGCGAATATGATCAATAATTTTGAACTTCAATATACCGGTCACATAGGTGCGCAGACTTGATTGACCAGCAAAACTGTCCGGTTTTTCCAACACGGCAAGCAAGGTTTCTTGTACGGCGTCTTCCGCCGCATTTTCATTACGTAACTGTAACAGCGCAAATCGCAGTAACGCGGGACGCATACCTTCCAGTTGTTGATGCAGGTCGATTAAAGATGTCATAAAATTCAAAAATGAATTGGCACGGAAAAGCTGGCATTATCCTGTAAAATTCAGGGCTATCGAATAAACCCTTCATGATACCTTCAGGATACCGTCATTATGAGCGATTTGAACGCAAACGCAGCAACACCAGTAGATAAATTAGCTGGCGTCGAACCCGTCATCAAAGCAGAGATCCTGGCAGAAGCGCTGCCGTATATCCGCAAATTCCACGGCAAAACCATCGTCGTTAAATACGGCGGCAATGCAATGACTGAAGAACGCCTGAAACACGGCTTCGCACGCGACGTGATTTTGTTGAAACTGGTTGGTATGAACCCGGTTGTCGTTCATGGTGGCGGCCCACAAATCGATAATGCGCTCAAGAAAATGGGCAAGCAGGGTAACTTTATCCAGGGTATGCGTATCACTGACGAAGAAACCATGGAAGTCGTTGAGTGGGTGCTCGGTGGCGAAGTTCAACAAGATATCGTGATGTTAATTAATCACTACGGTGGTCAGGCAGTTGGCTTGACTGGTAAGGACGGTGGCTTGATCCGTGCCCGTAAAATGTTGATGCCGGACCGTGAAAATCCTGGCGAAATGCTCGACATCGGTTATGTTGGTGAAATTGACGCCATCAATCCAGCGGTCGTTAAAGCGCTGCAAGACGATGCGTTTATTCCCATCATCTCCCCTATTGGTTTTGGCGATGATGGTCAGGCATATAACATTAATGCCGACTTGGTTGCAGGTAAGATCGCAGAAATCCTGAAAGCAGAAAAATTGATCATGATGACCAATATTCCTGGCGTTTTGGATAAACAAGGTAATCTCGTGACTGATTTGTCAGCGCGCGAAATTGATGAAATGTTTGCTGATGGGACGATTTCTGGCGGTATGTTGCCGAAGATCTCGTCTGCGCTGGACGCCGCAAAATCTGGAGTGAACACGGTACACATCATTGACGGCCGTATCGAACACTCTTTATTGTTGGAAGTGTTGACCGAACAGGCGTTCGGTACGATGATTCGCAGTCATTAATTTGCAGTCTCAATCTCATATTGTGCTTATAGCGTGCGGATTACGAACAGCCGGTAGCAGAAACTTGCGATGAAAAAGCAATCTTCACTGGTCTGGCTGTTTGATCTGGACAACACGCTTCATAACGCGTCCCATGCAATTTTTCCGGCGATCAACCGGAACATGAACGCGTATATCGCCAGAATTCTCGGTGATGGCGCCAACCCGGCTGATGAAGCCACCGTCAACGCCGTGCGTCAGGATTACTACCAACGCTACGGTGTCACGATGTTGGGTATGGTCAGACATCATGGTGTCAAGGCCGAGGAGTTTCTGCAAGCTGCTCATACGTTTGACGACCTGCGTGCGATGATCCGGGCACAGCGTGGTCTGACACGCATTTTGCGCCGTCTTCCGGGTAAAAAAATATTATTCACGAATGCACCGAAAGACTATTCTCAGCGTGTGATGCGGCATTTGAAATTGCATCAACATTTTGATGCACATATTTCGGTCGAACAAATGCAGGTGCACGGTAAATTACAACCCAAGCCCTCAAGACCATTTTTACGTAAATTATTAGCAATAAATCGTCTTAAAGCCACGCAGTGTGTATTAGTCGAAGACAGTCTTGATAATCTGCGTGCCGCCAAAAGTGTGGGACTGCGTACCGTCTTAATCCAAGGTTATACACCCGCACATTTACGCCAACGTCCCGCTGCGTGCGTCGATCTCAGTACCAAATCGGTCTTGGGCCTTGCACAGCGATACCGACAGTTTTTAGTATAAGTTGTGCGAAATAGACTAAGCTGATGAAATATGGTCTGAAGTCAAGACGAATATCTGACAGAATATTCTTTTTATCACTTCACATACATAGCCAGTTTCACATAGAATCTGAAGCCCGCATCCGTTGACGGTGCAGAAATCGTGTCTGGTCAAAACTTCTGCAGTTTGCAGCAAGGTTGCGACCCGCACGCTTCCAATTATTCAATTTATTTAGTTACTCAGAACAAAGAAAAATGGCAAGTACCAAACCTGGCGAGCGCAAATTACAGATACTTCAGACGCTGGCAAGCATGCTGGAAAACCCGAAAGGCGAAAAGATCACCACGGCAGCCTTAGCCGCGAGGGTCGAAGTGTCTGAGGCCGCTTTGTATCGTCATTTCGCCAGTAAGGCACAAATGTTTGAAGGCCTGATTGAATTTATTGAAGCCTCGATTTTTGGATTGATCAATCAGATCAGCGAACAACAGGAAGATGGCCTGCTACAGACGCAGGCAATTATTCAGATGCTGCTCAATTTCTCTGAACGCAATCCAGGCATGACGCGAGTGCTGATCGGCGATGTACTGGTCAACGAAGATGAGCGCCTGCAAGTGCGTATGAATCAATTGGCAGAACGCATTGAAATGGCATTCAGACAATCTTTACGTTTGGCCGCATCGCAAGGTCATCTGCCAGAAATTGAAGCTGCCGTCCGGGCTTCTCTACTGTGCAGCTTTGTACTTGGACGCTGGATGCGTTTTGCGAAAACGGGCTTTAAACAAATGCCTACTGAGCAGGCAGCATTGCAAATTGCAATGCTGTTACGCTGAACCTTCAAAGCTCGCCATTTTTTTCTGTTTCCGAAGTATGATGTAGCGGCGGCGTAAAAGCCGTCGCAACTCTGACATTATAAAATTACACAGTAGCAAACTGTGACAGGAGACAGAAATGAAACTATCTGATAGCCATCTTGATGGCAGCCCGGATGCACAAAGCCGGCGGAGACATATCGATATATTGCTGGGTAAATATGCCGAAAGTCATTTACATCCGACGAACGAAATTATTCATTGTATTTGCGTACCCGCCATCGTGTTCTCGTTTTTAGGCATGATCTGGTCCGCCCATCCTTTAGCCGCTTGCGCTGCGGTCATGACCAGCCTGATCTATTATTTCTTTTTATCGGTTCGTTTTGCTATTGGCATGTTAGTCATGTCGACGGCGATGCTGGTAATTTTGCAGCAATTGCCGCAGGCGCATATCTGGAAGCTGTCTTTGCTGATCTTTGTGATCGCGTGGATAGGACAATTTATCGGACACAAAATTGAAGGAAAAAAACCTTCTTTCTTTGATGATCTGCGTTTTTTATTGATTGGCCCTTTGTTCGTCCTTGCGTTTTTGTACCGTCGTTTGAATATCAGGTATTGACAGATTGTTGCCACCAGTATTGCCCATGCTGGTGGCTCGCAAAGAATGTCAGAGGATCAAATCTGCCTCGCCCATGCTATTTGCGTCATAGAGGCACCAGGTATTTCTACCCGCCTGCTTAGCTGCTTTGAGAGCCACATCGGCCAGATGTAAAAACAAACGCTGATCAACTGCATGCAATGGGCAGCATGCAATGCCTATGCTACCGGTGACAATAAAATGTTTTCCATCAAGTGTCAGTGGCTTTTGCATCGCGACAACCAGACGTTCTGCGAGGCTTTTCACGGTATCCAGTTTTTCGACGCGTGGCAATACCGCAGCAAATTCATCGGCATCGACCCGGCACAACGTATCCGTACTTCGTAAGACCTCCGTTAAGCGTTGCGCCATAATGGTCAAAATCTGATCACAGGCATCATAGCCGTAGGTTTCGCTAATGCTTTTAAAATGATCAAGGTCGATAAACATCAATGCCATCATTTCGTGATTGGCGATCGCATCTTCCAGATTATTTGTCAGCAGGCGATGAAAGAAATGACGGTTAGGAAGTTTGGTGAGGCTATCGTGGTTTTCTAAAATGCTCAAGCGGCTCTCTGCCTCACGTCGCTCATGCGCCTCACTATGCATATCTGCTTCCCATGCTTCCATACGCGCCAGCATGAGGTTGAAATACATGCTTAACTTGCTCAGATCTCCGGCATTTTCTACCGATACACGCAAACTATAGTCACCAGTACTTGCCACGCGCTCTGCAACATCCGTGAGGCTCACTACTGGCTGAAATAAGCGTATTTGCTGCTGAGCCAGCAGGTAGGCTGTGACCATGGTAATCACAATGAAACTGCCCAGAAAACAAATAAAAAGTTTGGATATCTGGCGATATAGAGGCATTGTCCGGCTTTGTACAATCAACTGTCCATGTATGCCGCTATTGTCAGCAATGGGCGTGCTGATCGAAAAATTGCCAGGATAAAAAGCAAAACCAGAGGTCTGTTGCAAAACGATGTCCGGATAATTATCCGTATTGACCAAACTACCATTACCAGACGACAAAATTGGATGGCCTTTGTTGTCATAGAGAGTGATTGCTAGGATGTCGTGGTCACTGACCGTATTTAACACCAGATTTTGCATACCGCGCGTGTCGCCCGCGATAAGCCTGTCGGAAAGATTGCTTCCGAGCATAACGGACTTGAGCAGCAATTCACTGCGCATTTGCTTATAAACCTCAAAACCCGCGATAAATGTACTTAATAACAACGCAGCACCCATTGCCAGACTCAACACGAGTAAATATTGTCTGAAAATAGACGTTGAGATCGGAGAGCGTAAGTGATTGTTTTCCATCTGATGGTCTAATTTGTAGGCATGAATACCATAAAGTTAAAGTATTGACGTATTTGCGTTGCCAAAGCGATGATTCAGGGGAGTTCGTTATACTAATTCTTGTCGGTATCTTAACTGCTTGGAATAGTTTTGCGTAAGTTTTCATCCAGAGCAAGAAAAACTCCAATTCTTGCTTTGCACAGCACATATTTGTCGCATATACACACTTTATCTTTACGTACGCCACGTTGTTTATCAAATAGGCAATTTTTCGTGATACCGCATCATAATTGATCATTTATTATCAGATGCAAAGCTGCTCATCTGCGAGTAAACTTCAACACCACTCCATGTTTAAGAAAAACCGTGTCTTCCATTTTTGATAGTTTGACAGTTGCCACGCAATTACAAAAGGCAAACCAGGCATTTGCACTGCTCGACGACGCCCATGCTGAGTCAGCTCAGTCGCGTTTATATGTTGATTTACACCAAGTTTTACAGTGCAAAGAGAAAGCCGATTGGCCAGTGTTAATACAAGGTCTCGAACAGGCATTGGAACAAGGCTACTATGCAGTAAGCCTGTTATCGTATGAAACTGGCGCCCAAGTACAAAACATTCAAGAACACGAAACGCCAGCCATTTCAAAAATTCTGTTGTTTAACACCTGCTATCAGTTAAATCAAGATGAGGTAGTAGCATTTCTCAGTGACATGGCAGCCCATCAGCAAGACCAACACCTTGCAACTGCGGGGGTCGCCCATATCCGCGCCAATGTGAACGAACCGCAATTTGATGCAGCGATTGCGAAAGTGCAGGCCTATATTGCGGCAGGTGATACTTATCAGGTGAATTACACCTATCGCTTACATTTTGATGCGTATGGCACGCCGTTGCACTTGTATCGTCGCTTACGTGAGCGACAACCAGTGCCCTACGGTGCTTTGATTGTGTTGCCGGATGGTGAAGCGGTGGTTTCGATGTCGCCGGAATTATTTGTACGTCATAGTAAGGGACAATTACAGGCACGCCCCATGAAGGGCACTGCCGCAGCGACTGGTGAAGCGGTACAAGATGAGAAGCTTGCCGCTGAATTGGCAGCCGATATAAAAAACCGTGCTGAGAATCTGATGATCGTCGATTTGCTACGCAACGATCTTGGGCGTATTGCAGAAACAGGCACGGTCAGCGTTCCCAAGCTGTTTGAAGTCACGCGCTTTTCCAGCGTCTTGCAAATGACCTCGACAGTCAATGCGCAGTTACGCATAGGCCTGACACTGGCAGATGTGTTGTCAGCGTTATTTCCGTGTGGTTCGATTACCGGTGCACCCAAGCATCGTACGATGGAAATCATACGTGAAATCGAATCTGCACCGCGCGATTTATATACGGGTGCAATAGGCTGGTTTGATCCACCTGCGCATGAACTGAATAAGCAACAAATACCGGGCGATTTCTGTTTGTCAGTCCCAATCAGAACTTTGCAATTGCAAGCACCGGATACGGCACATTCACTGCAAATCCGACACGGTGTCATGGGTGTAGGCGCAGGTATTGTCTACGACAGCGTCGCCAGCGATGAATTTGCGGAGTGTCAGCTTAAAGCGCGTTTTCTGACTGGTTTGCAAGCACCGTTTGAATTATTTGAAACCATGTATGCAACGCAAGAAGATGGCTGTCGCCGACGCAATCAACACTTGCAACGCTTGCGCCACTCAGCTGAATATTTTGGCTTTACGTGGGACGAAACTGAAATCACACATCGCCTGCAACAAGCCTGCGACGGCTTACCCGCGCAAACGCCCTGTCGCTTGCGCTTAAGCATCAACCCAACAGGGCAAGTGTCGATCAGCACTGGTGTATTAACACCTTTTGATGAACGTCCTCAGGTCTTGCTGGCCGAGACGACGACGCACAGCAGGGATTTATTTTTACGACATAAAACCAGCCTGAGACAGCAATACGATGCCGCCTGGAAAAACGCTGAACAACGCGGTGCATTTGATCAGCTGTTTTTCAACGAGAACGGTTGTCTGACAGAAGGCGGGCGCAGCAACGTACTATTGCAAATCGATGGTCGTTGGTACACCCCACCGCTATCCGATGGCGTATTACCAGGCATTATGCGGGGCGAATTATTGAATGACCACCGCTATCAGTTATCCGAAAAATCATTGACACGTCATGATTTACAACACGCTCAACAAATCATGCTCTGTAATTCTCTCAGAGGCGTGTTTAGCGTGGACTTCGTGTCTGGCTAGTCACACGAACCATGTGAAATAAGCGCATAGAGCACAATCCTGTTTCAAAAAACACAGCGCGGGTACGTCCCCGTTTGTGCTTTTTTCGCGCCGGGGGTACACTCGAAAATCAGGGCAGGAACATGCCCACATCATTCATTACCTCCGGAGACCTACCCATGAAGAAACGTTTTGTTCTGACGGCATTGCCTGCCTTAATGTCTTTGCTCTTAAGTACACCAGCATGGTCACAGATCAAGGTAGGGGTCAATGTATCAGCAACCGGTGCCGGTGCTTCGTTGGGTATTCCTGAAAAAAATACTTTTGCATTATTACCCAAAGAAATCGCTGGTAAAAAAGTGGAATACATCATTCTCGATGATGCGTCGGATACCACGACAGCAGTTAAAAACGCCCGTAAATTAATTTCAGAAGATAAAGTCGATTTATTGATAGGTTCGACAATTGCACCGCCTTCGTTAGCGATGATCGATGTGGCCGCAGAGAGCGAAACGCCCATGATTTCTATGGCAGCTCCTGTCTCCATTGTTGCGCCGATGGATGCTAAACGTGCATGGGTCTTTAAAACACCACAAAATGATTCACACATGTCGACCGCAATTATCAGCCACATGAATGACACGGGCATAAAGACGGTCGCATTTATCGGCTTTAGTGATGCTTACGGTGAGGGTTGGTATAAAGAATTTTCAAAGCTTGCTGAACTCAAAAAAATTAAAATCGTTGCCAATGAACGCTTTGCCAGACCGGATACGTCGGTCACTGGTCAGGTTTTAAAAATCATGGCCAGCAACCCGGATGCTGTTCTGATTGCCGGTGCGGGCACACCTGCCGCATTACCGCAAAAAACCTTGAAAGAACGCGGCTACAAAGGAAAAATTTATCAGACACATGGCGTCGCTAATAATGATTTCTTACGCGTTTGTGGCAAGGACTGCGAAGGTACGTTCTTACCTGCCGGGCCTTTATTGGTCGCGACCCAATTAGCCGCAGACAATCCAGTGAAAGCGTCTGCTTTAAAATATACCGCAGCGTATGAAAAAGCCTATGGTATTGGCAGCGTTTCTACCTTCGGTGGACATGCATGGGACGCCGGTATGTTGCTCGACAATGCGGTGCCAACAGCGCTCAAAAAAGCCCAGCCCGGCAGTAAAGAATTCCGCGCAGCATTACGCTCTGCGATCGAAAATACCAACAACCTGGCGGTATCACACGGTATCGTCAATATGAATGCTAATGATCATGTGGGCTTTGATCAGCGTTCACGCGTGATGGTGCAAATTGTTGGTGGTAAATGGAAACTCATTAGCGCAGGATATTAATTTTTTCGCTGCGTATGATCGTTCTTTCAGATTGATCGGTCTCAGTTCTATTCAGAAAGTTAGCTTTCCATGGATTTATCAATTGCCGCCATTCTGGCGCAAGATGGCGTTACCAGCGGGGCGGTGTATGCGTTGCTGGCGCTCGCTTTGGTACTGGTGTTTTCTGTCACCCGGATTATTTTTATACCGCAGGGGGAGTTCGTCGCTTATGGTGCATTAACACTGGCAGCGATACAAAGCGGTAAAGCACCGCTAACGGCAAACCTGCTGCTGACCTTAGGGATACTTTGTTGGCTGAAACAGACCTTTCTTCTATTGCGTACACGGTCTGCACAAACACATACCGATAGCGTCTCAGGAGACATTCTGTTATCCGGATGGCGACTGATCGTATTGCCAATGATTTTGTACTTGACTACACGTCATTTTGCTTTACAAGACTGGCCCTTATTTGCCCAGGTTATCGTGGCGCTGGCAATCGTGATTCCTATGGGGCCGATGATTTATCGTCTCGCATATCAACCACTGGCCCAGGCAAGTACGCTGGTATTGTTAATTGTGTCGGTCGGCGTGCATTTTGCGATGACAGGTTTAGGTCTCGTGATGTTCGGTGCGGAAGGATCGCGTACCACGGCATTGAGTGATGCACACATTGAGATTGGCGCTTTGACGATATCCGGCCAAAGCCTGGTCGTAATGACCGTCTCAGCATTGTTCATTGGTGGTCTTTATTTTTATTTCGAACGCAGCTTATCAGGTAAGGCATTGCGCGCCACCGCGGTGAACCGGCTAGGTGCGCAACTGGTGGGCATAGGTACGCAACAAGCAGGTCGTCTTGCATTCACGTTGGCAGCAGCCATCGGTGCTTTATGTGGCGTATTGATTGCACCGATGACCACCGTATATTACGACGGTGGTTTTTTGATCGGTCTCAAAGGGTTTGTCGGCGCCATTATGGGCGGTCTGGTGAGTTATCCGCTCGCGGCAGCTGGTGCACTTCTGGTTGGCTTGCTGGAATCCTATTCTTCATTCTGGGCAAGTGCTTATAAAGAGGTCATCGTATTCACTTTGATTATTCCGGTCTTGTTGTGGCGTTCATTGACAACAAAAGCACATGATGAGGATGAAGAAGTATGAAAAAAATCCTCGCTCACGGCCAGTTTATTTTATTCACCGCCCTATTGCTGATCCCTGCATTCCCAGTCCCAGAATTTTGGATAACGCTTGGTAATTACATCGGTCTATATGCGATTGTTGCGCTTGGTCTGGTGTTGCTGACCGGAATTGGCGGGCTGACGTCATTCGGACAAGCCGCTTTTGTTGGTATCGGTGCTTACACCAGTGCTTATTTGAGTACCACGCTGGCTTATTCACCGTGGCTGGGCTTCATCGTTGGCTTGTGCATCACCATCATCGCGGCCTTAGCAATTGGTATGATTACCATGCGTTTATCTGGCCATTATCTGCCACTGGGTACCATCGCCTGGGGATTGTCGCTGTTTTATTTGTTCGGTAACGCCGAATTTTTGGGTAAGTATGATGGCCTCAATGGCATACCCGCCATCCAATTTTTTGGGATTGTACTCAACAGTGGACGTAGTATGTTTGTGTTGATCTGGCTCATCTTTATCCTCTGTATGATTGCAATCCAACATCTGCTGCAGTCACGCCCCGGACGTGCTATCCGCGCACTCAAAGGTGGTGTTGTGATGGCGGAAGCCATGGGTGTGAACACCTTCAATGTCAAATTGCTCATCTTTGTTATTGCGGCGATGCTGGCAAGTATTTCTGGCTGGTTGTACGCGCATTTGCAAAGGGCGGTCAACCCGACGCCGTTTGGTTTAAATGCAGGTATCGAATATCTGTTTATGACTGTCGTTGGTGGCGCGGGACAGGTTTGGGGGGCACTGCTTGGTTCAGCCTTGCTGACCATCCTCAAAGATAAATTACAAACCATTCTTCCTGCGCTGTTGGGCACAGAAGGTAATTTTGAAATAATCGTCTTTGGCGTGTTCTTGGTGCTGTTGTTGCAATACACGCGCGACGGCGTCTTCCCGCCACTGGCACGTCTTGGCCGTTCTCTGTTTAAAAAATGGCTGCCCGAAAAGCACATGCTGGTCGTCAACAAACACGCTACCGTTTTACCTCAACGGAAAAAACCTATCGCTAATACTTTGATTTTGGAAGTCGATCAGGCGCGCAAACAGTTTGGTGGCTTACTGGCCGTTAACGACGTTCAATTCCACGTTCTGGCCGGGCAGATCGTTGGGCTGATTGGCCCGAATGGTGCGGGTAAATCAACGATGTTCAATCTGATTACTGGTGTTCTACCGCTGACGGATGGCACAATACGTTTTTATTCTGAAGATGGCTTACAAGATATATCTGGTCTTCCTTCACGTGATATTGTCCGTCGCGGTATTGCCAGAAGCTTTCAGCACGTGCGGCTGCTAAGCACCATGAGTGTGCTCGAAAACGTCGCCATCGGTGCCCATTTGCGCAATAAGGGCAACGAAGTCGTCGACGTGATTACCAGCATTATTCGACGTGACCGAAAAATAGAAGCTAGTTTGTTGGCAGAAGCCAGTACACAGCTTGAACGGGTCGGATTAGCACATTTGATGTATGAAGAGGCAGGCAGCCTGGCATTAGGACAACAGCGCATTTTAGAAATTGCGCGGGCCTTATGTTGTGATCCAATTCTGCTCTTGCTCGACGAGCCAGCAGCAGGTTTGCGCTATCAGGAAAAACAAGAGCTGGCAGCGCTGTTAAAAAAATTACGTGCCGAAGGAATGAGTATTTTATTAGTAGAGCACGATATGGATTTTGTGATGAATCTCACCGATCATCTCGTCGTGATGGAGTTTGGCACCAAGATTGCCGAAGGCGAACCACAAATGATACAGCAGCATCCTGCGGTGTTAGAAGCTTACCTTGGCGGGGTGGAATGATGACCGTTTCCGCGATGAATTTACTGCGTATCAGCCATCTTGAAGTGTTTTATGGCAAGGTACAAGCCTTACAGCCTGCGGCCATTACCATCGATGCCGGACAAATCGTTACCGTCATTGGCCCGAATGGCGCGGGTAAATCGACGATGCTCAATGCGATCGCTGGTGCTCTTCCGGCAAACGGTACGCAATCGGGACAAATACTGTTCGGTGAAAAAAATCTGACGGGTATCGCGATAGAAAAACGGGTAGCACTGGGTATGTCGTTGGTACCAGAAAAGCGAGAGCTTTTCGCCAGCATGAAGGTAGAAGACAATTTGTTGCTGGGTAGCTATCGACGTTATCAAGCGGGCGAGAAGGATTACGCCGACCAAATGCGCGTCATTTACGATTTATTCCCCCGTTTAAAAGAACGTCGCTTGCAGCAAGCAGGGACCTTGTCCGGCGGTGAGCGTCAGATGCTGGCACTCGGCAGAGCTTTGATGGCAAAGCCACGCTTATTGATGTTGGACGAACCTAGTCTGGGTTTGGCACCGTTGATCGTTAAAGAGATTTTTCAGATCATTCAACGCTTAAAGCAAACTGGTGTTGCGATTCTTTTAGTGGAGCAAAATGCCCGCGCCGCTTTGCAGGTCGCCGATTATGCGTATGTACTCGAAACCGGAGTAATCGCGCTCGAAGGTAACGCTGCTGATCTGGCAGAAGATCAGCGCGTAGTAGAAACGTATCTGGGGTTGGCGAAGAAATAAATGATACGGTCTACAATGCTTTGTAGGCCGGCAAAAACGCCGCTAGTCTGCTTGCCATTTCTTGCCCCAGTGCTTGTAATGCACTCATCGGTCTGACCATCACTTCAAACTCGACGATCTTGCCTTCTACGTCAAAACGAATGATGTCCACGCCCTTGAGTTGCTTGTCCTGAACATTGGCACTAAATTCCAGAATGATGCTGAGTCCATCATCGGTGGCAAATTCCCGGTGGTATTGAAAATCACTAAAAACACCGGAAACGGTCGTCAAAATCAAATTAACGGCAATCGCACTCGCGTAGGGCTTGTGCGCCATGGGTGAGCGGAAAATGGCATCCGGATGCAGGATATCAATTAAACCTGAAAGGTTGTGTGTAGCGACCATTTGATGCCACTGCGCGAGGCTTGCGGCCACCTTTGGTTGTAGCGTTGGCATTTTCGTCTCCCAATTCGTTGATTTTATTTTAGAAGTACATCCCAAAGAAAATGAATGCTGAAACGACGGTTTTTTGTGGGCGGGTGCGACCCGCCCACAATTGTTAAATCGACGCGCCTAAACGTGTGCCTTGATTGATCGCACGTTTAGCATCCAGTTCTGCTGCAACATCCGCACCGCCGATCAGATGAACAATTTTGCCTGCCGCTTCCAGTGCTGCTTGTAAGTCACGGCGTGGTTCTTGACCCGCACACAGAATCACATTGTCGACCGGTAGTGTTTTTTGCTGACCATCGACGGTGACATGCAAGCCTGCGTCATCGATTTTGTTGTACGTCACACCAGCAAACATATGCACGCCGTGGTTCTTCAAACCAGTGCGGTGAATCCAGCCCGTCGTTTTGCCAAGGCCGTCGCCTACTTTGGAAGTCTTACGTTGCAATAAATAAATCTGGCGTGGTGATTTTTCAATATGTGCTTCGGTCAGACCACCAACGTGTTTGTAGTCGGTATCGACACCCCATTCAGCAAAGAATTTTTTAGGATCAAGGCTGGCGCTGGTGCCGGAGTGGCTCAGATATTCGGCAACGTCAAAACCAATACCACCTGCACCGATAATGGCGACCGTTTTACCGACGTGGGATTTTTCTCTCAACACATCGAGATAATTCAGTACTTTAGGATTATCGATACCTTCGATATCAGGAGTGCGTGGTGTGATGCCGGTTGCCAAAACAACTTCATCGAAATCCGCCAGTTCGTCCGGCTTCACAAACGTATTCAGACGTAATTGCACACCAGTTAATTCGATTTGCTTTGCGAAATAACGCAAAGTTTCATAGAACTCTTCTTTGCCAGGCACCTGCTTTGCAATATTAAATTGCCCGCCAATTTCTGGCGCAGCATCGAACAGAGTCACGTTATGGCCACGCTTGGCTGCGGTTGTGGCAAAACTCAGACCTGCAGGACCGGCACCGACAACGGCAATCTTTTTGACTGTTGTTACTGGTTGATCGATGATTTCTGTTTCATGGCAAGCACGTGGATTGACGAGACACGATGTTAATTTGCCGCCAAAAGTGTGATCCAGACAAGCCTGGTTACAACCGATACAAGTGTTGATCTCATCGGCCTTACCTTGTTCTGCTTTTCTGAAGAACAGTGGATCTGCCAATAAAGGACGCGCCATCGACACCATGTCGCAGAAATTATCTGCCAACAATTGTTCAGCGATTTCTGGTGTGTTGATACGATTCGTCGCCACTAAAGGAATGTTGACGTGACCTTTGAGTTTTTGTGTGACCCAGGCAAACGCCGCGCGTGGGACTTTGGTGGCAATCGTTGGAATGCGCGCTTCGTGCCAGCCAATGCCGGTGTTGATGATGGTCGCGCCAGCTGCTTCAATTGCTTTTGCTAATTGAATCACTTCTTCCAGCGTAGATCCACCTTCCACCAGATCAAGCATCGACAAACGATAGATGATGATGAAATTTGTGCCGACTTTTTCACGAATGCGACGCACGATTTCTATTGGAAAACGAATCCGGTTTTCATACGCGCCGCCCCATTCATCATCACGTTGATTTGTTCGGGCAGCAATGAATTCATTGATCAGGTAACCTTCTGATCCCATGACCTCCACACCGTCGTAACCAGCGTACTGCGCCAGACTTGCGCAGCGGACGAAATCGGAAATGGTTTCTTCCACTTCTGCCGTCGTTAAAGCATGTGGTGTGAATGGATTGATTGGCGCTTTCAGTGCGCTGGGTGCCACCAGCGTTGGCTGATAGGAATAACGACCAAAGTGCAAAATCTGCATGGCAATTTTGCCACCAGCTTCATGCACGGCTTTAGTCACGATTTTGTGGTGCTCGGCCTCGGCCTCGGTTGTCAGCATCGCACCGCCATGCATAGGGCGCGCACGTTCGTTAGGTGCAATACCGCCCGTCACCATCAAAGCCACACCACCGCGCGCACGCTCGGAATAGAACGCCGCCATACGTTCAAAGCCGTTGTCGACTTCTTCCAGCCCGACGTGCATGGAACCCATCAAGAGACGATTTGGTAAGGTGGTAAATCCCAGATCTAATGGCTTTGTCAGGTGCGGATAAAAAGACATGGCGTTTCCTTCGTGAATGAGTTTGAGATGCAAGCAAGCAACTTAAAATAGAAAATAGAACCTTAATGCGATGAGAATAACGAAACAACTTTGTTTATGCAACCAGTTGCATATAAAATTGATGCAAATCCGATTGAGCATGCCCTCTAACTATGTCTTTACAACACGCCTTATTAACTTCTATTGTCGAAAAACCTTGTTCTGGCTATGAGCTGGCACGTCGTTTTGATAAATCGATAGGCTATTTCTGGCACGCAACGCACCAGCAGATTTATCGCGAACTTGCCCGCATGGAAGAACAAGGCTGGGTCAGTTCCGTGGAGGTAGAAGGTGGGCGGGCAGGAAAACGGAAATTTAACGTATTGGCGGCAGGCAAAAAAGAACTACGGCGCTGGGCGATCGAGCAAAGTGAGCCTTTCCGTTTGCGTGATGAAATGATGGTCAAGCTTCGCGCTGACGCAGCCGTCGGACCTTTGGGGTTGGCAGAAGAATTTGAACGCCGCCTGCGTTTGCATGAGCAAGAATTGCAGACGTATCGGGAGATCGAACAACGTGATTTCAGTGATCCCGATATGCCGCGTGAAACGCAAATTCATTACCTGATTCTGAAAGCCGGTATCGCATTTGAAGAGGGGCGCGTGCAGTGGACCAAGGAAGCGCTCAAAATGTTGAGGCAAGAAGCAAGTACCTGACGTTGGCAACAACATCATCAAAGCCTGTTAAAACAAGCTTATTAACGTGATGGACGCATTTTCAATAATCTAATAATTCCAACGTACGCCGCCACTCTGCTTCCCACGTCTCTAAAAAGTCGTGTGTCTGAAATACCTTACTCAGACGTGACATTGGTACCCGATACAGATCATTGAATCCTAATGCCAACGTTACTGGGTTCCAGACGATTTTATTTTTGGCTTTTTTGGTACTGCTTTTGACTCTCGCACCTTCGTCACCAAACAGCGCCAGGCCGCTATCGAGTGCTTGCTCCAGATTGATTTTTGCCAGACCTGAAAAAGCGATCATGACTTGCGTCTTATTGATACCATCTTGTGATTCCGCTGCGCTGGCGACGGCTGGAGGCATAGTCGTTTCGGCTAATGCTTGTCGCTGTATTTGCTTCAGCAATTTTTGCAGATCTTTTTTCAAAAAACGTAGTTCATGCAATGCCTTGCATATACCTGGTGCTGGTAAGCGGCTGACGATATTGTCGACGTCTTTGGTGATAGTGATGATCACGTTTTCGCAGCCGTCAATGATGCGCTGTATATCGTCTTTAAAAAAAATCGGTGCAGCATAGCCACCATTCGCATCACCAAACAGCGCAGGCATTGTAACGTCGTAATCAAGCCAGACGTATGGCGTGAGGCCGGTTTCCAGTAAGCGTGCTACATTCCACGCTTCGTTAGTGTGTAGTGCCAGCCAGTGGCAAGCTTGCTCGCTGGTCGCGCGATAAGGCAGTTCGGTGATATTCATAGTGGCTTTCGTCTGCCGTTTGATTGCATCGCGGTACAACAGAAGAAAAATGGCTAGCTGGATTTACCTGGCTAGCCATGTTCGTTTTGTCATTACGTTTCAGTGCGTGTCATTGTGATTTGTTTTCACGATGCTGAAAGCAAATCAGGAAAAGCTTAGCGGTAAAACGCTTCGACTTTGCCTTTTAATTTGATCAACATCGGCTTACCTTTACGATCCAGGGTTTTACCTGCGGAGACTTTGATCCAGCCTTCGCTGATGCAGTACTCATCGACGTCCATGCGTTCTTTGTCGTTGAATTTGATGCCAACGTCGTGCTGGAACACATCACGGTTAAAAAATGGACTGCTTGGATCAATCGACAAGCGGTCTGGTAATGGGGGGAGTTGGGATATATCGTTCATGGCCGCAATTATCTCCCAGAATCAGAGACAGGACAACTTCGGTTAATGACTGATTGATTTAACAATATGCGTCAACTCAAATGAGCGGTCATTTTGGTTCGATTTGGCGGGCAAGGAGCGACAACGCTGCGGAGGCGATGTTTCTACAGTTCTGATTAAAACATGGCGCGGATGACGTGGTTAATCACTGCCCCCCCAAAAATCAAATACGCAAACATGATTCCAGCCAACAACAACGGTTTAAAACCAGCCTGACGTATTGCCTGGATATGTGTCGCCAAACCCAGACCTGCGGTTGCCATTGCCAAAACCCAGGTGTCAAGAGTGAGACCAAATTGACTGACGTTTGTTGGTAATATATTCAGAGAATTCACACCTGCAACCGCGATGAATAACAGGGCAAACCAAGGAATCGTGATAGGCGCTTTTACTGGCGCATGTCCGCCCTGTCCAGCGTGGGCATGTGCTTTTTTGCTATCCCACCACATCGACAAACAAACCAAAAATGGTGCCAACATCATAACGCGTAACATTTTTGTGATGACCGCTGAGGCAGCGGTGTTTTCATCCATTTGCATGCCCGCAGCAACTACCTGACCGACATCATGCATGGTTGAACCAGTGAACATGCCAAAGCTTTGTGCATCGACTAAGTAACCCAGATGGTGATTCAATTGAAATAGCATAGGATAAATAAACATCGCCAATGTGCCAAAGATGACCACCGTTGATACAGCAACAGCGACTTTTGCGGCGTCGGCTTTGACCACGGTTTCGGTCGCCAGAATTGCCGATGAACCACAAATAGCGCTACCAGCGCCAATCAAAATCGAGGTTTTGCTATCAAGTTTAAAAAAACGTGTGCCAATGTGATAGGCAAGAAAGAAGGTAGTACACAAAACGGAGGCATCGATCAACATGCCTGCCCAGCCAACCTGCCCGATTTGCTGGAACGTGATTTTAAAACCGTAAAGGATAATTCCAAGCTGTAACAGGTTCTTTTTGGAAAAAACCACACCGTCTGCGGTGTACGCAGCGATTCGTGGATAAATGGTATTGCCAACCAGCATGCCTATCAATAAGGCAATGGTCAACGCTGAAGCATGGGTGTGATGCGCCAGTTGGCTGCCACTCAGCACGATAGCGATAGCGGCGATCGCAGCGGTTAAACCCAGACCCGCTAATTTATTGAGTTTATTCATGATGGTTATATGCTTATGCAAAAAACGTTTAAGTGATGGCAGTGTAGTTTGCTTGCACAAATAGGTAAAACAGATTGTTTTTATTTTCAATATCGGAATTATCGATATAATAAAAATGACTATGCCCTCTTTCAGAAAGGTCGTCCTGATGCATATCACGCTGCGCCAATTAGAAGTCTTCGTTGCTGTTGCCCGTGCCGGAAGTGGCACTGCAGCCGCAAATCAGCTCGCCTTATCGCAATCGGCGGCCAGCAGTGCTTTGAGCGATCTGGAAGATCAATTAGGTGAACCTTTGTTCAATCGCGTCGGCAAACGCTTGCAATTGAATGAAAACGGCCGGTATTTGTTGCCGAAAGCCGAGGCTCTGTTAGAAGGCGCGAGCGACATCGAGCAAAGTTTCAAAGTGGGCGTTCCCGTTCGACTGCGCTTGTATGCGAGTATGACGATAGGCAATGACGTATTGCCGGGACTGGCGGCACAATTCTTACGTCAGGAACCAAATAGCAGACTGGAAATTGCGATCGGGAATTCACAAGATGTTGTTGAGGCGATACTGAGTTTTCGGGCGGACTTTGGTCTGATCGAAGCACCCTGCCACGATAGCCGTCTGGTAGCAGAACCATGGCTGCATGATCAGATGCAATTATTCTGTCATTCCAGCCACCCACTAGCACATACGACCCCGGACGTCGCGCAATTGCAGCAAACGGCATGGGTACTCCGAGAACCTGGCTCCGGCTCGCGCGAGGTCACTGAGGCTGCCTTTGCACCGCATTTAGGCGTTCTCAATAGCATATTGGAATTAGGTAGTGCAGAAGCAATTGCGCGTGCTGTGGGTACCGGACTGGGAATCGCTTGCGTGTCAGCGCGGGCAATCAGCGACAAACTAGCAAGTGGTGATTTTGCGCCTATCCATACACCATGGGCACAACTAAGTCGGCGATTTTATCTGGTCTATCACCAGGAAAAAATCTTGTCCGGTGGTTTGCAACGTTTTCGCGAACTATGCAGATCGAAGCTCACTCAAGAAATACAGCAAGGGTCGCCAACATGATGGCAAGCGCGGAGTTCGCCAGCGTTACACGCTGACTACAACCCGCGCTGCCTTTATTGGATGACTTATTTCTGCTGTTGAACGCGGTGCAGATTTAAACCAGCATCAATGCGTTTGCCGTTGGTCATCAGATAGCTTTCTAATGCCTCAAGGTCACCACCGATGATCTGACGATGCTGCCCTGATTTAAAGACGCTAAAACTGTCACCACCATCGGCTAAAAAGTTATTGGCGACGACGGTATAGCGTTGATCTAAGTTCAGTGGCTGACCTTTAATTTTGACATTATCGATCAAAATCCCAGCATCCGCTCCGTGCTTCCAAGTGTAGGTCAGTGTGTCAGAAACAAATAATTTTCGTGGTTCCTCGACTTTTTTTCCCGCCCATTGCTGCTGCAACACTTGCAAAATTTGCGCACCAGTCAGCTCCATGCTAACTAAAGAATTACCGAACGGCTGTGCTGCGTAGAGATCTCCGAATGTAATTGTCACAGGCGACGGATGTTGGCCCGAAGGCAAATCGCTACGCAAACTACCTTCGTTGATAAAAGCCACATCAGCCTTCCCGTGCTGATTTGCAAAATACAAATGTGCATCTGCAATGACGTTACCAAGAGCGCTGTCAAAGTAGTGATCTTCACTATCACGCAACAATGGTTTATTCAATGTCACGACCGGACGCAAACGCAATGTCGCCGTTCGCGTAGTTACCTCTGTGACCAATTTTTGCGCAACTGGATCTGCGACGATCTGCTGTTGATCAATTAAATGGTTAACGGCAACAGCGTTGACGACCTGATGCGTTTGCTTATCAAAGGTCAAGGTCGATTCAGTGAGAAATGCGCCGTAGCTACGTCCCTGAACCACTAAGCGACCATCAATTTTGCACGTATAACCCTGATGAGAATGTGCCGAAACCACCAGGTTAATTGCTTTGTCCAATTTTTTGCTGATGTTGATAATGGGGCCCTGCAAACCTTCGCAGCGATAGCTGGGATCGTTCTCATTTCCTTTGTACATCGCACCTTCATGAATCAACACAACGATGGCATTGACGCCTTGCTTTTGCAATTCAGGCACATAGCGATTGATGGCGGTAGCCTCATCTTCAAAGCGTAATTGCTTGATGACATCACCCGCCACCAGATTCGGGACATCCGAGGTCACCGCTCCGATAAAGCCAATTTTGACATCACCAACTTGACGTATAACATAGGGTTTCAACCATGGTGTATTGCTTCCCACGAGATAAACATTAGCGCCAAGATAATCGTAATTTGCACCGTGAAAATCAGCATAAGAGCAGCCACTGCTTGGGCAAGTGCCTTTTATTTTACGCATCAATTCTTCTGTACCGCGATCAAATTCATGATTGCCGACAGCGGTTACTGACAAATCAATCTGGTTTAACGCCTCGATCACCGGCTCATCTTTGAGCAAGGCTGATCCCATCGGCGATGCGCCCATCAAATCACCGCCTCCGACAAGAATACTGTCATGTACGGCGGCGCGGCGCTCTTTAAGTTTGGCCGCTAAATAGGCATAACCACCCGCTGGAACTTTGATGTCCTGTCCCGGATGTTGCACATCTGGCTTTGTCGCAAAATAAGGCACCGGTTGATCAGCCTGTAAATTGCCGTGAAAATCATTGATGCTGAAAATGGTGATGTCTTCGTATCTGGCGGTTTTACTGACATCTGTCGTGGCACACGCCGACAACAAGCTCATTGTAATGAAGGAGGTCGATATGTGTTGACGAAACTTGCTATTTAAAATGCGCGTATCGAACTGCATTGAATACCTCTATGAATTTTTAGTATGAAGGTGAACTCAGAATAAGCCTGATCATTTCAGGTTGAACTGCAGGACTAATTTTGAGTAAGCCCTAAGTTAAAAAAAAGTCTGCAACAAACGCGTTGTTACAGACTTTTATGACACCTATTGCTGCAAGTAGTTTATCGCATCACTTTGGATTTCAGATTAGAAATCTGTCGACAAAGTAACGGATACAAAGCGTGGAGCACCCATGTAGTAGTACACAGATTTCGCAGTCGCCGTACCGTATGTCGTTGCATTCAAAATATTGAAGCTCGATGGGCTAATGTACTGTTTGTTAGTAATGTTGCTCACGTTCAGACGCAGTGTTGTTTTCTTGAACATACCTGCGTTCGGGAACTGATAACCTGCATCAACGTCAAACAATGTATAGCCTGGTACGGACTGGTCATTGGTCATGGTTGCATATTCCTGGCCAGTGTATTTGCCCTTCAGACGAACATACCATGAGTTGGTTTCATACTGTCCGCTCAAACCAGCTTTCCAATTCGGTGTGTTCGTCATTTGCTTGCCATTGGTTGGCAAAGCAGTACCGTTTGACATGATGTCATTTTTGATCTGACTATTGATATAACCCAAAGAGCCATATGCAGACCAACCATTTATTGGGGTATTCCCAATTTCCAGTTCAGCACCCGTTGAACGTACTTTACCTGCATCGATCAAAGTACTCGTGTTTGTGAACGGATTAGTCGTTGTCGCTAAACGGTCTTTGAAGTCAACTGCATAAATAGTTGCTTGTGCAGTGATTTTGTCCGTTTGCAAACGGTAACCCATATCCAGATTGTAGGATGTTTCTGGTTGAACATCTGCCAGGACCGGCTGACCATTTACTATAGAAACGTTACCACCTGCAGCTGTTGTTGCATAGATGAAGTTACCTGGCACTTTCATATTTTTAGCCAGACTTGCAAACAATTGGTTATCGTGATCGATCTGATATTTCACACCCAATTGTGGCAACAAATCAGAATATTTATGGCTGATTTTGTACCAAGCTGTTGGTTCCTGGATACTTGGGAAATCAGTGAAGTCACGCTTCATCGTCGGTGCACGCAAACCTAAGTTCAAGGTCATTTTATCGTTCATCAGACTGATCGTGTCTTGTGCAAAGAATTGATACGCCGTACTGACTGTGTTCCAGTTACGGTATTGATACGGTGTGCCGTCTGGATTCAGAATACGGCCATTGCGCAACCATACGTCAGCCGGGTTACCGTTGTTATCTACCGCAACCATAGGACCAAACTGATCCTGATCCGCGCGCTCAATCCAGAAACCAGCCATCAATTGGTGGTTATCCATATTGTGTGTGACCGAGCCAGTGATACCAGGACGATTTGTACGCGTCACGTTACTATTCGCTACGATAACTTTATCCAAGGTATCGCCATCGTGGTTCAGATCAACTTTTCCAGTCAAAGTACCGTTTTGCAAGAACCCGGATTCCGATTGCACTTGCTCTTGTGTACCGCCTGTACCGAGACCGTACCAGTAGTATGGAGTGATCTTAATATCGGTATCTTCATTGATACGGAATTTACCAGTTGCGGACGCGATAATATTCTGAAATGGGTTTTGTGCCAGTACATAGTACGCAGGATTTTGCGCAACGTCAGTCCCTTTAGTGCCAGGGGATGGAGCCGCACGACCAGTAAATGTCGTCGCATAATCGTAGTAGTAACCGTGCGCCGCCAGATCAGACTTTGTATATGATAAGAAATTGTAATTTAACTCACGGTTCATCAATATCGTACCGCTGATCGAATTGAAACGATCGAAGTCTGTGCGGAAGCCCATATCTACGTGGTAGCGATCTGCATTACCTGCGCCTTTCCATTTATCCGCAACCGCATGTGAAGCAGAAATGAATAAGCGTGTTTTATCGTCGGACAACATACCAGTGTCGTAACGCATGTAGGTTTTGTACATGTTCAATGCACCTACAGTTTGCGCGACGCGGAAACGTTTTTCTTTAGAAGGATCGCAAGTAGTGATACCGATAATACCGCCAGATGCACCGATTTGCGGTGAGTCGACGTCAGTTGAGCCTTGCGTCACAAATTCTGTACAAGTATTTTCCTGATCGACAAATTCTTGTGGATAGACGGCGAAAGAACCAGAATCATTGACTGGTACGCCATTGATCGTCATACCGATCTGATCGCTGTTAAATCCGCGTAAAGTCAAACCACCACCGAACAAACCAGTTGCATCATAGTTGAAGCTATTGACTGAAGGCATGAGTTCCAGCGCCTGATATGCATTGCCTGTTGGACGTTGCTTCGCCAACTCTTCTGCATTTATCGTGCTACGTGCTTTTGGTGCACTTTCTTGTACCATCAAACCCATACCGGCTTTCTTGCCAGTAATCGTAACTTGTTTGGAGTCAACTGGATCATTGTTTGTTTCTGTCGCTTCTGCCGCATACGCAGAGGACATGCTCATACATACCAACTGGCATGCAATTGCGACCATCGACATGCGTGGCAAAAACGCTGACGATTTAGTGGTTTGTTTCATTTACTGCTCCCTGATCAGATTTCAGATAAGTTAAAAAATTTAATTTAAATTTGCATCAAATTTTGTCTGCTGCTTCAAGCTCATCCTCTGGCTTGACGATATTTCTTGCACTGCATACGCCAGCCAGATATTTTTGGCTTTATTTATTCTTATACAACCATCTTTATCCCAGAATTTCGCATCCCGTCGGTTCGTCATTACTACGCGCAATCGATTGCCCCAAAAAATCCCCAAGCGCTCGAAAAGCATGCGCAAACGATTGCGTAATCTGTAAAAAAAACAGACGAAGGCAGAAAATTCGTCTATTTTGGTGCGACATCTGAGATCGAAAAGTATTTATAAGATTACAAATACTTACGTGCTAGATATATTGATATACGAAAAACTTTATCACAAAATTTTTCTGAATCGGGGAGAGTGTTACATCCAATTATTAAAAGAAGATGACAAGGCAGGAAAACCCGTTAAAAAGTGTCAGAAATCAACCACAAAATTATCTATTTCATATTTTTTATTGTTTTTAAACTATGTTATTTGTAACAATTGCTTATTACCTGAAACACTATGAAATATTATTTATATTATTTTTTTATTTAACAATACCTTAAAATTTTTGAGTGGAAATGCAGTGAAAAGCTTATTGCCCCCCAGTGAAATAAAAGCCATGAATAGTACTGATCCAAAATGCAAGGCAATTATCACCTGGTTACCAATTTAGTGACAACGCAAACAGGCATGATCGTGACCCGTCTTTACTGATTAAGCGGGTAATTGATCGGGGAAATACCTTTCACATTCGGGACATACGACTTCAGTTGATTCATGCTAATGCCATGGGCTTTTGCGTAGAGAGGCATGACCTCTGGCAAGTGCTTTTGAATTTCGGCAATCCGGTTATTTCCTGCAGGATGCGTCGACAACCATTGCGGCGGTGCAGATTTGTTAACCATGCCCATTTTTTGCCACAACACGATACCGGCGCGCGGATCGTAACCAGCGCGTGCGGCAATATCAAGACCAACAATATCGGCCTCGGTCTCGTCTTGCCGGGAGAAAGCCAACATACCAACCTTTGCGAGAGTTCCTGCCGCAGCACCAGCAACACGCGTATCGTAACCTTTCAAACCGGCAAAAATCTCCGCCAACTGTACGCCAAAGTTGGCAATTCGCGCTTTGCCTTCACGCTCTGCACCATGCTCTCGCAAAGCATGGGCAATCTCATGCCCCATCACGATCGCCACTTCATCATCTGTTAGTTTCAGGGTATCGAGGATGCCAGAATAAAACGCAATTTTTCCGCCCGGCATGCAGTAGGCATTGATTTGTTTAGAGGCGAGTAAATTGACTTCCCATTTCCAGTTTTTGGAACGCGCATTCCAGCTCAAAGTGTATGGAATTAATTTATTGGCGATGGTACGCAAACGAACCACTTGTGGAAAATCGTCCGGCCCCAACGCACGGGCTTGCTGCGCCTGCTGGATAATCTGCGCATATTGCAAAGCAGCTTGCTGTTCGAGCGCCCCTCGTGGGGCAAAGTTGCGCGCCCACGACATACCACCGACGTTGACACCATCCTGGCGGGATGACTCTTGTGCGCTCGCCGACGGGATACCGGCAACACTACACACAAATACGCAAATCAGTGCGCGGGAAAAGATAGTTGGCAAAACGAATCTCATGAACATGCACCATAAATACTCGACGCTAAGATGGTAGCAGAATCAATAAAACAAAGGACAAAACAATGACCCTTGCCTGACAAAGTCAGACACCCTTTTTGCGCAAACGAAATACTGCCAGACTGCCACGCCAGTTTGGCAATACGCGTACTGGTTTACCTTCATGTAACGCTACACATTCCAGTACTTCCAATCCCACTTCGTTAGCCAGATCTGCAAAGTCATATATCGTTGCACAACGCACGTTTGGCGTGTCGTACCACTGATAAGGTAAGGATTTCGAGACCGGCATTTTGCCCATCAATAAGGCGGTACGGTGAGGCCAATAACCAAAGTTAGGAAAAGAGACGATCGCATCTCTGCCAACCCGTGCGATATCGCGTAGCAAGGCCTCCACATGCTTCATCATCTGCAAAGAATTCAGACACAACACGGTATCAAAAGCATTGTCGTCAAACATACTTAAACCATTTTCCATGTCTTGCTGGATCACATTGATATGTCGTTTCGTACATGCCAGAACTTTGTCATCAGCAATCTCAATACCATAACCAATGCAATGCTTGTCTGATTGGAGATAAGCAAGCATTACACCGTCACCACAACCCACATCAAGTACATGCGTATCAGGTTTAATCCAGTCGGCAATAAATGCGAGATCAGGACGTAATTGATTTAATTCTGAAAAATTCATACAGATGTTCCTTGCAATGGTGCGTCAATGCGATCGAAGTACGCAGCAATGAGATTCAGATAGCGTGCATCATCGAGCAGGAAAGCATCGTGACCATGTGGCGCATCAATTTCCGCATAACTGACGGTACGTTTGTTCGTGATTAAAGCGCGTACAATTTCACGGCTACGCTCCGGAGAGAAACGCCAATCGGTCGTAAAAGACGCCAATAAAAACTGCGCTTTTGTGTGTGCCAGCGCTTTACTTAAGTCACCACCGGTATGGCGCGCCGGATCGAAATAATCGAGTGCTTTGGTAATCAACAAATAGGTATTGGCGTCAAAATAATCAGAGAATTTATCACCCTGATAACGCAAATACGATTCAATTTCAAAGTCAACACCGTAGCCAAATTGATAGCCATCAGACTTGAGATCACGGCCAAATTTTTCTGCCATATCATCATCTGACAAGTAGGTGATATGGCCTATCATGCGAGCGACCCTTAAGCCGTTACGAGGCACGACACCATGCGCATAAAAATCGCCGCCGTGAAAATCCGGATCGGTCAATATCGCTTGCCGTGCCACATCGTTGAAAGCAATATTTTGCGCTGACAATTTGGGGGTAGAGGCAATCACGACGCAATGTTGGAGGCGATCCGGATACAAAATACTCCATGCCAATGCCTGCATGCCTCCCAACGATCCGCCCATGACCGCGGCAAATTGCCGGATACCCAATTGATCGGCAACCCGCGCCTGCGCGTTGACCCAGTCTTCGACCGTCACTACCGGAAAATCTGCACCATAAGGCTTACCCGTATTCGGGTTGATATGCATGGGACCGGTAGAACCAAAACACGAGCCTAAATTATTAATGCCGATCACAAAAAAACGATTGGTATCGACCGGCTTACCAGGCCCGACCATGTTGTCCCACCAACCTATATTTTTGGGGTCATCGGCGTAATAACCTGCCACATGGTGTGAGGCATTTAAGGCGTGGCAAATTAAAACGGCATTAGATTTATCGGCATTCAGGCTGCCATAAGTTTCCACCATCAAGGTATATTCTGCGATACTGGCACCACTTTGCAGTGGTAACGCCTGCTCGAAGAAAAACGCTTGCGGTGTAACAGCGCCAACAGATTGATGTGAAACTGACATACACACTTCCATCGAGAAATTCTCGTTCAAAAAAAATCAAGGAAGGCTAAAAGGTGGGCTGAATGTGTGAGAGAGAAAAGCTGCATTCAAGCTCGCTTTAGCCGTATTTATTGTCTGGAATTTCCAGACTGCGCCCGCAAGCTGATTTTCAAATCGGCGCACTTTTTTACATCAAATGAGTTACCCAGAACCTACATGACGTCGCTGACAAAAAGCGGTCTCAAAACGTGTGACCTGATCAATTTGAAGCGAGGTTGTTAACTTCGTAGCAGATAAGGATAACCAAGTCTGTCGCTGACGTCAAACCTCCATCCGCAAGCGCACAACATTCCCGGCTATCACCGTATTAATCAATGTACGGTTTGCCCAACCATTTCCATGGCTGCGAGCGTTTCCCGAATCACCATTGGTTCGTAGCTCCTTAATATCTTTTTGACATAGGGCTGTACATTTTCCAGATGCGTATTCAAAATCGCCTGCTTGATTTCGGGCAATAGTGCTGCTGGCATCGATAATTCACGAAAGCCCATCCCAGTGAGCAAGCGAGTCAAGCGTAAATCACCTGCCATGCCCCCGCAAATAGAGACCGGAACCTCCGCCTTCTGAGCGGTGGTAACGATGGTATGTAAGAGTTGCAAAATAGCTGGATGCAAATCGTCATACAGATGCGCCACTTCGTGATCAGCACGGTCAATCGCCAACGTATATTGAATCAAATCATTCGTTCCTATTGAAAGGAAATCGAGTTTTTTAACGAACATCGGCAAAGCCAGAGCGGCCGCGGGAATTTCTATCATCGCGCCGACGGGCACATGAGCATCGAACTCTCTCGCCTCGGCCTGCAATTCTTTTTTGGCCTGGTCTATCATGTTCAAGGTCTGGTCAATTTCAAAACTATGCACCATCATTGGTATCAGAATTTTGACCGGACCAAAGGCAGAAGCCCGCAGAATAGCGCGCAATTGGGTCAAAAATAGTTGTGGCTCTGACAGACAATAACGTATTGCCCTTAAGCCAAGTGCCGGATTCAGAATATTATGGTCGGTGGTATCGAGCGGTTTGTCAGCGCCAACGTCGAGCGTGCGTATCGTAACAGGGCGGCCTTTCATACCTAGCACCGCAGCGCGATACGCTTCAAACTGTTCTTCTTCGCTTGGTAACTTGTGCTCTTGTCCGCTGCGTTCCATGAACAAAAATTCTGTGCGGAATAGTCCCACGCCACTGGCACCGGCTTCGAGCGCATGTGCTGCATCGCCAGGCAATTCAATATTGGCCAGCAAGGTCACTTCGACGCCGTCTTGCGTAACCGCAGGTGTTTTCTTTAACTTATTTAATTTTTTGCGCAGTTTTTGCAGTTGCGCCTGGCGTTCGCGATACTGTTCCAGTACCAAAGAAGTTGGCGCCACAATCACGACACCTGCATCGCTATCGATAATTAACCAATCATCTTGTTCTATCAGGTGGGATGCATTGCCCATACCAACAACGGCTGGTATGCCAAGGCTACGCGAAACAATGGCTGTGTGCGAATTTTGGCCACCTTCATCGGTCACAAAACCAGCAAATGCGACATCACGAAATTGCATCATATCCGCCGGAGAAATATCTCTGGCAACAACGATCATATTGGCGCTACGCTCATCAATTCCCTCTGAACGAGGAACTGAATTTGCAGTTCCTGTGAGCACTTTCAAGATACGTTCAGCGACTTGTTGAATATCCGCTTTACGTTCACGCAAATATTCATCTTCAATTTCGTCAAACTGCGCAGATAGTTCATCAACCTGAGTAACCAACGCCCACTCAGCATTGTAATGACGCGAGCGGATAATATCGAGTGGTGCTTCCGACACCATCGGGTCAGACAAAATGAGGACATGAACGTCGATAAACGCACCAAGCTCTGTCGGTGCATCTTGGGGCAGATCAGCCCAGATCGATTGCAATTCTTTGTGCACTTGGGCAATTGCAGCTTGCAGGCGCAACACTTCCGCCTCAACTTGTTCGTGCGCAACCAGATAATGTTCAACATCCAATGCCGCTGGACGTAAAAGATGCGCCCTGCCAATCGCAATACCGCGAGAAACTGGGATGCCTTGCAATGTAAATGACGCCATGCTTTGTCCCCAATCTTCTATCTGTTCAGGTCCATCTATCGTTGACGGACTTCTATGTTGCTTATCAAGAGCTCTCAGAATAACTATGTTGGTGCATTCAACGATGTCACGACGCGGCAATGCCCGTGTCAAACGACAGCAAGCTTTCAGGCTAAAGCCTGGCAGGCGTCACTGAGACACGCATCGCGGTTTATTCGCCTTCACCAAATTTATCGTTAATTAAAGCTTGCATAGCGGAAAAGCATTCTTGTTCATCACCACCATCGGTTTCCAACAAAATTTTGCTGCCTTTACCTGCTGCCAACATCATCACGCCCATAATAGATTTACCGTTCACACGACGATTATTACGAGTGACCCAGACTTCGCTCTTGAACTTGCTGGCAAGTTGGGTAAATTTTGCCGATGCACGTGCATGCAAACCCAGTTTATTGACGATTTCGATTTCTTGTTGAATCATTTTTTTCTTTCCACTTAATTGGGAGACAACCGAACCCGATTATCAATACGAATAGCACCATTTTGGCCGCCGGCCAAGGCCATTTCAACCACGACATCCAGTTCATCCTGGCGATAGGTGATTGCTCTGAGCAACATGGGTAAACTAATACCGGCAATGATTGCCACCTGATCAGGTTCACCAAGTTGGCGGCAGCAATTGGATGGTGTACCACCCATAATATCGGTCATCACCAACACACCCGAGCCGTCGTTAAGTCGCTCTACAGCGGCATGCGCTAACTGATTGACTTCGTCCGTATTCTGATCAGCAATCACATCAATCGCTTCGATCCGCTCAGGCTTGCCACGAAAAACATGCGCCGCTGCTTGTATAAAAGCAGAACCTAATGGAGCATGCGTCATCAAGAGTATTCCGACCATAATTTCTTTACCCTGGGAGTATGCGAAAAAATAGCCACATACTCAGTTATTTCATCAAGGCAATTAAAATACTCGACAGGAGTATATTAAATGCATGTGTAAAATGTGTTTCAAACACTTGTTTTTTTGTAAGGACTTGTGACCGCAACTTCAAGCGCATCAATAAACATCGCCGCCACATCAAAACCTTTTTGCTGCGTAATTTCTTGAAAGCACGTAGGACTGGTGACATTCACTTCGGTCAGACAGCGACCAATCACATCTAATCCTACCAGCAACAGACCTCTTTCATAAAGCTGTGGCGCTAAATTCTGCGCAATCTCAAGATCGCGTTCTGACAAATCTTGCGCTACGCCAACGCCACCTGCCGCCAAGTTACCGCGCACTTCGCCATTCTGCGGAATCCGCGCCAGTGCGTAAGGCACGACTTTACCGCCGATCAATAAAATCCGCTTATCACCATGCACGATTTCCGGAATATAGCGCTGCACCATGATGGTACGGGTACCGTTCAGTGTCAGTGTTTCTATCACTGAACCGAGATTCATACCATCTTCGCGAATGCGGAAAATACCAGCGCCACCCATACCGTCGAGCGGTTTGAGAATAATGTCCTGATGGGTGCGATGAAATGCGCGGATGCGTTGTTCGTCGCGCGCGACCAGAGTCGGTGTTGTAAATTGGCTAAACTGGGCAATACTCAGCTTTTCGTTGTGATTGCGGATTGCGGCCGGTTTGTTAAAGACGCGCGCACCTTGCTGTTCTGCCATTTCCAGCAAGTAAGTGGCGTAGATATATTCCATATCGAACGGCGGGTCTTTTCGTTGCAAGACCGCATCGAAGCTGGTAAGCGCCGTCGAAACCGCTGCTTCGGCACGGTACCAGTCTTCGGTATCACCAGTCAGCGTGATTTTGCTAATATTGGCAATCACCTGACCGCCCTCCAGCGCCATATCCTCAGGGCCAAACGCATAAATCTCATAGCCACGGCGACTGGCTTCGCGCATCATCGCAAAGGTGGAGTCTTTATAGGTCTTGAACTGCGATAATGGGTCAGTCAGGAAAGCGATTTTCATAGCAAAGTTCCACACGCCAGTACTACCGGCAGTTTAATAAATTTCGGGGTTCGGATCAGTTTTTTCCATCTCTAAAGACGCCGCCAACAAAGCTAAACGCGCGACCACGCCATACATGTAAAAGCGATTTGGTGCTGCAGTGCCGGGCTTCGCACGCATATCCGGAACGGCGTGTTGTTGCGCAAACGCCAGTGGCACAAAATGCATGCCTGGTGCATTGAGATTTTCATCAACACCCCGTTCTTCATGGAAGCGATAAAACCCGCCCACTACATAGCGATCTATCATGTACACGACCGGTTCAGCCACGGATTCCTGAATTTGCTCAAAGGTATATACGCCTTCTTGCACAATGACGTCGCGCACTTCCATGCCGTCTTTCACGACCGACATTTTATTGCGTTGCTTGCGGTTCAGATCGCGCACTTCATCGGAATTGTGTATCGTCATAATGCCCATGCCATAGGTACCGGCATCTGCTTTGACGATCACGAAAGGCTTTTCTTTAATGCCGTATTCTTTGTATTTTTTACGAATTTTTGCCAGGATAGTATCGACGGCAGCAGCTAACGCTTCTTCCCCGGTACGGTCATTAAAATCAACGTTTTTCACTTTAGTAAAAAACGGATTGAGCATCCACGGATCAATATCGACCATTTTGGCGAATTTTTTCACTACTTCATCATAAGCAGAGAAATGATTGCTCTTACGACGCAAGGCCCAGCCCGCATGCAAAGGTGGCAACAAGGTTTGCTCGTTGATATCTTCAAGAATCGCTGGAATGCCTGCCGACAAATCATTGTTGAGCAAAATGGTACAAGGATCAAAATTCTTCAGGCCCAGGCGACGTCCGTTTGCCGAACGTTCCAAAGGCTCTAAAATGAGTTGCGTACCGTCTGGCAAATCAATCGGGGTGGGTTCTTTGATGTCCGCCGACAAAGAACCAAGGCGCACATTCAGACCTGTCTGACGGAAAATCTGCATCATGCGTGCAACGTTTTGCAGATAAAAGGTGTTCCGGGTGTGGCTTTCCGGAATCAGGAGCAAATTTTTTGCATCCGGACAATATTTTTCTATCGCTGCCATCGCAGCCTGTACCGCAAGTGGCAACATCTCGTTGGCAAGATTATTAAATCCACCAGGGAACAAATTAGTATCAACCGGCGCCAGTTTAAAACCCGCATTACGCAGGTCTACTGAGCAATAAAAAGGCGGTGTATGCTCTTGCCATTCCATACGAAACCAACGCTCGATGGCAGGCGTTGCTTCAAGAATTTTCTTTTCTAAATCGAGCAAAGGCCCATTCAGAGCCGTGACGAGATGCGGAACCATATTGACCTTTTGATGAGCTGCCTGTTATATCGGCAGCTTGGACAAAATATACGTAGCAGACTACCGATGTCTTGATGACTGTCCTAGCTTGGGGTGAAACGACAGGAATCAAGGAGGAACAACCTATATCCCTACAGTCATCAGGCTGATTTTGCCAGTAAGTTGAAATGTTCGACCACAGGCGCTTGCGCAAAAAATGGACCAACAATCGCACGCCACTGTAAAAATGCCGGAGATTCGCGAAAATCGACCGTGTGATTTTCTAACGTTTCCCAGTAAATCATGAGCACGTAACGCTCTGGCGACTCGATGCCATGATTAATTTTAAAGCCGCTAAATCCTTTCGCGTGACGTATCACCTCATCAACACCACGTTGTATTGCAGCATCAAATGCAGCTTGTTGTCCGGGATGAATACGAATATCAGCAATTTCGAGAATCATTTTTCGCTCTTGTTCAATATGTAAGTTAAGTGTGTAAGTTCATCGTGACAGCCAGTAATCATAAGGCCGCTGAAGTGGTATGACGTCAGCACACCGAATTATGGCACCAAATAAGTAAAAATCAGTTCAACATCAGACCAAGCCCTGATCACTCAATTCTTTTTTCACATACGCATAAAACACAGGCGCAGCCACCAGACCTGGAACGCCAAATAAGGTTTCCATCACGAGAATAGCCGTCAACAACTCCCATGCTCTGGCGTTAACCTGCGCACCGATGATACGGGCATTTAAGAAGTATTCTCCTTTATGCACCAGGACCATGAACACCAGTGAAACAATGGCAATATTCAGCGAATGTGATAAAGCAACGATCACGAGGATGGTATTTGAGAAAATATTACCCGCAACCGGAATCAGACCCGCAAGAAAGGTCACCGCAATCATTGTTTTGGTTAATGGCAAATGTACACCAGATAAGGGCAAAAAAACCAAAAGATAAATCGCTGCAAGTACCGTGTTGATGAAAGAAATTTGAACTTGAGCGAATACGATTTTTTCAAAAATTTTCCCCAATGTCCCAATTCTTTGTTGCAACGCTGCGGCAAACGGTCTGAGATCTGAATCTTCGATGGTTTCACGCAAAGCAACCATGCAACCAATGATCATGCCTAGTAACAAATGCACGATCAAATGACCCGCTTCTGGTACCAGTAACTTTGCCTCTCCGGCATGTTCACGCAACCATTGCGTAATCATCTCTTGCAAAGCGCCAACATCCTCCGGAAAGTTAGTACTCACCCACTCAGGCACCTGACTACGTGACGCTTCGATAATATCAGCCAGTTTTTGCAGCAAACTATGCAAATTTCCGCCATCACTGCGTAAAAATAAATGCATACCCCAAACTGCCAGCATGACACCAACAATCAGCACCGCAGCTAACAAACCTACCGCAATTGCCCGGGGACGGCGCTGATTAAATGTGCGGGCGATGGCTGGCGCCATCAGATGGATCAAAGAATACATCAACAAGCCAGAAAACAAGGCGACCAATAGCCCTGCTTTAAGGACAATAATCAGTCCTGCTGCAGCCAGGACATAAGAGGCAAGAATAGAAGCATTGGATTTGGAACTCACTGTCATTGTTACGTCCTTGATTCCTTAATGGATTACTGCGTTAAACCAGTCAGACCGACAATCGCCCCCAACCATAAGGCCAGCGCTGCAAAAGTTGCAATAGCAAACCCGGTTGCTCGTTTTGAAGGGTCTTTTAAGTACGCCAGCGTATATAGTACCCGACCGATTATCCACACAACGCCGGCAATCGCTGCCGTCTTATCACTGAGCCAGATCGCGCACAGCCACAGTGCCGGAAAAAAGAAGACCATTTGTTCGACTGTGTTTGCCTGCGCGCGCAAAGCACGCTTAAATTCTTCCGGGCCGTCGACCGAAGGTGCTTTGACGCCATATTTACCGCGCGCCTTTCCAACGATAACGACGTTCCAGAAATACATTCCTAAAACTGCAACACTCAGCCAGGACGTCCATAAAATATGCATGATAGCTCCAGATAATGCCGTTAAAGAAACGATTAAACAGGGGAGTCCTGATCTTAACCTAACATCCTGTTCCATATATGGACAATTAAAATACTTACAAGAATTTTGTTTGATTCAATAGAAATAATTGCCGTACAGTGGCTGTTATAACGCTTGAAAAAAACCGCTTTTGTCTCCATCTAAACGGTGCTTATACCAAATAAGCAACATTGCTCAGTGAACATATTGAATATTTGGTGATTTCAACAGATGCATGTGCCCATGAAACCCTGTTACCAAAGACTATTTTTTGTACAATAGCGAGCGGTCCAAGATAACAACCGAAATAATCAACGGAAACATTTTTTGTTATTTGTCTTCTTTTTGGGAACTTCGTGCGTTAAGTACTGACTAAATGATGACAAATGCCCCGGAGTAAAAAATGAAACTCACACTCAAACAAATCACTATTTCCACTTCCCTGCTCGGAATGGCGCTAGCTATGCCTGCTGTACATGCCGCGGATTTTGAAGATTCTGCCCGTATCGTCAATGTCACTCCCCAAGTTGAACAAATTAATGTTCCCCGCCAGGAATGTCAGACAGTATATGAAAATGTACAACAACCACAAGAACGTAGTAATGCTGGCGGCATTATCGGCGGGATTGCGGGTGGCTTGTTAGGTAGTCAGGTTGGCAATGGTAATGGCCGTATTGCTGCTGCAGCGGCAGGCGCTATTACTGGCGCGATTGTGGGTGACCGTGTAGATAACAATGGCAATAACGCACAGCCTGGCTATACCACCCGTCCTGTGCGCCAATGCCGCAATGTTGATAACTGGCAAACTCGCACTAACGGTTATGCCGTAACGTATGAGTACAACGGTCGTACTTACACTTCAGTGATGCCTTACGATCCAGGTTCACGTGTACGCCTGAGAGTTTCCATCACACCAATTCCTTAAAGCTTAGCGCAGGAAATTCAGGAAAATAAGTTAATTAAATAAAAAAAATGCCGCACTTTGCGGCATTTTTCACAAATATTGCCGTAAAACAAGTTTAAACGAACACTATATTGAGCAGAAAATGTGCAGGTTTATAGTATGATCTTGCAGCAAACTTCACGCACACGTTCCGTCTACAGCTCATGAAAAACATGTTAAAAAAATACGGCTGGCTGATATGGCTATTTGTTATTCTTGTTATTGGATTCGCTGGCACTTCCCTCGCCAGTTTTTTTATTTCCAAAACAACACTGACGAATACACTCAATGAGCAGAGTTTACCTGTGCTCAATGACAGTATCTATGCAGAAACTCAAAGATTAATGCTCCGACCAAACTTTATCTCAGGTCAGATAGCAAACAGCACGGTTGCCCGCGATTGGCTGCTCAATGGTGAAGAAGAACCAGAGCAAATTAATCAATACTTGAAAGACATCAAAAATAAGAATAATGCCCTGACAAGTTATTTAATTTCAGATCAGACGCGTCATTTGTATAACGGCGTTGGTATCGCCAAAACACTAAATAGTGCTGATCCAATCGACAATTGGTACTTTCAACTCAGAAATCTGAAAGCGCCGTATGAAATTAATTTTGACGCAGATCCTTTCACCCATGATCCGACCAACTTCTCCATCAACTATAAAGTCGCTGACACAAATGGAAAATTAATCGGTATTGTTGGCTTGTTCGGCATTAAGCTTAATCTCGATAACTTAAAAAGCACCATTGACGCTTACCAACAAAATTTCCACAGCAACATTTATTTTCTCAATAAGCAGGGCGACATTGTCTTTTCCACTGCAAAAGGTAATGATCGCCATGACAATATCAGCGGCGTCAACGGCATCAAAAATATTTCAGCACAAATTGTGGCAAATCAAAAAAATACTGCCACGTCTTTAGAATATAACGCTGATGGCATTTCACACCTTGTCAGCATCAGAAACATACCGGATTTAGGCTGGCAACTTGTCATCGATAAAAATCTCGATGACGAACTTAAACCACTGGTGAATGTCCTTCTAGTCAATTTGGCTGTGGGTGGCGTCATGACACTGACACTGATGGTGCTGGCATTCTTCACCATCAAAAAATATCAGAACAAGCTGGAAAAATCAGCGACCACCGATACTCTGACAAATCTGTTAAACCGCCACGCGTTTGATTTTATTTTCCAGCAAGCATTGCTGGACGCAGAACGCTCACGCCAACCGATGTGCGCGGTGTTACTTGATATCGATTTTTTTAAGAAAATTAATGATAAACAAGGCCATCTCGTGGGTGACCACGTGCTCAAAGAAATCGCCGCTATTTCTAAACGATCTCTGCGCGAGAGCGATGTCATTTGTCGTTGGGGTGGCGAAGAGTTTTTGATATTGCTCAAAAATTGTACGCTGGAAAAAGCGACCTCGATCGCAGAAAATTTGCGTGCCACCATTGCTAATAACGATTTTTCACGCACCACCGATTTGACGCGTACGCGCTTAAGCATCACGGTCAGTATGGGTGTGGCGGAATGTCGTGATAGCGAAACCGAAGATAGCGTATTCGAACGTGCCGAACAGGCATTAGCACAAGCGAAAGAAAATGGCCGCAACAGCGTTTATTTTTCCGAATGATTTTTGCGTACCGCCAGCGCTTGCGTTGGTGGTATCAATGCCTGGTACAGCTCCCCTGCTTTAACATCCCAGCCAGCAACGACATTTTTTTGGCAGGCGACTGTTTGCATATCACCCCGCGCTATCGGCCCCGTTAAAGCCCGGGCTGCGCCCAATGCAAACACATTTTCCATCGATTGCCTTGCCAAAGGCGCTGCCATAGCCAGCGCTAACTCTGCGGGTATTCCCGCAGCCTGATAAGCGCGTAATGCCGTATCCAACAATGTCACCAGATAGTTACTGGCGAACACAGAGCCCGCGTGATAAAGCAGTTTTGTTTCGGCACTAATCTGCACTACTCGCGCACCAATCGCCTCTAACGCTGGCACCAATACGGCAAGCGCTCGTTGATCACCTTCAACGCTACAAATCGTACCAGCAAAATTTTCCGCTACATGGTGCGGATCTGCAAAGCTAGCGACTGGATGAATGCTGCCTACAGCCGCACCTGCTTCGATTGCCGCCACTAAATCGATCGATGCCTTTGAACCACTGCAATGAAAAACAATACTATCGGCATGCAACATCCCTTGTTCTTGCAACATATTACAGGCTGAGACGATCTGATCATCACTGACTGCCAGCATCCACACGTCTGCCGCCTGCAGCTGCTTGCGGTCAGCTAATGCAGCAACCCGGTCTATGCCGATAAATTCACATGCTCTTAAGGCACTTTGATGATGTCGATTCAGAATTTGCGGAATACTAAAAACACTGTGCTGGTGAAAGCAACGTCCAACGACTTTGCCAACCTTTCCTGCACCAATAATGGTTAATTTTTTCATGATGTTTTTGTTATCGAAGCCAAAGTACCTCATCCACGGCGCAGTTAACTGAAGTGCTTATCTTATCCGAGATCAAACGGGCAAATGCAAATGTCATCGAAACAAACATTTTTCTTGCCTGTCGCACCAAATATCAATGTTCTGTTATACCCTTATATATTGATTTGATAATGCAAATTTGAAAATAAATTCCTCAGAGGATTCTTCGTCGATCAATCGCGTTCAGGTACCTATATGAAAATATCCGACTTAAAAGTCAACACTCGACTCGTTATTGGCTTCTCTATTATCCTTTGTTTATTGTTGATGATCACTTTGCAGGGCATCTGGCGTTTACACAAAATTGATCAGGACATGACGATGATGGTCAATGAGGTCATGCAAAAAGAACGGTTATTCTCAGAGTGGTCAGCCAGCACCAACCTGAATGGTGCCAGAACCATGGTGGTAGCGGAGTCTAACGATCCTCAGCGCCAAAAACACTTTGAAGCACTGATCGAAGAAACCAGCAGCCGCATCAGCGAAATACAAAAAGCGCTGGAAACATACACTAAATCACCAGAGGAAGCGCAACTCATTGCTGCAGTAGGAGAGCAAAGAAAAATTTATCTGGCCGCTCGCAACGATATCTTTCAAGAAAAAAAATCCCATCCAGACAATGTGACGCAATTACTGCAAAGCAAACTAGAGCCAGCCTTAAATAACTACGTCGATAGCATCAAAAAGCTTTCTGCTTACCAAAATGCCAGCATTGCTCACTTATCCACTATCACCAGCGCTGATTCTTCAACTTCCCGGCTCATGCTCGCAGCATTAGGCGCTCTCTCAATTTTGATAGGAATGGCAGTGAGCACGTTCATCACTCACAGTATCAAAAACCAGCTGGGGGGAGAACCGAGTGAGGCCATTTCAATTGCCGATCATATCGCAGAGGGTGCCCTGTTTACGCGCATTGATATCAAAGCAGGAGATCAGAGCAGCATGTTACATGCCATTGGTGCGATGCGCGATAGCATTGCAGACATCGTCAGAGAGGTCAGTCAGGGAACCGACTTGATCGCGGCGGCATCACGCGAAATAGCTTCCGGAAATGCTGATTTATCAAAGCGAACAGAACAACAAGCCCAAAGTCTGGAGCAAACTTCCTTATCAATGGAAACGCTGACCAAAGCAGTGAAATTCAACACTGATAATGCGCTTGCTGCCAATACCCTGGCAATGAATGCCGCGACTGTTGCAGAAAAAGGCGGTCACGTTTTTACTCAGGTGGTCAGCACCATGAGTTCTATTCATGCATCATCAAAAAAAATTGCCGATATTATCGGCGTCATCGATGAAATTGCCTTTCAAACAAACATTCTGGCCTTGAACGCAGCAGTTGAAGCAGCGCGTGCGGGCGAGCAAGGGCGCGGGTTTGCGGTTGTTGCTTCAGAGGTTCGGAATCTGGCACAACGTTCCGCGAACGCTGCAAAGGAAATCAAACATCTGATCACTGCATCAGTCGATAGCGTTGATGCTGGTACAAAATTGGTCGATGAAGCGGGTGCCACAATGAACGATATTGTAACGAGTATCAAACACGTGACGGAAATCATGACCGAAATCACGACAGCCAGTCAACAACAGAGCGCAGATATTGAAGACGTTAATTTATCCGTCATGAACATGGATAAAGCGACACAACAAAATACTGGTTTGGTGGAAGAAGCTGCCGCCGCAGCCGAATCTTTGTCCGATCAGGCGAGCAACTTATCGCGCGTTGTGAGCCGTTTTAAATTACAGCCTATGTAGATGAGGTACAAGCTGCACTCAAGCCGCGGCCCAAACATCAATTACTGCCAGACAAATTACCAACGACGATAACCATAGCCCCACGCAGGCGCCACCACCACGGGAGCTGGAGCGACCACATAAGCGCGTGGTGGTGTTGCATACACAGCGCAGCCGCTGGTCATGGCTGACGCAGCAATGATTGCCAATAAAGTGATGCCAGAGAATGTTGGAATACGCATGATGGGCTCCTTTAACGCTTCAGTACGGTTTGATCATGGATTGATCAAAAATTGATTACCGATATGTCATTCAGCGTTTGGCAGCAACTTTCGTTGACCTGTTTTTGTATGCGTATGTAGCAAGTATCTCGACAAATGTAACGATAAAAAAACCAAGTGCACAAAAAGACTCCCGTTTCGTATTTTTGAATGTCACCACGCGTATTCACTCACGTGTGCATTGTTGAACAATATCCGGGGAGCGTGGTTGAATTAATTCGATTCTTTAATCAGACGCCCACTGCTTTTTTGTATCGGACGTGCATTCATCGAGTACAAATGATTGAAAATGGCGATTTGATCCGGCGACATTTCTATTGGTTCTTTCATGACCATCCACAAGACGCCTTCTGAACAAGGTGGCGTCGTCAGCGATCCCATATAGGTATAGTACTCGCGTTTTTGTGGCAAAATTTTATTCAGATCGAGTGGCGTTAAGGCTTCTTGAGGAATGGCTTTCTCAAGTGGTAAGTTATTCCATACTTGTTGAAGTACGCTGTGCGCCTGCCCGCGTTCAATCAAAACGGCAATCACTGCATATTTACCATCAGCATCTTTATGCACCAGATGCACGACCATTTCAAAACTTTTGCCATTAATGCGTTCTTCTGAAGGTTTGTGAAAGTGGAATTCAACCAATTCATAATTGCGCCCCATCACCGTAATGTAATTACCCGCTCCCACATTGACCTGTATGGTGTGACCATTGTCGATGACATTAAAACCAGAAACGCGGTAATCAAAAACGATAGGATCCAGATCGACGCGAATGCCATCACGTATATCAATCGGTGACTGCCTGTCACCACTATCACATTTGGCATTCGCGGGGCTCAATTTGCTCCAGCTGAGGGGGCCAGTTTCACCTTGGTAGCTCCAGTTCATTGCACTGTAACTCCCCATCGCGGCTGCAATAGCGGCGGCACCATGATCTGCCATTGAGGCGGCCGAAGCAATCATCTCTGCCTTCGGCTTTACCGGCTGACGTGGCACATAAACAGGATGCATGACTGATCGAGCCGCAGCGCGTGAATTTATTTCTTCTTTTTCTTTGCGCAAAACTGCAAGCCGGTCAGCAATCTTTGCGGCTAATTCATCGGCAGCAAGTGATTCTTTTGCTGCCTCTTTTGCTGCCTCTTTGCTTTCTTTGCTTTCCTTACCCTCTTTACCTTCTTTGGACGATTTACGCCCTTCTTTTTCTTTGACAGATGGCGTCGACGATGCAGACCCAGCCTCTTCTTTGTCTTTTTCCTTGTCCTTTTCTTTATCCTTCTCTTTCATCGATGAAGGTTTAATCGGTTTGGACGGTGGTGACGACGAAGACGACGAACTTTCGTTCGCCGATGCGGATATCGCCAACAACAAGGAAAGCAGTAATACAGAGTAGCGGCGCATAATCGACAGAAGTTGGATGGGATAGTCCGGTTACGGCAACTCTGTCTTTAAACTTGAATCTTTTTGATGCATTCAGGATACACGTTGATTATTGAGAGAGATGCAAATGACTTCCAACCTGTCATTGAGCCGATTTGCATCGCTTTGTTGTAACAAATTTGATATCTCAGGATGCCAATACGCGGGTTTTGGCAGCTTGGTATTCGGCGTGCAAACGAGCGACAACCTCTGCGACAGTGGGCGCATCATCCATCAGACCAACACCTTGCCCTGCACCCCAGATGTCGCGCCAGGCCTTGGCTTTATTGCCACCAGTCCCAAAATCCATCTTCGTCTTGTCGGCAACAGGTAAATTATCGGGATCGAGGCCTGCCGCGATAATTGATTTTTTCAGATAATTCCCATGCACACCGGTAAACAAATTAGTGTACACAATGTCGGCAGCGGTCGATTCGAGAATCGCCTGACGATATGCATCATCGACATTCGATTCTGGCGTCGCCAGCCAACGTGAACCGATATACGCAAAATCTGCCCCCATTGCCTGCGCTGCGAGCACCGCATCACCCGTCGCAATTGAGCCTGACAATGCAATTGGCCCCTTAAAGAACTTGCGCACTTCACCAACTAAGGCAAATGGCGATAATCCACCAGCATGGCCACCTGCGCCAGCAGCAACCAGGATCAAGCCGTCAACACCCGCTTCTAATGCCTTTTGCGCATGACGAATAGAAATCACGTCATGCAAAACGATGCCACCATAACTATGAATCGCGTCCAGCATCTCTTTTGGCGGTGCGCGCAGAGAGGAGATAATAATCGGAATCTGATGCTTCACGCAGACTTCCACGTCGTGCGCCAGCCTGTCATTTGACTGATGCACAATCTGATTGACCGCAATTGGGCCGACGGTGGCATCTGGATTGTCAACCTTAAATTGCGCCAATTCAGCTTTCAGATCGGTCAACCAGGTATCGAGCAGCTCAGCAGGGCGTGCATTTAACGCTGGAAACGAACCAACAATCCCAGCCTTGCATTGCGCCGCAACCAGCTTAGGACCACTGGCGATAAACAAAGGAGAGGCGATCACGGGTAAAACAAGATGTTGCAAAATTTTCGGCAGATGCGTGTTACTGGACATAGATCTATCTCGATACGTTTAGGTATTTGTTGGGGCTTCTTCGGAATGACTAAAATTTTATGCATACGACTGATATCATGTTATCAGAAAAAACATAATCATTGACCGCAGGCCAGAGGCAATAATACCCCTGTGCGAGCCATCTTCAGTTCACTCCAACATGTAGCTAAGGAATCCTTATGACTTACCAGTGTTTTGACTTTAGTATTGAAAATAAAATCGCGCATTTGCGTTTTAACCGGCCTGATAGCCTCAACACCATGCAGCCGGTGTTCTTCAGAGAATTGGTCGACATCCTGCAACAATTACAAAATCAAGCATTGGCCCGGGTACTGGTGATTTCTTCAACTGGCAAACATTTTACTGCCGGGATGGCGTTGGATGTGTTTGCAGGCGGCGGTATTTCACTGGACGATACCAATGCCATCGGAAGGGCAAATATTGCGCTGATACTGAAAGATATGCACCATTCCTTTAACCTCATTGAGCAATTGCGTATGCCGGTGATCGCGGCGATTCAAGGGGGATGTATTGGCGGAGGTGTTGATCTGGTTTGTGCGGCAGATATCCGTTTAGCAACGACCAACGCGTTTTTCTGTATTCAAGAGATTAACATTGGCATGACCGCCGATCTGGGCACCTTGCAACGCTTGCCTAAGCTGATACCAGAAGGGATTGTGCATGAAATGGCCTATACCGGCCGGCGCCTTAATGCCCAGCGAGCACTCAACTGCGGTTTGGTCAATGACGTATTTGAAACGCCAGAAGCGATGATGGAAGCCGCCTTGCAAATGGCCAAAGAAATTAGCGAAAAACCACCAGTCGCGATCTGGGGCAGTAAGCAAGCGATCCACTACGCGCGGGATCACAGTACGCAGGATGCGTTGCAACAAATGGGTTGGTTACAATCAGGTATCTGGCAGAGCGCGAATCTGATGGAAGCATTTATGGCAAAACAACAACATCGCCCGACCAGCTATCCTGATCTCGCGCCTTTACAAGCATTTAGCGAGGCACCGTATCAACTAAAATAAAACAGACGTTCCTAACAGCTCAGCAGGTGCTCGCCCTCAAGACGGGCAGCGCCAGCGTTGACTAGTTCGCGGACTAACTGGGGTAATAAGTGCTCAACCGGAAGTGCCAAATGTGCGGCGGCAACACGCATCATGCGAACCTCATTCAGGCAAGCGGATAACTGATTTAGCGTCATTTCACGTTTGTCCAACAACATAAAAGCCATCAACACTTTGATCGCGTTACGGGCATTTCTTTTGGGATCTGCAGCCAGATAATCAAGCCGGCTAAGCGCCCGGTTGACGGCCGCTTGTTTGTCTGTGAAAGGCGAACCATGACCAGGAATCACAAGCCGGATATCCAGCTCTTCAATTAATCGTAAAATGGCTGCTTGCTCGGCAAAGCCAGACTCGCCTTCAAGTTCAGGAAAAATCACGCCAAAGCCGTTTTCCCACAATGCATCGGCCGAAATCAATATGCCTTCTTGTGCACAGTACAAAATCACCGAATGAGGATCATGACCGGGTGCCGCCAAAACTTGCCAGGACACATGTGCCAGTTGCAATTGATCACCCGCTTTGAGCACGTGGTCAAAACTGAATCGTGGACATTCCTGCCCAGTGGCAGTAAAAGATAATTGCTCTTCATTCCAATGAACGACGGCATCCTGATCTGCTTCTGGAATCAACGTTTGACAGCCGTAGGTTTGCTGCAACAGTGCATTCCCGCCACAATGATCGGAATGCAGATGTGTATTGATCAGGAAATCAAGTTGCCGCCCTTGCAAAGCTTGCTGAACCAAAGCCAATGTCTGTCGAGCATGGCTGACATAACCAGAATCAACTAACGCTGTTTCGGTCTCGCTGGTGAACAGAATATTATTGGATGACAACCAGCCACGCTGAAATATCTGCATACCAACCGGGAGTTTCAGCGCAGCGTCATCCATGAAGTCACTTTCAAAAAGTGCCGTAAAAAAGATACAACAGTCCGGCAAAGATCAGGCTGCCGGCGGATAAAATCATCTCAAAACATCCGGTCTTTTACTAAACGCCAGACCTGTAATTTACGCTGATTGCTGGCTGTGCTCCAGGCGGTTAATTCGTCAATGGTACGTAAACAACCCGCGCACCAACCTGCTTTTTCATCCATTTTGCATACGCCAACACACGGTGAGGGAACTGGCTCAGTCGCAACAGCAGTTTCTGGGTCAAAGTCGTACAAAATACTCATAATACTTATTCAATTCAGGAAAGTAAGGCAATGTCCGCTAAAGGGGCATTGGTCATTGCAATTAATTGTTGTGGTGTCAAGGCAAATACTGCATGAGGATGTCCCGCCGCAACCCAAACCTTCGGGTATTGCAATAAATCTTGATCGATCAGCATTACGCTCTTTTCGATATGGCCGATAGGACACACACCGCCGATGGCATAACCGGTTTTTTCCCGGACAAATTGGGCATCTGCCTTGCCCAAAGCACCAACTATTGCGGCAACTTTATCCACATCGACCCGATTACTTCCGCTCGCAACCACCATCACGGCAGCATTATCGGCCAGTCGACGAAATACGATAGATTTGGCAATTTCTGCAACCCGACAGCCTAACCCGGCCGCCGCTTCAGCGGCAGTTTTTCCAGATGAAGGCAAAACGACAATCGGCTGATCGTGACCGATCTCAGATAGCAAAGCAGCTACTCGCAGAGATGAATCAGGTAATTTTTGTTCAACCAGGACAGTATTCATATTCACGACAATGAAAAATCACTCCGGACAAGGATACTGGTTATATCACAGGAGAAAAAGCTTTGCTTTGGTGCACCGGACAAACGGCAGACGCTATCCGCCCCAGCTTTCTAATAACTCGCGGTGTTGTGGTGGGAAATCAGAGCACTTCATCCCGGCACGGTATTCGTTTCCGCTCAGGATGGTGTAGAGACACGTTGCTTTACAAACGACTTGCGTGCGCGACGATGCATCTTTGTGGCTTGGTACTTCCATCATCATCTGGTAGGTTTGCTTTTCTTTCAGCATAACGCTGGTTTGTAGCTGTATGCCTGAAGCTGAAAAATTAATTATTTTTGCTGGCACAATCCTACCCACCGCTACTTGAATAGCGGCTCGCCAGGCAACTGAAAGACGCGGTGAATTTCGAGAATCACTCATAAGTAAAACGATCTGAACAACAACGTGAAAATATAAGCCATGAAGCAAACCAGAGATTGTAACAACTTATACGCAAAACTTGATGATTGAATCAAGAAAACATCGATTTTTTTACCTGTCCTTTGCCTTATCACTTCTTCAATAAGTATTAATCAAGTATTCATCAAATAATCTTCAACGCGACAATGACGTTTTATAAATGACGAAGTACAGCCTGCGCGCTGCGCATGCCACTAGCGAGGCAAGCAGTGAGTAAATAACCGCCGGTGGGTGCCTCCCAATCCAGCATTTCACCTGCACAATATACTCCCGGACGTTTAAGTAACATGCCGCTCTCATCCAATGCCTCAAATTTAACACCGCCCGCGCTGCTGATTGCTTCATCTATTGGGCGTGCGGAGAGCAAACGAACAGGGCAATTTTTTATAGTAGCAGCAAGCACCTTTAGCGACTGCATTTGTTCTTTACATATTACCTCGTGGATCAAGGCAATTTTGAGACTATCCAAACCCAACTTAGTCTTCAGATAACTTGCAAACGAACGCGACCCGGGACCGCTACCAAGTTCTTGCAGCACCCGGTCCGCACTTTTATCGGGCAATAAATCCAGCTCCAGAATAGCTTCTCCGGAGGAATTAATTTCTTCACGTAAAGATGATGATAAAGCGTAAATCAGGCTACCTTCAACCCCTCCTGCAGTAATGACAAATTGGCCCTGACGCATGCCATTGGGATCGTCACGAAGTTGTGCAGCAACAGTGAGCAATGGCTTTCCGGCAAATTTATTTTTAAAAAAGTCTGTCCATGCAACATCAAAACCACAATTAGCGGCCTGGAGCGGCGCGACATCAACACCATGCTGCTGGAGAATATGGACCCATTTCCCGTCAGATCCCAGGCGTGCCCAGCTAGCGCCACCAAGAGCAAGTATCACCGCGTCTGACTTGACTTGTGATTCACCACTGGGACTATCAAAACGTAAATATTGCCCATCTTCAGTCCATCCTAGCCAACGATGTCGCATATGAAATTGCACACCTTGTTCGCGTAAGCGATGCAACCAGGCGCGCAACAAAGGCGCCGCTTTCATATCCACCGGAAAAACCCGGCCTGAACTGCCAACAAATGTTTCCACGCCCAAACTTTGGGCCCATTTACGTACAGCATTACTGTCAAAATTTTGCAGCATGTCTTTCAGAAATGCAGCCCTGTTCCCATAACGCGATAAGAAAGCACTGAATTCTTCAGAATGGGTGAGATTCATGCCTCCCTTACCAGCCAACAGAAATTTCCGTCCAACAGTTGCCATAGCATCATACAGGTCAACGTTTACGCCTTGTGCTGACAATACGTCAGCGGCCATCAATCCTGCGGGACCACCGCCTATCACAGTAACGTGGCGTGCGGAGGAGGTACGGATGACATGATTCGTTGTTTGCATGAATAAAATGAAAGATAACTAGCGACCGTGGTTGGAGATACAACACAGTATAGAAAATAAACTCAGGGGCGTAATGATACGCTTTCCTTTGATGCCTGTGATTTTCAAACACCAGTGAGATATCGTTTCGGCCGAAAACGACGATGGGAATTGATGCTGAGGAGAATAATGTTGACTAGCTGATGAAAGTGTTACGATAACAACTACATCAGCTAGCCACATGTCATTGGCTCAGAGGATCAGAAAGTGTTTTATTTAAGCCAGCTTTGTTGATAGTGATTGCGATAATCATTTGCCGGATCAAATGTATTTTTTGCACCACCGTCGTAAGCAATATTTTGGGCAGTCACCAGATGTACCGGCGTCACGTAGCCGCTTGGGGCCTGGCCAGCCATAGCACGGTTCAATTCATCGACGAGCTGCCACGCATGCATCACCAGGGGTTCTGGCACAGTTCCTGTTTGCACATCATTAGCGCGGATACGTTTATAAGCTGTCGGAGAACCATCTCCTGCTGATACCCCCACCAATTTGTTTGCCGCGACCAATGGGGCAATCGATGGTGCATTGAGAAGATCAAAATAATAATCGTTAACAGCAATCACATGCGTCCATTTGTTGCCATAACGCTTTACTACGTTATCGACGACCGATTTCATTTTCAGATACGCATCACTCAGTGCGACGTCTTCTACGCTTAATAAACGACAGCCTTCGCATTGTTTAATGGTTTCAATAATCGCGCTCGATTTCGCCAACATATAGGGATTCGTCGAATCGGTGAATACGACAATGCCCGCTTTGTTATTGGATTCAACCACCGTGTACAAAGCAGCCAATTGCGCCACTTCTTTTGGATTGGTGGTAATGTTAGTAAATAATCCATCGACGGGACCGCTCTTAACCGATGCGTGCCAACCAACGACCGGAACTTTCGCTTTAGCTGCGGCTGCCATCCCTTTTGCCTGCGTCGCAACATCGACACCAGCCAAAATAATGCCGTCCGCTTTCATATCTAATGCCTGCGCAATGATCGCGGCGCCTTGATTGCAGCGTCCCCTGCAATCAATGGACAATGTTTCCCACGCTCCTGCGGTACCTGCCTCTCGCACACCGTTGAAAACACTCGAAATTCCGGCGTCACTCATATCACCAGCAATAAAAATAATTTTCTTTTTCTTTTGAATTTTTGGGCCGTCAAGCGGACCTTCCCAGCGATTTTTTAAGGCTTCAGCACGAGCAACTTTCGCATTCGCGCTACTCAAAAACTGCATAGGATTTTCTTGTGCATAGACGCCGGAGATACAAAAAAACGCAATAAACAACACTGTCAGGCACTTACTTTGAATAGTAATCATGGTTCCAGATCGGTCAGGTTGGTAGCGAACCTGCGTTGTTGAGCGCAGGTAAAACAATTCATTTTTGAAACAAATACTTACATCTGCGGATTGATTATTACAGAAAATTTTCCATGCAAATAGAGTTTCACTACCAGCGACAAATAACGAAAATTTAATTTATTTCAATGACTAATCATCCATATTAAAAATGGATATTATTTTTTAAACTGATTAAATATTTTGCCACCACCAATAAGATGCTTATTTCACAAGAGCAATTTACAACAATTAAATCGTAGTTGATATATTTACCAAAATAAAAAGCAACAAATAATTAAAGTGATTTACTGGTTTAAACACAACTTTACTGCCAGATTATCTCGCCAGAACCGCTGTGTTCAACATGTCGCCTGATGGGGTTACCTAAAATTCGTAAATTGCCACTTCCCGATGCAAATGCAAAAATTTCGGCATTCACATACACTGCCACATCCGCAGAGCCAGTCAGATTGAGACGTCCCTGTTGTGCTCGCATTGCACTGGCGTTGAGTCCACCAGCACCCGACACTTGCGCGTCAAAATTCTTTGTTTCACCATTAAGAAAAATTGTTCCCGTTCCTTGCGAATTGATTGAAATGGCCTGCATATGTTGTAACCGCAGTTGCACCGCGCCACTCCCAATCGACTTCATTTTTAAACTGGCATAGTCACCATCTAAAATGAAATTCCCGGTACCACGCAGGTCAAGATCCAGTTTATCGCCTTTAAAGCCTGCAACGAAGATGTCACCACTCCCCGAATATTGCAGCTTTTCTATCACTGGCAGGTACACTTCAACGATGGTTTTTTGCGTTTTTCCGGCTGCAATAAAAATACCTTTGGTGGCGATGTACAAAGTATTACCTTCGACAATCGTGGTGACTTTCGGTACCAGGGACGGGTCACCGGTGATATATAACTCGGGAATAGTTGCCGGCTTTAAATTAAACTGAATTGGCCCGCTCATCACGACATTCGCGACGTGCACATCAAGAGATCTGTGCTCTCTTGCATGTCCACCGCGTACTTCAGAAACAGCTTGGGCGTGTGCCATCAATACCGATCCAAGTATGGTGCACAAACAGAGATGAAGGAAAAAACGAAAGAAACTACCGGATAGAAAATTTTTCATCTTTGACTCCCCAACAAACATCAGCGTAAATCCAACATAGTGCCCTCGACAGTTTCCCGGACCTACATTGGATGTGAGGAAGCACCTTTTTGCACCCAATGAGTGAGTATTGGCAAGCATCGCAGGTTGATCACCTGAATGAAGAATAAGGGCGAGACTAAGCAAAAGCGAACAACTTGCGACAGTATGTGAAAATGTGGGGATAGAACGAAAAATAGATAGCTGGTTTGGATCTCGGGTTATGAGGAAATCAGGTGTCAATCGTTGTGAATTCAAAAACGGGGTTACAACGCAACCCCGTTTTTATTGCTTATGTACCGCTTATTCCGCAGGATCAAACTCAAAGAATTGCTCTTCTTCAGTCGACCCTTTAAGTGCAGCAGTCGATGCATTGCTTTCGATCGCGCTGGTAACGGCGTCAAAATAGCCAGTGCCTACTTCACGTTGATGTTTTACTGCGGTGAAGCCTTTGTACGAAGATTCAAATTCCCGCACCTGGAGTTCGACAAACGCGCTCATCTGGCGTTGAGCATAGCCGTACGCCAACTCAAACATAGCATGGTTAAGACTATGGAACCCGGCTAAGGTGATGAACTGAAATTTATAACCGAGAGCGCCAAGTCTGTTCTGGAACTTGGAAATCGTTGCATCGTCTAAATTTCTCTTCCAGTTGAAGGAAGGAGAACAGTTATAAGCCAGCATCTTGCCGGGGAACTTCTCGTGTATGCGACGGGCAAACTCTTCCGCAAAGTCCAGATCAGGTTTTCCAGTCTCACACCACACCATGTCCACATAAGGGCAGTAAGCTAAAGCCCGGGAAACTGCTTGATCCATACCATTGCGAGTGCGATAGAAACCTTCTACAGTCCGTTCGCCCGTGAGGAACTGTTGATCATTCTCGTCAATATCTGACGTGACCAAATCAGCGGCCTCGGCATCGGTCCTGGCAATGAGAAGCGTAGGTACGCCCATCACATCCGCAGCAAGACGTGCTGCAACCAATTTAGCAATAGCCTCTCGGGTCGGGACCAACACTTTCCCGCCCATGTGACCACACTTTTTCACTGAGGCAAGCTGATCTTCAAAATGAACGCCTGCAGCACCTGCTTCGATCATGGATTTCATTAATTCAAAGGCATTGAGTACACCACCGAATCCGGCTTCAGCATCAGCAACGATGGGGGCAAAGAAATCGATGTCTTCCTTTCCTTCATTCCATTGAATTTCATCAGCACGTTTGAATGTCGCATTGATTTTCCTGACCACCTTAGGTACCGAATCAACTGAATACAGTGACTGATCCGGATACATTTCTCCATTGGTATTGGCGTCACCTGCGACTTGCCAGCCGGAAAGGTAGATTGCTTTGAGACCCGCTTTTACTTGTTGCATTGCCTGATTGCCTGTAAGCGCGCCCAAACTGTTGACGTATGGCTCGTTATGAAGCAAGTCCCATAATTTATGAGCACCCTGCCGTGCGAACGTATAGTCGATTTGCAGAGATCCTCTTAAAGAAACGACTTTTTCAGCTGAATAACCACGAACGATATTTTTCCATCGTGGATTGGTATCCCAATCATGTTGAATTTGTTGGGCTTGATACGCGCGTGAAAATCTTTTAAACATAGAAAATCCTTTAAACGTTATTCATGTGAGATATCAAAAGGAAAGTACCTTGCAACGCATCATCAGGCTGCGCGGGTATGGGCAGTCTGCTCCCGGTAGATACGTGCCAGAGCGACAGCATCGAGATCGCCAAAACCTTCGGCACTGGCTTTACGGAACACCAAATTGGCAGCTTCAGTCATGTGACAAGGCACACCGTATGCCTTGCATTGCGCAATATGATTAGCCGAGTCTTTGATCAGTTGATTGATTCTGACACGCGAAGTCTCGTTGCCATCCAACATATATTGTGCTTCCCTTAGACCCCGTGGTGAGAATGGTGCCGTTGTCGCAGCGATTTCTAAATAGCGTTTAGCATCTTTCCCTGCGACCAGAAGAAACGCGATCATTTCTGCCATGGAGGCATACTCGAGTGCGAGTTTGCTGTTGATAAGCAGTTTCAGGGAAATTCCGTCCAACGGGTCTCCTGCATGGTTGATCTTTTGTCCCATTGCGAGGAGTACAGGTTCCACTTTAGAAAAAGTGTGCGGGTTCGCACCTGCGGTGAAAATTAAGGTTTTGGCATCTGCTTCAGGTAGTGATCCAGACATTGGTGCCGAGACAAACTCCACGCCATGCGCATGGGCTGCTTTCATCAACTTTGACTCATGTTCTACTGTTAATGTCGCGCATTCGATAGCTACAGCGCCTTTTGCAAGCGATTGCATCGCACCGACAGCGGGATCAAGCCAGACGTACGCCGAGGCAGCATCATCCCACACCATCGCAATAACAAAATCAACACCCAGCGCGGCCTCGCGGGGCGTCGCAAAGGCCTTGGCACCGAGCGCAACGAGAGGTTCACATGCATTGGCGACGGCATTGTAGATGTGCAGCGTATGCTCAGCCTCAATCAATGCTTTCGCCATGCGCGACCCCATTGCCCCCATTCCTAGTAATGCAATTTTAGACATATCGTGTTTCTCCATGAACTATTGGTAGGTTGGCGGTGACCAGAGTAGGAAACATTGCAAGCCACCGCCTCTCGAAATAGCAATCGTGAATCTGACGATCAAATGACATATGCTTAATCAGTTGGCCGTCTTCTCCAATGACTTCATACGTGGCAGTTAAGGAGGATGAAGCGAAAGATAGGTGGCACGCATTGATTGACAGACAAAACTCCGACACTGTTTTTTTTCTTCCTCGTCACCGAGAGGTCGGGATGATTGAACCCTCGATGCCATTGGTCTTATTGATCGTACTGAGTGACGACAGGAATCAACGTGTTCATTATTTTTCAGAAGACATTTCTGATCAGATTTGGTCGGATCTGTAGCAGATATCTGCAGCACGTTATCCCTCGGCTTCCCAGTTTTGTCGGACACGCTGAAAAGCTGAGTTAGCGTGGTTTCACAGCATATGAAGAAGTAAATATCTGCTAACTGCCTGACTCCGTTTTGTCGTTTCGTTTGTGTATCACGACAGAAAATTCTTGCGGCTAATGTAGGGAGTGGACGAAGGGGAGAAGGATTAATTGTGTTCTGACGTGAGCAAGAAACAAAATCGGGTATGTCGCCGTTTGCAAAGAGCGGACGGGAGCATGATTGACGGCCGGAAATGGAAACTTGACGCAAGGAAAAGTGGTTGACATGAGCAACTAGCATTTACCCTCCAGATACTACATTAATATAAGTTTCGTTACTTAGCGATACTTAGTATAGATGCAGCTAGTCAAAAAGGTAGTGATCTGTCGGGGGGAATTATGTAAGAGTTTATTTCTTTTATTACATTTAAAGGTCGAACAAAGGACAGGTAAGAAAATTCCTGGCAATTCGATCTGAAGGTCAAATTGAAGATGTGAATAGGAGTGCTTTCGTGAAAGCTCGTGTCCAACGAACTGAGAAATGATCACCAACCGATTTTCAGGAAAACGCGTGACATTCCCGAAATGGAAAGGATACTAAGTAGGGGAAATGACATACACAACGAAATATATGACACATCTCCAGATGACAAAGCGCTTGAGTACAAATTGCCAGCAGTTAATGCAATAATCTGCATGCATCGTAGGTACGTAGCCAGGTCAGTTGCAAAATACGCGCATCGTTACTGGCTCTATGCCGACCAACATTCAGATCAATTTCAACCTGATTCTTTGTCTGATGCCATAGTTCTTCCTGCTTGGGAGAGATAATTTCCCTGAAATCCGCCAAACGGAAAGCAGGTCGAAGTTCGGCTGCATCAAACAAGCGAGCCAGCCAGACATAATCATGAGCCCATCCATCAGTGTAGACAGTATGTCCAGCTAAAATGAGATTCAAGGTTTCTGCAACATTTGCGACTGGACGTCCGCGTTCAACTAACGTTTCGCGGGGTATTTTATGCATTTGAGCAGCACCTTCATCCCAATGCTCCCAATCTTGTTCGGGGCGAATCAAAGTACACCAGCCTTCACCGTGGCGCCGTGAAAATCCCACTTCAATTGGATAACTTCCAGCGCCAAAGCCCGATGCTTCTATATCCATCACGATAGGTACGGTCATCATGGCTTGCTCTCCCCGGGAAAACGTCGATTAGTCTGGACTTTGCTCAGTTTTATACGAAATATGGGAGTCTGCAAGTTTTTTAAGCATTTTTAGTTAGAACAAGAAGGGCATATTGGTCTTAGAG